>Ga0315900_10006968_pt1 | contig 14966 bp, 10 predicted proteins | sample LakEriMetagenome_FD_203521 | JGI IMG/M metagenome (GOLD analysis project Ga0315900, IMG submission 203521) | Freshwater fungal communities from buoy surface, Lake Erie, Ohio, United States - Buoy 12 MA114 | ecosystem: Environmental > Aquatic > Freshwater > Lake > Lake biofilm | place: USA: Lake...
GGCCCCCTGGCCGAGGGCCAGGTGACCGACGGGATTGTCACCTGCCCGTGGCATGGCTGGCAGTACGATCTGGCGACGGGAACGAACTGCGTGAACCCCGCGATCAGCGCCGGCTGTCATACCGTGCGGGTCGAGGGAGAGGATGTGTTGGTCGATCTCCCCTGAGACGACCCGTGTCAGGCGACCTGGGCCTCGGGGAACACGAATCTGAAATCGTCACCAGCCGCGAAGGGAGTTCGCGGTGTGGGTGTCTGCGGAGGGAGAGAACCGAAAGACGATTTCATTGTGCTGTCGGCTGTCAGCCCGCGTGTTGTCTCGGACAACGAGGCTCCAGGACGCTTGAGACACCGGAATGGTCGTCGGACTGCTGGGCTCTGCTCATTCGATCCGTGCGGGTTCGGCGGATCCTTCTTCCAGCGACGCTCCTGCGGCCACACCGGCGAGAAAGCTCCACACCACTCCGCCCGTGACACTGAGAATCAGCGAGTTGAACAGGGTTCCCAGGCCGATGCAGAGCACCACTCCCTGCAACACAGCCCGTTCCCATGCGGGAAGCGAGCGGGAGAGTCGCCAGTGGTTCACCAGCAGGGCGAGCCACGCCAACCCCCCCAGGAGACCCAACTGAAACGTGAGGTGCAGGAATTCGTTGTGTGGTTCCGAGACAGACAACAGGTCGCGCCCCTCGATGTAGGCAGTGTACTCCGTCTCAAAACTTCCGGTTCCCGTTCCCACCCATGGGTGCCGCGCGATGAGCTGCAGAGTGTTCACGTAGAACTCCATACGGGGATCATCGGAATGTTGCTGATGGGAACCGAACTGGTTCTGGATCTGGTTCCAGGTCAACAGGAACCGCGAATGCACCACGGCCGAGACCTTGCAGGCGACCACGGCTCCACTGACCAACACCACCGCAGTCAGGAGCAGGCCCCGCCAGCCAAACCGCCGCATGCTCCAGAGGGTCAACAGGGCTCCGAAGGCGAGGTAGCCGGTCCGTCCCTGCACCAGAAAGGTCATGTTGAAGACCGCCAGCCCGATCGCGGCGAGCCAACCCCAGCGGATAGCCCCGGTCGAACGTTCCCACTCGAGGGCCGCCAGATAGGCGAACAGCGACATCAACAGATTATGGATGATGCGGTCCTTGAAGATCACGTGATCATTCGGGAATCGCACCTGTGTGATTCCCAGATCGAACCCCGTGATCCACTCGAGATAACTGAGTGTCAGCAGGATCCCGCAACCGGCGAGGAAGCCCCGCACCGCGAGGCGGCGCCAACGGGCCTCGGCGAAGACCTGGGTGAACAATGGCAGCAGCAGCAGTTCGCGGTACTTCAGCAGGCAGCGAATGCCATCTTTCAGGGGAGCCGACGTCCAACTCAACCCGACCAGCATGGCCAGGAACAACCCCGTGGAAATCAGTAAGGTCGACTTGGCTCCGGACCAGAGAGTGGCGGGGGTCGGTCGACGCCACGCCAGAGCGGCCAGTACGAAGAAGCCCGTCAGAACCTCCATCACCGAGGTGGAGAGGGGAATGTTGAATCCCACAGCCACCGCCAGCCAACCCGGAAGCGCGGGGGAGATCAAGGCGGCCCGCAGCCGGCTCGTCCACGAGGAGCTGGAGGAACGCGACTGGCATGACTCTGCCTGGGAGAGACAGGATCCCGCGGAGTGGGCCAGAGACATGGTGATTTTCAGCCAGAAGTCGAACAGGAACGAACACACACGCAGGGGGATATCCCGATTCCCGAAACCTGTCAATAGGGGGCCGCCGCGCCGCGGAACGGCGAGTTCGCGCACCCGGATGTTGCCCAGCCCATCCACTGCGAAGGGGCGAGGTTGTGTTCGCATGGACCGGAAGGCTAGTCTGCTTCGTGGCTGCAAACAGGTCTTGCAGCGTTCCCGGTGAGCCGTTATGTTCCCGCCCCTCATTTCCCCGGTTCCCTCCCCGGTTTCCCCTCCCGGATCCTCCGGATTCCCACTGTCGCCGGCCGCCCGCTGGCTCTGTCTGGGATTGTCTCTGCTGCTGCTTTTGGTGTTTGGCGTCGCCCGTGGGCTGGAACCCCAGCCCCGAGGATACGGCACGCACCAGCAACTCGGTCTGCCTCCCTGTACCTCCCGTACTCTCTGGAACCTGCCATGCCCGGCCTGCGGCATGACCACCAGTTTCGCGAATCTGACGCGTGGACGCCTCGCAGCGGCCGCGCGGGCGAACGTCTCCGCGGTGCCCCTGGCGTTGACGTGCCTGGCGAGCATTCCGTGGCTGTGGGTGAGTGCCTGGCAGGGACGCTGTTGGAAGATCGACGATCCGGTTCTGACCCTGTTCTGGCTGCTGTTGAGTCTGATGGGGCTGGCCATTTTCGAATGGGCCTTGCGGCTGTCATTCGTCTGAGACACTGGCTTACGGGTTTGGCGCTGGCGCTGCTGATGGCGTTCCTGCCTGGCTGTCAACTGGTGATTGGGCTGATGATGATGGCCCAGGGGAAGCCGATGCAGCCGGCGCACTTCACGGCCAAGACCGGCAAGAATCTGAACGACAAAACCAAGCGGGTGCTGGTGCTCTCGAGTGCCGACCCGCGGGCCCTCTCCAGTCATCCCTCGCTGCCCATCGACATCGTGCAGCAGGTCTCGTCGAAGCTCCGCGCGCACGACATCAAGACCTGCGACACCAATGCGGTCACGCGCTACCTGGAATCTGGCGAGGTTATCGACAAAGACACCGACTTCACCGCACTGGCGAAGGAGCTGAAGGCTGACTTCGTGATCCTCATCGCGTTTGAGACCTTCAGCACCCGGCAGGAGAACAGTTCCGGTCTGTACCGGGGAATGTCCCGGTCGAACATTCATGTCTGGGAGATGACCGGGTCGGGAGACAAACGCCGCCTGTCCCGCATTTACCAGAAGGGACACGATTCGAAGTACCCGGTGCACCAGCCGATTGAGTCGGACTACGAGCACCCCGAACTGTTCCAACACAAGTTCCTCGATCTGCTGTCTGAAGAACTGGCCCGACACTTCTACGACCATCCCCCGGGAGCCGACATTGGCTGATCGCCCTCCGGGGCCTCCGCCGGCGACACGAGGTCGCCGGGCAGACCCGGCGTCGTGACTCCCCCGTTCCCGTTCGAAACCGTGCCCGCGAAGGATCGCTGCATGACTCTCCAGACCAACCCCCCACGGCGTCCCCGGTCGACCGGTTCGCGGTTGCTGCCGCTGGTCGCCGTGGCCGGGCTGCTGCTGCTGCAGAGCGGCTGCAATCTCGTGATGTTGGTGAGCTACCTGATTCACGGCCCACCAACGGTGGAACCCGACTTTCATAAGCGGACGGGGCTCTGGCTGAGTGAGACCGGCAAGACCACTGGCATCATCTGTTATGCCCCCAAGGCCTTGAAGTGGGACAACGAAGCGGTTGATTCGGAGGTGGCCCGGGCCGTGGCGATCCAGTTCAATCGGCACAAGATCCGGGTCTTCAACCCCGATCTGGTCGATTCCTGGATCGATCAGAATCCCAATTACGACAAAGTCACCGAGTTGGGCACCGCCTACAAGCTCGACTATGTCGTCCACATCGACATCAAGGATTACAGCCTGTTCGCCCCGAACTCGTCCGATCTCTACCAGGGACGCTGCGATGCGGTGATCAACGTCTTCAAAATGAATGAAGACAAAACCGACGGCGAATTGATCTACACCACTGAGATCCGGTCGCGGTTCCCATCGCGTTCCGAAAAATCGGTCTACGAGATCAGCCATGAAGACTTCCGCAACTACTACCTGCAGGCCCTCAGCGATGAGATTGGCCGCAAGTTCTACGAGACGTACACGATGGACGACATCGGGAACTCGGCCCTGCAGTAACCCTGCCTGACCCCACTCGACCGCGGGCCACGCGCTGTTTACCAAGCGGCCCACGCCTGATACTCTCCCCCGCCCCCCGAGGCTGGCCGGAACACCGGCGAGCCCGCGGGGGGCCGGACGCAGGACGCGTCCGCGACAGAACCATGGAGGCTGCGGTTGTCACCGACTGCATTGAACAAACTGCGGATCCTCTTCGTCGATGACGAAGCCCCCATCCGCGAGGTGATGAAAATCGAGCTCCAGCGCATGGGGCACGACGCCGTCATCTGCGAAGATGGCAAGGCGGCCATCACCGCCGCCGACAAGAACAGCTTCGACGCGGCAATCGTCGACCTGCGCATGCCCGGCCTGTCGGGCTGGGACGTGATTGAGCATCTCAAGACCGTCTCTCCCGAAACCGATGTGATCATCAGCACGGGTCATGGCAACATGGAGGACGCCATCCAGGCGCTCCGTCGCGGGGCCTACGACTTCCTCACCAAGCCGACCAAGCTGGCCGTGATCTCGGGGGTGCTCAACCGCGTCGCAGAGAAACGGGCTCTGCGGAACAAGGCATTGGCGCTCGAAACGCGATTGAAGGTGGTGGAAGGTTCGAAAATCGTCGGCAACAGCCTGCCCATGCTGCGGGTCCAGCAGCTGATCGAGAAGATCGCTCCCACCGACTCCAACGTGCTGATTCTGGGTGAGACGGGGACGGGCAAGGAATTGGTCGCCCGACGGGTCCATGACCTGAGTCGGCGGGCCCATATGCCCTTCGTCGCCGTCAACTGCGGTGCCCTCCCCGAGAACCTCGTTGAAAGCGAACTCTTCGGCCACCGCAAGGGAGCCTTTACCGGTGCCGACTCGACCCGCAAGGGTCTGATTGAAGTCGCGAACGGTGGAACCCTCTTTCTCGACGAACTGGGCGAACTCGACCGCATGATGCAGGTCAAACTGCTGCGTGTGCTGGAATCGGGTGAGATGCGACGCCTGGGTGAAAACGACTCGTTCCATGTCGATGTACGGCTGGTCTGCGCGACCAACCGCAACCTGCTCGATATGGTCGAGAAGGGAGACTTCCGCGAAGACCTGTTCTTCCGCGTGAACACATTCGAGATTCCCCTGCCTCCGTTGCGGGAACGGAAAGCCGACCTGCCGGAACTGGCCCGTGCCCTGGTGGCACGGCACCTCAAGCGCAACAGCATTCCTGACGGCATGCTGACCCCCGACCTGCTGGCCGCGCTCGAACAACACGACTGGAATGGCAACGTCCGCGAGCTGGCCAATGCCCTCGAGCATGCCTTGATTCTGTCTGACGGCAAGACCCTGCGGCGGGAAGACCTGCCCGCCAGCGTGTTGGCCAAAACACTGCGCAAGAAAGTTCCGGTCATGCCTCTGGCTGGAGTGATCGAGTCACGGTCAACAAGTGATCGCCCCAAGTCGCTCCGAGAAATCGAGATGGAGGCAATCTTCCAGGCGCTCGAGCGGAACGGTGGAGATAAACCCAAGACCGCCTCTGAACTCGGGATCGCCCTGAAGACTCTTTACAACCGGCTGAACCAATCGGCACTGCAATCGGAAGCGGGCTGAACCAACCGGCATCGCCATGATCCACCGGCAGCGATGTGGTGGTGTCCGCTCGGGGCCATCGCGGTACGATCAGCCGGCTGAAGGGGAGCTTGGGCAGTCCGCTCCCCATGTCGCCCGCGGCATTTGGCCACGAGGCACAGGTCACGATCATTCCGGGATCTACGAACCGGTCACTTCCAACTGAATCCCCTGTGTGGGGGCTGCCGAGAGGAAGAGGGCTCGTTTCCCTTGGGTCCCCTGATGCGGGGCGGGAGCGGTTGGGAGTCCTTGTCCTGGCAGGTCGACAAACGCCTGTTGGACATCGTCGACCTTGAAACACAGGTGATGCAGACCAGGGCCGTGCTGTTCGAGCCAGCGGTGCAGAGGATGCCCAGCCTGCAGCGGTTCGACCAATTGCAGGTGGGTATTACCCAAATCGAGATGGGTCAACCGGACCGCTCCGTTGTTGACCACCTCGCTAGAGAGAACCTTCAGTCCCACGCGATCGCGCCAGACCTCCAGCGCCTCCTCGGTGTTGGGAACCAGCAAGGCGACATGATCGAGACCGCGAAATGTGGGGTGATCCATAGTCATCAGGCAGCACAAAAGAGAGCAACGCAAAACGGGGACTGCCGACAACGCGCCGGGCCCCATGCCACCCCGCGAGTATAGAGTCCGGTTTGATTCCTTTCAGTGCTCCGCCGAAAGGGAGCCAATGGTCATGATTTCGCGACCAACCGTATGCGGTCAGCTTCCGACTCGCTTGCCCAGACCTCCCGAGGCTCTGCGAAGGCAGGTTCTGACCTGCGCCCAACGGTACTGTTTCGGGAGGCCCCGTTTGGCAGGAGCAGTTCTCCCGCTTTGCGCTACGCCCGGTCACGGGCGAGCTTGATCATGCAGTCGAGCAGCACCAGCGGCTCACGGCCGGTTTGCCGGATCTGCGCGGTCACTCCGGCCGGGATTCCGAAGTGATCGTGCGAAGTCAGCTCGCGAGATTCACCGGCGATCGTGAGGATGCCCGTCCCCCTCACCACCGAGACCGCACAGTACCGGTCGAGCTTCCAGTCGAGTCCCCGCTCGGTCACCCTCGCCACCGACAACTCGAGCCCCCCCACTCCGTCGCGGTCGGTCGCACTGGCGGGAATGAGCGGGTACCGCACTGACGCAAACCGCGCCGCTGCCTTGTCGAGTTCCCGCTCCAGCAGAATCGTCCCGTTGAGTTTCGGTCCCAACACCGGAGCGGTCTGCAACAGGTCGAGCTCCCGCGGTTGTGGCTCCACATCAAGAAACACCCCCCAACCGCCGCAGCGCAGCGAACCGAAGATGAACGGCACATGATGCGGCAGCGAACCGATATTGGTGTATCCGTGTCGGGTCTTGGGTGGAATCGGCATCGCGTACCCCTCGACCAATTCGGCCTTGGTGTCTCCCAGCACGGTGTAGCCATGCATGGGGCCGTACCCGAGATGAATCTCCACCCCCGCATGGTGCTGGTGATAGGGCACATCGGCCTTCTCGGCCGGCAGCCAGGCCAGGTTCCACGAGTGATGGTCGCCATACACCAGCGGAACAATCGTAATTCCCAGGTTGGGCACGATGAACGACGCCTGGGGCGGAGGTTCGAGGTCACGCGTGAGATGGATGCCATTCTCCCCGGCAATCACCTCCATGCGACTCACAAAGAGTTTCACGATGTGGTCGAGATCGGGCCGACGCAATCGCTCCCGGGCGTCGTGCAGCGCGTCCAGCACCCGGACCAGATGCGTGCAGTAGTGATGAAACGTCGAGACGAGGGCCCGGGCATCGTGGCCCACAGCATCCATCGAGCGGTTGGCCAGCGACTCCAGCGTCTCGGCGGCGCGTCGCAGGTGCGAAGCCGCCAGGGGATCATCCACCGACAGGCTCTGCAGAGCCAGCCGCGTCGCATGAAACGCCCCAATCACCTCCCCCCGAAACGCATGGCTGTAGAGCCGGGCCAAGATCACATCGCGCTCTGCAATCCCTTCGGGAGCACGCCCTCTGGCATGGCTGTCGCACGCGATCTGCTCGAGCCGTCGGTAATTTTCGTGGGCCCGCAACCGGGCCTGGAGGCAGGAGGCAGTCATCAAGACCGGGAGGATAATGGAGGTCAGGGAACCGTCAGGCCACACAGCTGGGCCGAGCTTTGACTGTACCACACCCCACCGGGTCCCCCAACAGCCGTTCGAAAGGAGCTGAACCGCTTTCGCACAGGCCCCGGAGCGGGTTAAGATCCGGCACACCAAGGACCGACTCGGTCCCCTCCGTTTCACTTTTACGGGGCACCAGACAGATGACCTCACTTCCCCTGCTGGGTGCCGCCGCCGGGCTGCACGTCGTCGACTATGGCATTGTCTTCGTCTACATGCTGTTGATGATCTACATCGGCTGGCGTTGCTCGCGGGTCCAGGAGTCGGCCGAGGACTTCTTCGTCGGCGGGCGGTCGATGCCGTGGTGGGCCACCGGGCTCAGCCTGGTCGCCACCATGATGTCGACCCTCACCTATCTGGGAGTTCCCGGCGAGGTGTTTGGCCAGGGAATCGGCATGTTGTTGCAGTTCATTTCCCTGCCCTTCGCCTTCCTGATCATCGGTTGGGTCTGGGTGCCGTTCTTCATGAAGCTTCGGCTCACCAGCGCCTACGAATATCTCGAACTGCGGTTTGGCGGCACCATTCGCCTCTGGGCGGTTGTGCTGTTTCTGTACATGCGGTTTGTCTGGCTGGGTTTGATCATCTACTCGGCGGGGACGGCGGTTGCGGAAATGACCGCCGACACCGCGCCCACGGCGGTGGCCACTCTCACCGGGGACGTCGTGCGGTTTGAGACAGCCGGCGGGTGGCGACTGTTCGTTCTGATTGCGACCGGGGTGACGGCCACAATCTACACCACCCTCGGTGGGATCAAGGCGGTCATCTGGACCGACGTGATCCAGTTCATCGTGCTGTTCCTGGGAGCGGTCGTCACCCTGCTGATTGTGATGCTGAAGACCGGCACTGGCCCAGGGGCATGGCTGCACGAGGCGACCACGATGTCGCACCAGTTGCCGCCGTTGTTCAGCTTCGATCCCCGCACCCGGACCACGATCGTGGCAGTCGTGTTCAATGGACTACTGTGGCACGTTTGTACGCACGCCTCCGACCAGGTCGCCCTGCAGCGGTATTTCTGCACCGACTCGGCGCGCTCGGCCCGCCGGACCGCTGCCGTCAACTTCGCCTGCGATGCCGCAATGTCGATCCTGCTGTCGCTGGTGGGGCTGGCACTGCTGGCGTACTACCAGCGAAACACTGGAGAGCTTCCCCCGGCAATGGCCGATGCCATGCACGAGATGCTGGCACATCCCGAAAACATCACTGGGAAGAACAGCTTTGCTGACAAAGTGTTTCCCTGGTTCATTGCCCATGGGATGCCAATCGGACTGTGCGGCCTGGTGGTCGCGGGTGTGTTTGCCGTCGCACAATCGAGCATCGATTCGGGAATCAACTCCACATGTACCGTGGTCATGGTCGACCTGATCCGTCAGCGCCGCAAGACGGATTGGACCGAGCAGCGGGAATTGCACTGGGCGCAGGTTTTGACGCTGCTGATTGGGGCGCTGGTGACCCTGATTGCCGTCGCAGCTGCCGAGTTTGGACGGCTGTCAAGCATCATGGAACTTCAATTGCAGAGCTTCAATGCTGTGTTGGGCCCCCTGGGAGCGGTCTTCATGCTGGGGTTTCTGGCCCCCCGGGTGAATCAGGCATCGGTGCTGATGGGGGCACTGGCGGGGGCCGTTGTCGGATTGGCCCTGGGGTTCTGGGCTCCGCTCGATGTCTGGTTGACCGGATTAGCGGGGGTGCAATCCAGTGTTCTGGGACTGCCCGTATCTCCTTTCTGGATCATCCCCCTCTCCTGGCTGACGACACTGACGATCGCCTGGCTGGCCAGCCGGTTCCTCGGGCAGCCCGCCCCCCATCAAATCCAGGGATTGACTTTCTGGAGTGTACGGCGGAGGGAGGAACGGATCCCGATGGTCTGACAGTCGTGAAGCATTGGCCAGTCGCCTGGTTCGCAACACATGTCTGGAAAGACGGACCCGGTCGGTCGGCCTCTACCCCGGGGGACCATCGGGGTAGAATCTTTTACTGACACGTCACTGGCCCCATCGCTGCGGGGGGCCGAGTCCTTTGGCCGAGACCTGCCGCCTTGTCGTCCCGTCGCCGTATCCTTCTGATTCAGCTTCCCATTCCCCAGCCCGGGCAGGAACCGGCGGTCGGCAATGTGCCGCTTGCCGCAGGGTATTTGACTCTTCTGGCACGTCTGCGGGGGCTCGAGTCGCAGTATGACATCGAGATTCTGCCACCACCCTTGGCGAACCAGTTGAGTGATCAGGGGTTGGCGGCCGAAATCATTCGGCGTGAACCGTGGATGGTCGGCTGGACCTGCTACCTGTGGAACGTCGAACGGACCCTCGACATCGCCCGCCAGGTGAAACAGGTTCAACCGCAGATCCGCATGCTGCTGGGCGGCCCTGAGATCACTGCCGACAACGAGTGGGTCCTGCGGAGCCCCGAAGTCGACTTCGCCGCGATTGGTGAGGGGGAACAAACCTTCTGTGAACTGCTGCAGACGCTCGACCAGGCCGGGAGTCCTGCAGCGACGATACCTGGTCTGTACATCTCTCCTGCGTTCGACCGGACCCAAGCGGGGGTGTGGTCGGCGGAACCAGTCGGCCTGGGAGTTCTTCCTCCCTTCCGGCAGCCGTTGCCGCACCTGAACGAAGTCTCTTCCCCCTATCTTGGGGGAGTTCTCGACGCGGCCGATGAACGACTGCTGCTGCTGGAGACTCTCCGGGGCTGCCTATTCAAGTGCAAATTCTGCTATTACCCCAAGAGCTACGATGACCTGTACTTTCTGTCGCGCGACAAGCTGGTCGCCAACCTCGAACATGCTCGGCACCGCGGCGCCCGCGAAGTGGTGCTGCTCGATCCGACCCTGAACCAGCGAAAGGATTTCGACTCATTCCTGCAGTTGCTGGCCGAATACAATCCCGACCGACAGTTTGAATATTTTGGAGAACTGCGGGCCGAAGGGATCACCCCCCGCATTGCCGAGCTGTTACGGGCCGCTCACTTCACCCAGGTCGAGATTGGCCTGCAGTCGATCGATCCGCTGGCCCAGGATCTGATGGATCGCAAGAACAATCTGAAGGCATTCGAGCGGGGAGTGCGAGCCCTGCGGGACGCGGGGATCAACGTCAAGGTCGACCTGATCATTGGCCTGCCGGGAGACACAGTGGCTTCGATCCGCCGCAGCCTGCACTGGCTGCGCGAGAGCCAGTTGTTCGACGAGGTACAAGTCTTCAACCTCGCAATCCTGCCGGGAACCGCCTTCCGCCAGGAGGCGACCAGCCTCGGACTCGAATATCAGGCTCGGCCCCCCTACTACGTGCTGCGGACCCCCACCCTCGAACTGACTGATCTGTACCAGCTGATGGATGAGGCGCAGGACCTGTTCGACACTGAGTTCGATCCCCTTCCCGAACCACTCCTGCCTTCCCACCGGCCGACAGAGGTTCTTCCGGGTGTCGTGAATTCCCAGCGTCTGGATCTTGATCGCGATACCGACCGGCTGCCCCCGGCTCCGCAGCGGTCGCAGGCCTTCACGCTGTGGCTGGCAGCGCACGATCTGGCCCGGTACACCCTGCGTGCCTGCCAATTGGTCTCCCAATTGCTGGCCGACAATCCGCATACCACCCTGCAGGTGCTGCTGGAACCGGGAGATCCCGCCACGGTCACGCTGGAATTGCTCGAGTCGTTGCGGGAGGCGTGTTATCGGCAGACCACCTATCTCGACCGCTTCTACTCGATTCTGCCTGGGCCAATGAAGGGCTCCAAACGCCTCATCGTACTTGTCCCCAACGAGTGGATCGGCCGCCCGGAATCCGAACCGCTTGAAGATTTGGCCACGTTCCTGCCGCGGGAGAAGACTTCCACCGCTGCCGATCGCCCCGCGGCCGCTCCCGTCGAAAACCCCATGTCGACTGCGCTGGATGGGTCCCCCATTGCGTAACGACAGCCCCGTGGAAGCGATGGATGAAACAGTTGCCCTGTTCAGCGATCACTCACCGAAGGTTCGACCACCAAGTCAAGCTTCGCCTCGGCCACAAACGGGACATCGTTATTCTTCAGCACGGTCGCCCTCACGATCACCGGATGATTGAAGGGTCCCCGGGTGTCGGGGGCGAATTCGAGCCGCACCTCTCCAGTCTCGGCATCCGCGGCGATCGTCTGGGGTTCCGCCGTCACTCCCCGCATGTGACGGGGGATCACTACTTCGACCCGCGCTGGTCCGACAATACCCGTTCCCCGTCCCACACGGACGGAAATGGTGGCAGTCTGACCAGCCGCGACAGCGACCGTTTTCTTGCTGAGATCGACACTCAACTGGCCGGGATCGACCAGCGCCACGATCTGCTCATTTTGCTGCAACGACGTAAAGCTGACCTTGTGCTTTGTGCCGCTCGCGTCGGCGACTTCTCCGACCGCCATCACCACGGTCCGGCTGGTGCGGCCGACTTCCATCCAGGGAGGGAGAAAGACCGGGTATTCAAATTCGCTGACTCCCGGTGGGACCTCGATCGTGGGACCAACCACTCCCTGCAGATGACGGGTCTGTCGATCGGCCAGGCGCACGGTCAGCGGGCCGGTGTAGTCCCCCCGATCGAGGGAGAATCTTCTCACAAACCGGCTGCCACGCTGGGCATATTTGACTTCGTAGACTCCCTTGACCTTGAATGGTGTGGGAATTGTCACAGCGAGCCAGAGCGTGTCGAGAGACGGTCGTCCTGCTGCATCGAGCGAGAAAATTGCCCGACGCGACACCATTTGCTCCCCCACACGGGCAGTTCCGGTGATGGTCAAGCGAACCGCTCCGACGGCCGCGTTGTCTCCTCCCTTGAAAGTCAGCTCATAGTCGCCAGGCTTGGCAACGAGCGGTTCGGGCGTCACGGTCACCCCGGTGGGCAGACCATCGATACTCAGGGCAACTTCACCCGCGAAGCCCCCAAGTGCCTCGACCTTGAGTTTGAATTTCGCTTCGCCTTTGCGCGGGACCGACACCACATCGGCCGGCAGGGTGAGCCGGAAATCGGGCATCGCCGGCGGGGTGATCTTCAACCGGTAAGCGAACGCCTCACCTGCCCGGTCGGGATCGCGTTCCCAAACCCGGATCAGATAGGTGCCATCGGCAGGAGCCGTAAAACTGAGCCGCGAGTCGGACACCGATCCCCCCAGGTCGTCATTCTGAGCGAGTTCCCGGCCCGTCTCATCGGTCACGGCCAGCACGCTATCGAGTGGGGAACCAAGCAGTCCGGCACGCACTTCGAGCTCCGCCACCTCACCCTTCTTCAGGAGCACGGGCCAGACATCGACCTCAGCCGGCTGGAGGATGCGGCCATTCCCGACAAAGCCAGGCACCCGGGGAGCCGCCGCTGCCGCCTCAGGAATCCGGTTCGAGTCTTCCACCAGCTCCAGCAGTTCGTCGATCTCGATCGGCACCAGACTGGCAGACCCGCCCGATAGAGGGAATCTCGCTTCAAACCGGCCGGTGGTTGTGGGCATGCGTAACGTGACAGGTCCGGCGGCAACCTGTTGACCCGTCAGGCTGAACGCCACCTCCGTTCCCCGTTGGCCCCCCAAAGGAAAGACTCTGTCGATCGATGGCCCGCGGGTGATCGACAGCCGATAGACATAATGCTGCAGTCCCCCGAATTTGAGGTCGTGGATCCGAACCGAATAAGTCCCGGCCGCCCCGGTCGTAAAGCGCAATGACGCGTCGCTGCCAGGGAGGGGAGCCGAGTTGCTCTCGGCCAGCGGCCGCCCAGCCGGATCGCGCACTTCCAGACGCAATTCCAGGGGCGAACCAAGGCTGGCCCCCAGGGCAGTCAGAGTGAAGGTCTCCTGTTCGCGAGCAGCAAACGTCCAGATATCGACATCCTCGCGGGGGAAGATGCGGCCATTGATTGTGATGGGGACGGCTACCGCGACGGGCACCGGTCGGCCGTCAATTTCCTCTTCCACAAGCTCGGGAAGATCACCGAGCACAAACGTGCGGGCGGAGGTCACCCCCTGGCTCGTCCAGACCCGCCAAGTGCGGGTACTGCCAACGGCCCCCGAGGCGATCCGGATCGTGGCGGAGTGATCCTTCGGGTAATCCTCCGCCTGTTGCGAATCGGGCAGCGGAATCACGGGCCCCTCGAACCAGACCGTGTCGGTCTCAACCACGCGGGGATCGGCCGTAATATCAGAGCCGCTCATCACAAAGGGAGCCGACTCGTGCAGGTAGAGCCCACCGACGCGGACCGTCACGTCGGTACCACGCTGGCCTCCAGCCGGGAAGACATACATCGCGACGGGGGGATCAGCCCTCGTCGAAACTGGAAGTTCCATCAGCACCGCACCCAGCGCGGCCCACACAATTGGCGAGGGACGTTTCATGGCGAAGTCATCACAGGCGGGAGACAAATGGGAGGAAGCCGGCCGGGTCAATCCATCACCGAAAGAGAGACTACAACAATTCGCTGATCACCCGGTTCGTCTCAGCGATTTTGACCGGCCGTCCCTCGGGGGTATAGAACTCTTCCGCGGGATTGATCCCCAGCAGCCGGAACATCGTCGAGGAAAGTTCCTCCGGACCGTAGGGGGTCCCTTCGGGCTTCTCGGCCCGGGCGTCGGATCGGCCGATCACCCGTCCCCCCTGGAGTCCCCCACCCCCCATCGCAATAGTGAAGGCCGGGCCCCAGTGGTCTCGTCCAGCGTTGGCGTTGATCCGGGGCGTGCGGCCAAACTCTCCCGTCACAATCACCAGGGTCTTCGAGAGCAGGCCCCGGTCATGCAGGTCGCTAAACAGGGTCGAAATCCCCTGGTCGAGCAGTGGCAGCAAATCGTTCTTGAGGACGCTGAAATTATTGTCATGTGTGTCCCAGTTCGTATGATCTATCGACACACAGCGGACTCCCGCCTCGACCAGTCGACGGGCCATGAGGCACGCCTGGCCCAGAGAGTTGCGACCGTAGCGGTCGCGCGTCTCCGTCGGCTCGGCTCCGATGTCAAACGCCGCCTTCGTGGCCGATGAGGTCATCAGGTCGAAGGCCTTTTTCTGAAAGGTTGTGACCGCCAAAGCCCCACGGTTGGCTGCGGTTTCTCCCGTCTTCTGGAAGCGATCCACCACTCCCAGCAGATCGCGGCGATTCTCGAAACGCTGCGAGTCGACCACCAGGGGGGATAACAGGTCGGGGACAGCGAAGCCCGGCGAGTTGGGGTCGGCCTCGACCACAAACGGAGCGACCGCTGCGCCGAGATACGAAGCCCCGGCACTGGCATGCATGCGGGGCAAACAGACGTAAGGCGGGACCGAGCCCCGGGGCCCCAGTTTCCGCGAGATAATCGCACCATGTGCAGGACGCTGGTTGTTGGGGGAGAGGTTCGGATTGAAGCCGGCAATGGGATGATATCCCGTGAGCATGTAATGATCGGCCGGACCATGGTCCGAATTGCGGTGTCCGAAATTGC
>Ga0315900_10006969_pt1 | contig 14965 bp, 12 predicted proteins | sample LakEriMetagenome_FD_203521 | JGI IMG/M metagenome (GOLD analysis project Ga0315900, IMG submission 203521) | Freshwater fungal communities from buoy surface, Lake Erie, Ohio, United States - Buoy 12 MA114 | ecosystem: Environmental > Aquatic > Freshwater > Lake > Lake biofilm | place: USA: Lake...
ATCGCGGGCGAGGATGCGGTGCATATCAGCCGCGTGCGGCGCGATGCCTCGGTGCCGCATGGCCTCGCCTTCTGGTGCGTGGCCGACAACCTCCGCAAGGGGGCGGCGCTGAACGCCGTGCAGATCGCCGAGGAACTCGCCGCCCGGCGATTGATCGGTTGAGTTTGAACTTCGCAGACAGAGACAGCCAAAAATGCCGCACCCGCTGATCCAGATCGCCCGCACCGAGGCCATCGCCACCGTCACTATCGCGCGGCCCGAGAAGCGCAACGCCATGGACCTCGCCATGTGGATCGCGCTCGCCGAGGCGATGGAGGGTTTCTCCGCCGATGGCTCGCTGCGCTGCGTGGTGATCGAGGGCGCAGGCGAGGAAGCCTTCTGCGCGGGTGCGGACATCGCCGCCTTCGCCACCGAGCGCGGCACGCCCGAGCGCGAGGAGGTCTATGGCCGCGAGATCAGCCGCAGCTTCCAATCCATCCGCACCTGCCTCCACCCGGTGGTCGCCGCCTGCCGCGGCTGGACGATGGGGGGTGGGGCGGGCATCGCGACCATGGCCGATTTCCGCGTGGGCGGGCCTTCCACGCGCATCGGCATCCCGGCGCGCAACCTCAACATCTACTACGCCTATGGCGAGCTCGACCCGATCCTGCAGTCCGTGGGCTATGCGGTCGCCTGCGAGATGCTGATCGAGGGCCGCGTGCTGCAGGGCCAGGAAGCCTATGAGAAGGGGCTGATCACCCGGATGGTCGCGGATGAGGCCGTGAAGAGCGAGGCGCAGGCGATGGCCGCGCGCATCGCGCTTGGCGCCCCGCTCGCCAACCGCTTCCACAAGCGCGCGCTGCAGGAGCTGCGCGGCCCGCTGCCGATCACGCCGGCGCAGCTTGAAGCCAGCCTGAGCTTCCCCTTCACCGAAGACTTCCATGAGGCCGCCAAGGCCTTCGTCGAGAAGCGCAAGCCGGTGTTCAAGGGGCGGTAGAGCAGGATCCGTCCAGTTGGACGGATCGCGTGCTCGACGACACGCTCCTGAGAGCGCCCCTACTCGATCCGGATATTCGCCCCCTGGATCACGCCCTGCCATTTCGGCGTCTCGGCGGCGAGGAAGGCGCGGAAACTCTCGGCGCTGTCGCCCACCGTCTCGAATCCCAGGGCGGCGATGCGGGAAACGACTTCGGGCCGGCGCAGCGCGGTGGTGAAGGCCTCGTGCAGCCGCGCCAAGGCCGGGACCGGGGTGCCGGCGGGGGCGAGCAGCCCGTACCAGGCCTCGACGCTGATGTCCGGGCCGCCCGATTCCTTCATCGTGGGAATATCGGTGAAGGCGCTGAAGCGCGCGGGCGTGGTCACCGCCAGCGCCTTGAGGTTGCCCGCGCGCACCAGGCGGATGCTCTGCGGGCTGTCGAAGAACACCGCCGTGTCGCCGCGCATCACCGATTGCGTGGCATCCGGCGTCTGGCGGTAGGTGACGTTGGTCAACTGCACGCCGGCGGCACGCTGGAACAGCTCGGTCGCCAGATGCGGCACGGTGCCATTGCCGGCCGAGGCATAGTTCAGCGTCCCGGGCCGGGCCCGCGCGGCGGCGATCAACTCGCCGATGGTGTTGAAGGGCGCGCTCGGGTTGGCGATGACCAGCAGCGGCCCGGTGGTGAGGCGCGAGATCGGCGCGAAGGCGGTCGCCGGATCGAAGCCCATGTCGCGATAGAGGAACTGGTTGATGACCAGCGGCGAGGAGGCGTTGAGCACCAGCGTATGCCCATCCGGCGCCGCCTGGGCGACGATCCGCGTGCCGAGATTGCCGCCCGCGCCGGGCCGGTTCTCGATCACCAGCGGCTGGCCCAGCGCGGCGCCGACGGGCTCCGCGAGCAGCCGCGCCACCACATCGGTCGGCCCGCCCGCGCCGAAGGGCACGACGACGCGGATCGGGCGATCCGGCGCCCAGCCTTGCGCGCGAGCGACCGAGGGAGCCGCCAGGGCGGCGGCGAGCAGGGTGCGGCGCTTCATCATTCGGGCTGGATCCGGGCAGCGGCGACCAGCGCCTGGTTGCGGGTGATCTCGGCGGCGATGATACGCTCGAACTGTGCGGGGGTTTCGCGCAGCACCGTCAGGCCGAGCGCGGACATGCGCGGGCCATTGGCCGGGTCGGCGGCCGCGTCGTTCACCGCGGCGTTCACCCGCGTGACCATCTCCGCTGGCAGGCCGCGCGGGCCCCAAAGCCCGCACCAGCCCTCATAGACCATGTCGGGGAAGCCGGCCTCGACCAGCGTCGGCACATCGGGCAGGGCTGGCAGGCGCGTCGCCGTGGTGGTGGCATAGGCGCGCGCGCGGCCATCGCGGATCAGCGGGATGGAAACGCCGACCGGGGCGATGAACAGCGAGACCGACCCGGCGACGAGATCATTCATCGCCGGCCCCGTGCCGCGATAGGAGACGAAGGTGGCGTCGATGCCGAGCCGCTGGTTCAAGGCCGCCGTCGCCAACTGCCCCACCGAGCCGAGCGAGGAGCCGGCGAAGGAGAAGTTCTGGGGCGTGGCGCGCAGCGCCGCGAGCAGACCAGCGATGTCGCGCGGCGCCAGATTCGGCGCGCCGATCATCACATAGGGGATGGCGACGGTGCGCGCGATCGGCGTGAGGTCCGCCTGCACGTCGATCGGCATGGCGCGCTGCACGAAGCGCAGCACGGTCAGCACCTCGTTGGAGTAGAGCAAGGTGTTGCCGTCCGCCGGGCTGCGCGCCACGGCCTCGGCCCCCACCACGCCATTGGCGCCGGAGCGGTTCTCGATCACCCAGTTCTGGCCGAGGATCTCCGCTGCCTTGGGTGCGATCACGCGCCCGGTCGTGTCGGTGCTGCCGCCGGGCGGATAGGGCACGACGAAACGCACGGAACGCGGCTGGGCAAGGGCCGGCGCGGCCAGGCCCGTCAGCGGCAGGGCCAGTGCTGCGCGGCGCGTGAGGCGGATGGTCATTGGTCGTTTCCTCCCAGGAAAATTCTTCAATCCGGCCAGGCTTCGAGCAGATCCACCGGGTCGCCGTAGCGCGATGCCATCTCCACCACCGAAGGGTCGCGCAGGGATTCGAGAAAGCCCTCGGTGATGAGGGGCGTGTCGCCGGCCATGACGGTGCTGTCGAAGGAGACGAGGTCCATGTGGACCGGCGGCTCCTCCCACTCGGGCATGACGCGGCGGATGTAGTCGCAAGGCTTGATCAGATCGATGCCGTAATGCAGCGCGCCGGGGCTGTTCGACCCGGCCGGGTAGATGTTGCGCCGCGGGGCCTTGGGGTTGAAGCCGCAGCCGAGCTCGATCAGCCGGCCACCGACGAGCATGTCGCGGAAGATCTCGGCGAGCTTCGTATCGCCATGCACGGCGATGATGCGGTCATCCTTGAACTCGACGCCGATCTTCTCCTCGAAGGGCTTCTCGAAACCCACGGCCCATTCCGGATAGACGATGCCGTTGACCGGCACGATCAGCTCCTCGTCATTGTCCACGCTGGTGCGGTCGTAGAGGTTCGGGCCGTGCGTCGGCAGGTAGTGCACATAGGCGCCGTTCTCGTCCGGCGTCATCTTGCCGCGCCAGCGATTGGACTTGAGCTGGAACTCGCGCATCTCGGGGGTGAAGCCGATGCGCAGATCGGTGCCGCGCGGATCGGTGAAGGTCAGGTCGAAGGGCACGCCCTTAGGATAGCGTGCGGCGGTGCCGCGGATGATCTCGCCCACGATGTCGATCGGGAAGCGCGCCTGCGGCGTCTTCAGCGCGTCGAGGCTGCGGAAATAGGTGATCTTCACCCAGCGCTGCCCCTTCTTGCGCAGCGCGATGCAGAAGGGATCGATGATCGAGCAGAACCAGGTGGAGACGACAAAGGTGGCACTCGCCAGCAGCGGCTTCACCGTCTCGGGCACCTCCAGCACCTGCGTGGTGTCAGCCATGTAGACCACCGGGCGCACGCCATTCGCACGCGCGAGGCCCGAGATCGCCGCGATCACCTGCGGGTCGAGGTTGCGGTCCGCCAGGAACAGCATCGTGTCATCGGGGCGCGGCCGGAAGACACGGGTAAAGTTTTCGAGCGCCTCGAAATACTGTCCGGTCAGGACGGTGGGCAGCGTGCTTTCGCTCGGCAGGCCGATACCCTTGAACGGCGCCATGCAGCGCATCTCCCGAAATTGCTTCGTTGCCTAAGCAATGCGGATGGGCGGGGGGTTCGTCAAGCCGGATCGGCCAGGCGCACCAGCTCGGCGCCATCCTCCACGAGGTCGCCGGGCGCGCAGAGGATGGCGGCGATGGTGCCATCGGCGGGGGCGGTCAGGCGCATCTGCACCTTCATCGCCTCCATCACCAACAGCACGGCGCCGCGCGCCACCGCATCGCCCGGCGCGACCTGCACGGCAAGGACACGGCCGGGCATGGGGGCGAGGACACGCCCGCTGCCCGCCTGCGCATCCCCCGCCGGCGCGCGCGGATCCTGCCAGCGCAGCACCTGCGTGACGCCGCGATGGATGATGGTGAGGGCATCGCCGTCTCGCAGCACCGTGGCGGGCTCGGCCCTTCCGTCGAGAGTGAAACGCAGCGCATCGCCGGCCCAGGCGGCATCGGCGATGGCGGCGGGGCCATCGGGCAGGTCGAGCGTGATGGTCGCGCCAAGATGGGCGCGCAGCGTCAGCGATGCCTCGCCGTCAATCAGCAGAAAATCCTGCCAGCCCGTGCCGTTGAGGCGCCAGGCGCTGGCCGCGCCCCAGGGCGAGTGCGGGTCGGCGGCGTCCACCACCGGCTCGTCGCGCAGCAGCCGGAGCAGGGCGGCCGCCAGTGCAGGGCGCGAGGCCGGCGGCGGCGGCGCCAGCAGCGAGTCGGCATGGCGGGCGATGAAGCCGGTATCGAGTTCGGCTGCGGCGAAGGCGGGCTGGCCGGCGATGGCGCGCAGCAGCGGCAGGTTGCTCCGCAGCCCGGCGAGCTCCGTGCCCGCCAGGGCGCGCTCCAGGCGCCGCAGTGCCGTCGCGCGGTCCGGGCCCTGGGCGATGATCTTGGCGATCATCGGGTCGTAGTGGATGGAGACCGCATCGCCCGCGCGCACCCCGGCATCGACGCGGATCCCCTCCCCCTCCGGCAGCACCAGATGGGTCAGCGTGCCGGTGGCGGGGGCGAAGTCGCGCGCCGGATCCTCCGCATAGAGCCGGACCTCGATGGCGTGGCCGCAGGGCGCGAGGGGGGCGGCGGGCAGGGCCTCGCCCATCGCCACGCGGAACTGCCATTCGACCAGGTCGAGCCCGGTGATCGCCTCGGTGACCGGGTGCTCGACCTGCAGGCGGGTGTTCATCTCCATGAAGGCGAAGGTGTCGCCCTCGGCGATGAACTCGACGGTGCCGGCACCGACATAGCCAACGGCACGGGCGGCGGCGCAGGCGGCCTCGCCCATCGCCGCACGACGCTCCGGCGTCATGCCGGGCGCGGGGGCTTCCTCGACCACCTTCTGATGGCGGCGCTGTATGGAGCAGTCGCGCTCGAACAGCGAAAGCGTGTTTCCGTGCTGGTCGGCGAAGACCTGGATCTCGATATGGCGGGGGCGTTGCAGGTAGCGCTCGAGCAAAAGGCGCGAATCGCCGAAGGCGGCCTGTGCCTCGCCGCGCGCGAGGGTGAGGGCCTCCTCCAGCGCGGCGGCGTTCTCCGCCACCTTCATGCCCTTGCCGCCGCCGCCCGCGCTCGCCTTGACCAGCAGCGGGAAGCCGATGCGCTGCGCTTCGCGGTGCAGCGTGGCGTCGGATTGGTCAGCGCCGTGATAGCCGGGCACGAGCGGCACGCCGGCGGCTTCCATCAGCGCCTTCGACTCGGCCTTGCTGCCCATGGCGCGAATGGCCGCCGGCCGGGGGCCGATGAAGACCAGCCCCGACTCGGCGCAAGCCTGGGCGAAATCCGCATTCTCGGCGAGGAAGCCATAGCCCGGATGCACCGACTCCGCGCCGGACAGGCGCGCGGCTTCGAGGATCGCGGGGATGGACAGGTAGCTCTCCCGCGCCGGGGCGGGACCGATGCGCAGCGCCTCATCCGCCATCGCCACATGCTGCGCGGTGGCGTCGGCATCGGAGAAGACGGCGATCGTCCGCAGCCCCATGCGCCGCGCCGTGCGGATGATGCGGCAGGCGATCTCGCCGCGATTGGCGATCAGAACCGAACCAAACACCTTCACATCCGGAACACGCCGAAGCGTGCCTCCCCGGCATCCCAGCCGGCGACCGGATTGTTGCGCGCGGCGGAGAGCGCGAGCGCCAGTACCATGCGCGTATCCTCGGGCGCGATCACGCCATCATCCCAGATCCGCGCGCTGGCATAGGTGGGGTTGCCCTGGGTTTCGTACTGCGCCTCGATCGGTGCCTTGAAGGCGGCTTCCTCGTCGGCGCTCCAGCTGCCGCCGCGCGATTCGATGCCATCGCGCCGGACGGTGGCGAGCACGCTCGCCGCCTGCGGGCCGCCCATCACGCCGATGCGCGCATTCGGCCACATGAAAAGGAAGCGCGGGCCATATGCGCGGCCGCACATGCCGTAATTGCCCGCCCCGAAGCTGCCGCCGATGATGACGGTGAGCTTGGGTACCCGCGCCGTGGCGACGGCCGTGACCATCTTCGCCCCGTCGCGCGCGATGCCGCCGGCCTCGTATTTCCGGCCGACCATGAAGCCCGTGATGTTCTGCAGGAAGACCAGCGGGATGCCGCGCTGGTCGCAGAGCTCGATGAAATGCGCCCCCTTGCGCGCGCTCTCGCCGAACAACACGCCGTTGTTGGCGACGATGCCGATCCGGTAGCCGTGCAGATGCGCGAAGCCGGTGACCAGCGTCGGGCCGTAGAGCGGTTTGAACTCGTCGAAGTCGCTGCCATCCACCAGCCGGGCGATCACCTCCCGCACGTCGTAGGGCTCGCGCAGATCGGCGGGGATGACGCCGCCGAGCGACTCCGTCGGGTAGAGCGGCGGGCGCGGCGGCTGGGGTTGGTCGTGCCCCGCCGGCTTGGCCCGGTTCAGCCCGGCGACGATGCGTCGCGCCAGGCCAAGCGCGTGGGAATCGCTCTCCGCCATGTGGTCCGTGACGCCCGAGGTGCGGGTGTGCAGTTCGGCCCCGCCGAGATCCTCGGCCGTGACGATCTCGCCCGTCGCCGCCTTCACCAAAGGCGGTCCGCCGAGGAAGATGGTGCCCTGGTTGCGCACGATGATGGCCTCATCGGCCATGGCCGGCACGTAGGCGCCGCCCGCGGTGCAACTGCCCAGGACCAGCGCGATCTGCGGGATGCCGGCGGCAGACATCCGCGCCTGGTTGAAGAAGATGCGGCCGAAATGGTCGCGGTCGGGGAAGACCTCGTCCTGGTTCGGCAGATTCGCCCCGCCGCTATCCACCAGATAGAGGCAGGGCAGGCGATTCGCCTCGGCGATCTCCTGCGCGCGCAAATGCTTCTTCACGGTGATCGGGTAGTAGGTGCCGCCCTTCACCGTGGCGTCATTGGCGACGATCACGCATTCCCGCCCAGCGACACGACCGATGCCGGTGATGAGGCCGGCGGCCGGGATTTCCTCCCCGTACATGCCCTGGGCGGCGAGTTGTGAGAGTTCGAGGAAGGGCGAAGCCGGGTCGAGCAGCACGCGAATCCGCTCGCGCGGCAACAGCTTGCCGCGGTCGAGGTGCCGCTTGCGGGCCACCTCGCCGCCGCCTGCGCGGATGCGCTCGACGGTCGCGCGCAGCTCGGCGACCAGTTCTGCCATCCGCGCCGCATTGGCGCGGAAACTCTCCGATCTCGGATCGGCCGTGCTGGCGATGACCGCCATGGGCTGCGCCACCCTCCCCTGTTGGATGCATCGGGGCATGGCGACGGGGCGCCCGTCAATCCGGGACCCCACAACGAAAAAGGGCGCCTTGCGGCGCCCTTTCCCGAACCCGTTCTGGCTGAGTGATCAGCGCAGGACGATCTCGACGCGGCGGTTCTGCGGCTCGCGCACCTGCGGGCCGGTCGGCACCAGCGGGCGGGTGAAGCCGAAGCCCTGGATGGTCATGGCGCTGCGCGCCACGCCACGGCGCTCCAGCTCGGCGGCCACCGCGTTGGCGCGGCGAACCGAGAGGGCCTGGTTGTACTGCGGCGTGCCAACGGTGTCGGCGTGACCGGAGACCTCGATGCGGGTCGTGCCGGCGCGCTGCGAGTTCGTCGCCGCTTCGGCGATGATCTGGCGGGCGCGGTCGGTCAGGTCGGCGCGGTCGAAGTCGAAGAACACCAGGAAGGTGCGGGCCGGGGCCGGGGCGGCGGCCGGGGCGACCGGCGCGGGCGGCGGCGTCACGCCGAAGGCATAGCGCAGACCGACCAGCAGGCTGTGGTTGAAGTTGTCAGCCGTGGCGGAGCCGCGGGTGACAACGTTCGGCGAGGTCGCGGAGCGAGCGTCGAAGCTCGCCTCCTGCGTGCCCATGAAGCGGTACTCGGCGGTGACCGACAGGCCCGGGACCGAGGCGATCGGGAGGGACACGCCGGCGATCGCCTGGTAGGCGAAGAGCCACTCGCCATCGTTCAGGAACACGCCAGCGCCGTTCGCGCCGCGGCCCACGACGTTGTCGTAGTGGTGGACCTGCGCACCGATACCGATACCGAGGTAGGGGTGGAAGAAGGACGACGCGCCCATGTCGAAGTCGTACAGGGCGTTGACCATCACGCCGTAGCTGTATGCGTCGCCCGAGCCACGGACCGGCGTGGTGAGCGTGCCGGTGAAGCCGCTGACGCTGTCCACTTCATTGGCGCGGTAGCTGCCCTCGATCTCGGCGCGGAAGCCGTTGCCGTAGCCATAACCAACGCTGATCACGCCGACATAGCCGGTCGAGAACTCAACATTGCCCGTACGGTTCGCGAACGCGCCGCGGAACTGGCCGGAAAGCTCGACATCGCTCTCCATCAGCCAGTTCACGCCGGCGCCAGCGCCAACGTAGAAGCCAGTCACGGGCTGGGCCTGAGCCGCCAGCGGAGCCGCCAGCATCGCAGTCGCCAGAAGGGCGCCTCGGAAATTCTTCACGTCAGCTCTCCATCCGAACGGCAAAGGACGCGCAGCCCTGTGCCTGACATTTATCACCAGCAACCTAGACCGACTGCGCAGCCATCGCAAAGCATCGCGGCAGCGCAGCAAGAGGAAGCCCGCACCATGTGGCGAAAATGGCACAGTCCGGTGATGCGTCGCGGCCGCACACCGGCCACAGCCCACCAAGCGAGCCCCCTTCAGCCCGGATCAACAACTCCTGGTTGCGCAAACGTCTGAGGTTTCCCGTCGATCCGTCAACGCTTACCGGGTCCGGGGCGCGACTCGCCGTTGGGCCGCAAGATCGGCTGGCTGGGGCGCCAGGATTCGAACCTGGGAATGGCGGTACCAAAAACCGCTGCCTTACCGCTTGGCGACGCCCCATCAGCGCGCCCGGCGCTTACCCCGGTTGCGCCCGCCCCGCAACATCCGCCGCCGGGACCGCCGCCGATTCACCCCATCTTCACCGCACTGCGGCACAACAGGCCCCGCGGCGCTCCTCAAACGGGCCCGCACCACGCCCCGCAACATGCGGAGGGCTGGTCCGGACGGCATCCCCGCGGCAAGACGCAGCCCCGGATGCCGTGGCGGACCGAAAGCCGGTTCTCCGGATTCTCCATCATGTGCTGGCTCTGCTTGGCCCAGACCGGGCCAGGAGACAGCGCGGATACGAGCCCTACGCGCTGGGTGGCCGACAGCCCCCAGCCCACGGCGCCGCGCTTCCACTTCGCCCGCACGGGCGTCGCCGAGGTCGATGGCCTGCAGAGCGGCTTCGCCTGGAGCGACTCCGACCCCGTGACCTTCGCCTTCACCGACAGCGCCACCGATTACGAGTGGGGCTACGGCAATGGCGAGACGCAGCGCGGCTTCGCGCCCGTCAGCACCGCCATGCGCGGGGCGATCCGCGACATCCTGCTGGGCGATTCGGGCGGCGGGCCGTCCGGCCCGGGGCCGCACCTCACCGGCTTCACCAACATCGTCCTGCTGGAGGCGAGCCAGGACAATCTCGCGGATATCCGCATCGCCCGCTCCTCCGCCCCCTCCACCGCCTGGGCCTACTACCCCAATGGGCGCGAGGGCGGCGATGTGTGGTTCGGCCAGCGGCACAATTTCGACGCGCCGGTGCTGGGCAACTACGCCTTCCTGGTCGCGGTGCATGAGATCGGCCACGCGCTCGGCCTGAAGCACCCCCATGAGAACGTGAACGGCTTCACCGCCGTGCCGACGGTCTGGGACAGCCTGGAATTCACCGTGATGAGCTACCGCAGCAAGACCGGCGCGGCGCTCAACACCGGCTACACCAATGGCGCCTTCGACTACCCGCAGGGCTGGATGATGCTCGACATCGCCGCCCTCCAGGCCCTCTACGGCGCCGACTACACAATGCGCGCGGGCGACACGGTCTGGCGCTGGAGTGCCACCACCGGCGAGACCTTCATCGACGGCGTGGGCCAGGGCGTACCTGGCGGCGGCGCCTCGGCGCGGGTCTTCCTCACTGTCTGGGATGGCGGGGGCAACGACACCTATGACTTCTCCGACTATGCCGGCGGCGTGGTGGTGGACCTCGCCCCCGGCGGCTTCTCGATCACCGCGCGCGGGCAGCTTGCGCTGCTGGATACGCGCGACGGCACGCTGGCGCGCGGCAATGTCTTCAACGCGCTGCTCTTCGAAGGCAACGCTGCCTCGCTGATCGAGAACGCGACCGGCGGCAGCGGCGCGGATCGCCTCTCGGGCAACCAGGCGGGCAACGGGCTGCGCGGCGGCGCGGGCAATGACTGGCTCGCGGGCTTCGCCGGCGATGACCGGCTGGATGGCGGGACGGGGGCGGACACTCTGCTCGGCGGGACGGGCGACGACACCTACATCGTCGATTCCTTCAGCGATGTCGTGGTCGAACAGTTGCACGAGGGTCTCGATACCATGCTGGTCGAGACCGCCCTCGCCATCACCCTCGCCACGGGGGTGGAGCGCCTGGTGCTGGGCGCGGCCGGGCGGCATGGCATCGGCAATTCCCAGGCCAACCAGTTGCTCGGCAATGCCCATGCAAACCGGCTGGAAGGCGCGGGTGGTGCCGATGTGCTGGAGGGCGGGCGCGGCGCCGATACGCTGCTGGGCGGCAGCGGCACGGACAGTTTCGTGCTCCGCCGCGGCGACGGCTTCGACCGGATCGAGGATTTCCGCACCGGCGAGGACCACCTCATCATCACCGGCTTCGGGCTGAGCGCCACGCAGGTGCTGGCACGCATGACTATGGTGGCGGAAGGCCTGCGCCTCGATCTCGGCGGTGGCGATGGCGTGCTGCTCTGGGGCCTGCGCGTGGAGGGGTTCGTCAGCGGCGATCTGGTGCTGTGAGGCTTTCGCGTGCGCTCAATTCAGCGCCGCCGCCGCGCCATCCATCCCCTCGGCGATCAGCGCCGCGACCATGCGCGCGTAATCGTCGCGCGACAGCGCGCCACCCTCGCGATGCCAGAGATGGTGCCAGTTCAGCATGGCGAAGAAGCTCATCGTCAGCGGCTTGAGCAGGCGCTTGTCCTCCGCCGAGCGCGGGTCGAGATCGGCGATCAGCGCGGCGACGTCGGCGACCATCGCGCGCTCAAGTGACTTCAGGGCTTCCTGCCGCTCCGGCGCGAGCAGCGAGAGGCAGGTGATCTGTACGCGGTGCACCGCATCGGCATCGCGGTAGCAGGCGAGCAGCGCATGCGCCACGGCCTCGAGCCGCAAGCGCGGCGTGCCCTTCAGCATCGCCGCGCCGCGCACCGCCTCGATCAGCGCCTGCAGATGCTGCGCCAGCACGTCGAACAGCAGCTCCGCCTTGTCGTTGTAGTAGTGATAGAGCAGCGCCTTGGAGACACCGCAGGCCTTGGCGATCATGGCCAGGCTGGCGCGGTCATAGCCATGCAGGGCGAAAAGCTCCGCCGCGCGATCGAGGATCGCCTGACGCTTGTCCTCATGATCTGCGGCGCGCGGACGACCCATCAGCCGCGCCGATCCACCAAGCGCTTCGCCTTGCCGAGGCTGCGCTCCACCGCGCCGGGATCGCGGATGTCGATGCGCGCACTCACGCCAATCATCGCCTTGACGTGCTGCGCGAGTTCGCGCGAAGCGGCCGCGCGCTGATCCGCGCTCGTGCCCGGCTCGCATTCCACGGCGATGGTCATGGAATCGAGCGGGCCGTCGCGCGTGAGAATGAGCTGGTAGTGCGGCGCGAGATGCGCAACGCGGAGAATCTGCTCCTCCACCTGGCTCGGGAAGACATTGACACCGCGCAGGATAATCATGTCGTCGCTGCGCCCCGTCACCTTCTGCATGCGGCGGAAGCCGGGGCGTGCCGTGCCGGGCAACAGGCGCGTGAGATCGCGCGTGCGGTAGCGGATGATCGGCATGGCCTGCTTGGTGAGCGAGGTGAAGACCAGTTCGCCCGGCTCGCCATCCGGCACGGGCGCGCCGGTCTCGGGATCGACGATCTCGGGGTAGAAATGGTCTTCCCAGATATGCGGGCCGTCCTTGGTCTCGACGCATTCATTGGCCACACCGGGGCCGATCACCTCAGACAGGCCGTAGATATCCACGGCATGGATGGCGAAGGCGTCTTCGATCTGCGCGCGCATCGCCTCGGTCCAGGGCTCGGCGCCGAAGATGCCGATACGCAGCGAGGTCTTGCGCGGATCCTTGCCCTGGCGGCGGAACTCGTCGAGCAGCGCCAGCATGTAGCTTGGCGTGACCATGATGATCTCGGGCGCGAAATCCTCGATGAGCTGCACCTGGCGCTCGGTGGCCCCGCCCGACATCGGCACCACGGCGCAGCCCAGCGCCTCCGCCCCGTAATGCGCGCCGAGCCCGCCGGTGAACAAGCCGTAGCCATAGGCAATGTGCACCATCATGCCCGACCTGCCGCCGGCGGCGCGGATGGAGCGCGCGACGACCTCGGCCCACATCGCGATGTCGGCGCGCGTATAGCCGACCACCGTCGGCTTGCCCGTGGTGCCGGAGGAGGCATGCACGCGCGCGAGCTCGCCGCGCGGCACGGCGAACATGCCGAAGGGGTAGTTGGCGCGCAGATCGGCCTTGGTGGTGAAGGGAAAGCGGTGCAGGTCCGCGAGGCTGCGCAGATCGTCAGGCGCGACGCCCGCCGCGTCGAAGGCGGCGCGGTAATGCGGCACCTTCTCATAGGCGAGGCGCAGCGTCTGTTGCAGGCGTTGCAGTTGCAGCACGCGAAGTTCGTCGCGCGAGAGCCGCTCGGCAGGGTCGAGCAGGGCGGGATCGGGCGCGGTGGCGGGGGGACGGGTCATTGCGCGGGCACCTCCACGAGATGGCCTTCGATGTTGCGCGAGAGGCCGCGAAACAGTGCGATGTCGCGCCCCTGCTGATCGGTGACGCGCACATCGGTGATGCCGCTGCGCCCGGCCTGCGCGGTTTGCACGGCGGCGGCGCGCAGCATATCGCCGAGCTGCGCGGGGCGCAGATAGGTGATGGTGTTGCTCTGCGCGACGGCACGGCGGTTGAAGGAATTGCAGGCGAAGGCGAAGGCGGAATCCGCGAGCGCGAAGATGAAGCCGCCATGGCAGATGCCATGCCCATTCACCATGCGCGGTGCGACCTCCATGGTCAGTTCCGCCTCGCCCGGCGCGATGCGCGTGATCGCCATGCCAAGCCCGGCCGAGGCGCGGTCCTCGGCCCACATCGCGGCGGCGCAGGCCTCGGCGAGTTCCTGCGGCGTCATTCGGGCGCGCCTTCGAACCGCGCGGGGCGCTTCTGCTGGAAGGCGGCGACGCCTTCGGCATAGTCGGCCGATCGGCCCAGCGTCCGCTGCTCGGTGGCCTCCAGCGCCAATTGCTGGGCAAAACTGTTCTGCTCGGCAGCGTCGAGCACGCGCTTGGTCGCGGCCAGTGCCCCGGCCGGCAGGCGGGCGAGGCGATCGCACAGCGCCTCGGCTTGGGTCATCAACTCGGCGGCCGGCACGGCACGGTGGATCATGCCCATCGCCGCGGCCTCCGCACCGGTGATCGGATCGCCGAGCATCGCCAGGGCGCGCGCGCGCGCCGGACCGATCAAGCGCGGCAGCAGCCAGGTGGCGCCCGAATCCGGGATCAGGCCGATGCGGATGAAGGCCTGGCTGAACTTGGCATCCTCGGCGGCGAGCGTGATGTCGCAGGCGAGCGCGATCGAGGCGCCCGCCCCCGCGGCACTGCCCTGCACGGCGCAGACCACCGGCTTGGGCAGGTCGCGCAGCGCCGCGACCAGGCGGTTCCAGCCGCGTTCGATCACCGCACCGAGATCGACCTCCGGCCCCACCAGCCCCGGCTCCGCCAGATCCTGCCCGGCGCAGAAGCCGCGCCCCGCGCCGGCGAGCAGCACGACGCGGCAGGCAGGATCCCGCGCCGCTTCCTCCAGTGCTGCGAGCAGTGCTGCGTGCAGCCCGGCGTCGAAGGCGTTGAGGCGGTGCGGGCGGTTCAGGGTCAGCGCGCGAACGCCGCCGCGTTGCGCCACGAGCAGCGGCGGTGCCTGATCGGACATGGTGCCTCCCTCTTTTCTTCTTGACTTCCTGGCCGAATTAGGTAATTTTTCTTATATATCCATCACTATTGACCGGCCGCGCGGTTAATCTATTCTGGCGCCAATCACAAAGTCAACTTGGGAGGCGGGCAGGATGGTGGCGTTCGTGGCGAAGCATCAGGCGTTGCTCGACCAGGCCATCGCCGCCACGCGCGATCGCGCGCATTTTTCCGCCTATCCCGAGGCGCCCTCCGGCAAGATCTATGGCGAGACGGCGAAGGCCGATGCCGAAGCCGCCTTCGCCGCGCTGCTCGGCAAGCCCTTCGCGCCGGGCGATACGCAGATCGGTGACGAGCGCTCGCCCTTCGGCCCTGCCTTGGGAATCACCTATCCCGCGCACGCCCCCGCCACGCTGGTCCTGCGCGCGCAGATCGCCGCCCCGGCCTGGGCCGCCGCCG
>Ga0315900_10006971_pt1 | contig 14963 bp, 13 predicted proteins | sample LakEriMetagenome_FD_203521 | JGI IMG/M metagenome (GOLD analysis project Ga0315900, IMG submission 203521) | Freshwater fungal communities from buoy surface, Lake Erie, Ohio, United States - Buoy 12 MA114 | ecosystem: Environmental > Aquatic > Freshwater > Lake > Lake biofilm | place: USA: Lake...
ATACCGCACCTTGATTGAGTCCAATATTGAATCCTTGTGCGCCAGATACTTCGCGCAATGCTTGCATGCCAGCTTTAGTTAGTTGATGCAATTCAGCGGCCTCTAACGAAGTTAACTCGGTTAAATCTGCTACATGTCGGTATGGGCAAACCAATAAATGGCCTGAGTTGTAGGGATACAAATTCATTACGACGTAGCAGTGATCGCCACCTGTCACAATTAAATCTGAATTTGATCTGCCTTCTTTGGTATTACAAAAAACACATCCAGCTGGTTTGTCGATGCCTTGCAAGTAGGGTAAACGATGCGGCGCCCACAGCCTTTCCCAATCATTAGGCGCACTCATTTAGACCTGACTTCTACTATCAACTGCAGTTTGAATTATTTTAATAGCATCCTCAATCGCTACCCCATTTACCTGAGTGCCATCTCGGTAGCGGAACGAAACCGCATTGCTCGCCTGATCGGTTTCACCCGCAATAAGCATGAATGGAATCTTCTGTTGCTGTGCTTTTCGAATTTTTTTCTGCATACGATCATCAGACTTATCAACTTCAACTCGAATGCCGCGTTCCTTTAGTTTCTTTGCCACTTCATCTAAATAGTCGTTAAATCCTTCTGCAACTGGAATGCCCACGACCTGGGTTGGCGCTAGCCAAGGTGGGAACGCTCCAGCATAATGTTCAGTTAGAACACCAATAAATCGCTCTACCGAACCAAACAAGGCTCGGTGAATCATGATTGGTTGTTGACGAGATCCGTCATCTGCTTGATATTCCAACTCAAATCGTGCTGGTAATTGAAAATCAACTTGGATGGTAGACATTTGCCAGGTTCGACCGATTGCATCTTTTGCTTGAACTGAAATCTTAGGACCATAAAACGCAGCACCACCTGGATCTGGCACCAATTTCAGACCAGACTCTTCAGCAGCAGCCTGTAGCGCTACTGTAGCTTCATTCCAATCAGCGTCTGAGCCGATGCTTTTCTCTGGATTTCGAGTGCTTAACTCCAAATAAAAGTCATCTAATCCATAATCACGCAATAGCGATAACACAAAAGAGAGCAATGACTTAAGTTCGCTTGGCATTTGTTCTCTAGTGCAATAAATATGAGCGTCATCTTGTGTCATGCCGCGAACGCGGGTCAGCCCATGGATCACGCCACTTTTTTCATATCGATACACCGAACCAAACTCAAACAATCGCAAAGGTAATTCCCGATAAGAGCGTCCACGTGATCGATAAATTAGATTATGGAACGGACAGTTCATTGGCTTTAGATAATAATCAGCGCCGGCTCTTTTAATACTGCCATCTTCATTTCGTTCTTCATCCACTCGCATTGGTGGATACATACCATCGGCATACCACTGTAAATGTCCCGAGGTTTCAAACAAATTAGATTTAGTTATATGCGGCGAGTAAACAAATTCATAATCTGCAGCTTCATGTCGAGATCGTGAGTAATCTTCCATCGCGCGCCGGATAATTCCGCCTTTTGGATGGAAGACAGCAAGACCGCTGCCTATTTCGTCTGGGAACGAAAACAAATCGAGCTCAACACCAAGTTTGCGATGGTCGCGCTTCTCCGCTTCGGCTAATCGAGTTAAGTAATCATTCAACTCTTCCTTCGTCGCCCATGCTGTGCCATAAATTCGTTGCACAGATGGATTTTTATCATTTCCGCGCCAATATGCTGCCGAGGTTTTCATCAATTTAAATGCCTTAATCATGCCAGTATGGGCGATATGTGGGCCTCGACATAAATCGCACCAAACTAAGTTTCCATCTCGATCAACATTGTCATAAATAGTTAACTCGGCACCACCGACTTCCATGATGTCATCAGTAGGGGCACCTTTGATAGTGACTAACTCCAACTTGAAGGGTTCGTTTTTCAACTCCAATTGTGCTTGGGGCTCAGTTACTACTCGTCGAACAAATTTTTGTTGAGCGTTAATAATTTCGCGCATCTTCTTTTCGATGACTTCAAGAGATTCTGGTGTGAACGGCTCTACGTTGCCAAAGTCATAATAAAAACCATCTGTAATTGGCGGGCCAATTCCTAAATGGGCTTGAGGATATAACTGCTGCACGGCCTGTGCCATAACGTGTGCGGTGGAATGGCGAAGAATCGCCAAGCCATCTTCGCTGGTTATTTCAATTCCTTCGATTTCATCTTTAGGCTGTACTGGCAGGACTAAGTCTTTGATTTGGCCATTAACTTTGGCTGCAAGGTATTTTTTATCGGAACCCAGTGCTTCAAAGTAACTAGTACCAGCCGCAACCGATTTGACTGACCCAGCCACTGCCACTGTTATGGCCGACACAATGCCCCCTTGGATGTTTTCAAGGGTCAGCCTATCTCAACTCAAGGGTGAAATTAGCGAGTAAGGAAGGCTTCTAACTCACGAAAGCCGTCCAGTGTGAATTGATATTGATACAAATACCAGCCAACCATGCTAAGTACGATCAAGGCAAATGATCCCACTACCTGCCGGCGAATTTTTCGCAGCGTGGGATCCTGCCACCATTTTGTGGCCAGCTCAATCATGGATTTAACCGGGCCCATGGCTCGTTTCGCCCAGGTGTATTCGGTGGAAAGCACAAATATGCCAATCACAATAAATAGTGCACCAGGACCTGGCACTACCAGCATAATTAAGCCAGCTGCTAGAAAAACAATTCCAGTAGTAACAACTAACAGGTGCCATACCAACAAGGTAACTGGAGTTTTGGCCATAAACGACCTAGCGCTGCGATAAGTGCCGCTAAGTCGTTTCGGTTTTGAATTTTCTGGCGTTGTCATAGTTAAATTCTAAATCAAAGTTTGGTATTCCAGTGGCGAATTCAACAAGTCTTGATATTTCTCAGCCAATTTAGCGATTTCCAGCGATCCAGCTAGGGACCGCTGGTCGATATGAGAAATATGCTGCACCCCTCGAACGCTTGACAGCAAAGCGGCACCACTGACCTGAGCTAATTCATTTTTTGTTATTACCTGTTCATTAACCGCGAACTTCTCAATTAATAGCTCGCGCGTTATGCCACGCAAGGCGCCCGCACTCAGCGGTGGCGTAACTAATTCGTCATTAATCTCAAAAAGTAGATTACATGTTGCACTCTCAACAACTTCACCCTTGGTGTTTAAAATCAGCGCTTCGTCAAATCCGGCCGCAACAGCATCGTTTAATGCAATTACATTTTCCAGATAGGAAAGTGTCTTGATGCTAGAAATCAAACTGTATTCATTTCGAATAATTCTTGATGTGTGTAACTTTGCAGGTGATGTCGCGATCGAAATGGGTGCTGCGGTAATGAACCAGTTTATGTTTGCGCCTCGCATTACGCCGGCTGGGCCAAGTCCGCTGGTAATTGTTAACCGCAGTCTGGCATCCGTTACACCAGCGCCATGCAACTTGCCTACTACTTCGGCTATCGCGCTAGTCATTGCAGTTTTTGGTGGAAGCTCTATGCCAATTAGATTTGCGGCATGATTCAACCTGGCGATATGGCGCGTTAGTGCAAATACGCCAAATGCCGTAACTCGCATGCTTTCAAATATTCCATCGCCAACTGTGACGCCATGATCATCGAGCGAAATGGCCGCAGCGTTGAAGCCTTCGTTCGGAGACCACTTAATCATTTATGCTCGCTAACTTTAATAACCGAGCTGCCTTCAACTCAGTTTCTTGCCATTCGCCAGTTGGATCGCTGCTAAACGTAATGCCCGCACCAGTACCAAACCGCAACTCCCCCTGCTGATATTCGAAACTTCTTATTCCAACTGCAAATTCAGCTTCGGTACCATGAACGATGCCAAAGCCGCCGCAGTAACCAAGGCGGGGCGCTAGCTCCAATCTGGAAATGACGTCAAGCGCAGCAGACTTGGGAGCGCCCGTTACTGATGCCGGCGGAAAGGTTGCCTCGAAAATTTCTGGCCAAGAGATTTCTGGTTTCAATTCTGCGCTAACGGTTGAAACCAATTGCACCATTCCTGGAATCTGTTCTAAATCAAGCAGCTTTTCCACCTTAACGCTGCCAGTTACTGCAATATGTCCTAGGTCGTTTCGCACCATGTCGGTGATCATAATGTTCTCCGCATAATCTTTTTCCAGCATATGTTGCTCAGTTAATGCCGTTCCCTTTATTGGCGCTGAACTAATGTGATTGCCGTTTCGTTTCAAAAACAGTTCTGGTGATGCCGATACAAACCAAATTCCTTCCTCATCTAACTCACCTGGTAGTAGATCTAAAAATGACGCATATTTAGCTGGGTGACTCTTGACGATTCGCTGATACAACGCCGCTGCATTTGGTCTTATTGAAACTTCGGCTGACAAAATTCGACATAAGTTAACTTGATAAACCCAGCCAGCTGCTATCTCTGTTTGAATCTGAACCACACCAGCTTCATATTGCTGCTGCGATAGTGAAGAGTGCCAATTGGTAATTGGGGTGAATGTTTCTGGCGTAAGATTTGTAATCGGCTCGGCGTTAGCAAAATGCACTGCTTTAAATTCACCAGCAAAGCGAGCAAGCACTACCCAATAGCCATTTTCAGTGATTTCTGCTGGGCTAGTTACAACTGCAGTTGGCTTAGTTAGCAGCCGACCGGCCACCACCGCTCGTGATTCTGGCATTGCACTCCTGCCTCAGTCAGACCCAACAATCCCACACCAACAGTGGGCGGTGTATCTTTGCGCCCGCTCCAGATTAGTGCTGGACATGCGGACGTGGCTCAGTTGGTAGAGCATCACCTTGCCAAGGTGAGGGTCGCGGGTTCGAATCCCGTCGTCCGCTCGTTGAGCCCATTGGCTCTTCGCGGTGGAGTGGCCGAGAGGCGAGGCAGCGGCCTGCAAAGCCGCGTACACGGGTTCAAATCCCGTCTCCACCTCTGCGGGCGATTAGCTCAGTTGGTTAGAGCGCTACCTTGACATGGTAGAGGCCGGGGGTTCGAGTCCCTTATCGCCCACCAAATAAATTTGAGGTGCAGATGAATCAAGCACTAACTCAGCTACAACAATGGCCAACAACGCCTTGGGTGCGCGTTGTGTTAATTCAAAATTATGCCGGACAACTGCAGGGTGAAGATGGCACTAGCGCTACCCTGGGTAATCGATCCGATCGCGATCACTTAATCAAAGTACGCAACAGCGCTGATTTAGTAATTACTGGCGCTAACACTATTCGGATTGAGAATCCACCGGCACCAACTGCTAACCTGTGGGTGGTATCCAATTCAGGTAATTTAGATTCATCAGCAAGAATCTTTCAGAGCAGTAGCAGCAAAGTTATCTCAGTTAATCCGTTGCCAGATTTACCTAGTTTGCCATTGGCCTCGATCACACCAGAGGATTTAATTGCACAAGCATCCGCTCAGAATTTCCGTAGAATATTAATTGAAGGTGGCGCAACCTTGATAAGTCAATTTATCGCCGCTAACTTGATTGATGAGGCACTAATCACCTTGGTTGATCGAGCTGGCAGTGGCGAAATCCTGCATCGGTCTGGATTTGGACTTACCCTTATCCAACAATTCAAATCACCTGAATTAACCCTTCAACAGTGGCGCAAGGAGAACTAATGCAGATGGTGCCAGATGGCGCTCAGCCAATTGAAAACCCGCTGGGATTTGATGAAGCAAAATTGCAAGAGCTGCTCGGACCTGCGGCATTTGCCGTGCTGCGACTAGGCGCAACTGAACCAGCATTCCAAGGAATTCTCACCGACAACGACGCCCCAGGTGACTATTTGTGTGCGGTATGTGATGCCCTGATCTTTAGCGGTGCCCAGAAATTTCATTCTGGCTGCGGTTGGCCATCATTTTTTGATGCCGCCACGCCAGGTGCGGTTCGGGAGTTGGTTGATTTAAGTCATGGCCGCAAGCGAGTTGAGATTAGATGCACAAATTGTGATTCTCACTTGGGGCATGTGTTTGATGGCGAAGGTTACGGCACGCCAACTGATCGCAGATTTTGCGTTAACTCAATTTCAATGAAATTTGTGCCAACAACTTAATTCTGATCGCCCTGATTGCGATCTTCCCATCGCTGCTCAAAGCGCTTCATAAAATCAGCTTTAGATGGTTTTGCGGATTTTGCTTGAACCGAACCTGGCGTTGCTGGTTTTGGCGCGGTTAACAACAACACCCCAACCAGTACGGCAGCGAAACCAACAATGCCAATTGGCATTAGCGGAATTGCTACCGCAGCCACGATCAACGCAATGCCGGCAAGCAACAGTGCCAGCGCTAATGGCGCAAAACGCTTGCCAGCAAGCGAAGGCCGACCACGCAGCGCAGATGCAAACTTTGGATCCTCAGCAGCTAGTGCTCGCTCCATCTGTTCTAGCAAGCGCTGTTCATTCTCTGATAGTGGCATCTGACCTCCTCGGATTGGTCAAGAATACGCGCTCTTCTTGAGTGAGCAACTTCTGCCCTAATCTTCTTCGTCTGGTTCAACAATTAACCGTGCTGGCTTAATGGCGCGTTCCCCAAATTTGGCTCGAGCCTGATCTACTGCCTGCTCTGCTTCGCTCCAGCCATGCTCTGGCTCGTCCAAGGTGGGTTGAAAGCTGGCCAACTCAGTTGGTTGCAGCCCTTCCGCTCTCACCCCAAGTAGTCGAATTCGAACCCGTTGCAGGTTTAAATTTCGATACAACTGACGCGCTATTTGATTTATCTCTTGGGTGCTATGGGTGTAACTGGCTAATGTCTTTGATCTAGTAATAGTGGTAAAGTCATGAAATCTAATTTTTATACTGATAGTTCGACTCGACAATCCTCGGCTGCGCAGTCGCGCAGCAACTTGGTCAGCTAATCGGAGCAGTTGTGCTTCTACTTCGGCAGGGTCAAATAAGTCTTCGCCAAAGGTAGTTTCATTGCCAATTGATTTTTCAGGTTCGCTTACTATCACTTCACGCTCATCAATTCCCCAACAAAGATTATGAAGATGCTCAGCGCTAGCAGCGCCAAGGATTCTAGTTAATGTTGCAAGGGGTAAATTTGCAATATCGCCAATAACGTTTAGCCCTAACTCTTTTAATCTTGCTTCAGTTTTCTCACCAACTCCCCAAAGCGCTCCAACGGGTAGTGGATGTAGAAATTCCACCGCTGCCGCTGCTGGAATTAAAAGCAAGCCATCAGGCTTGGCATAAGTCGATGCTAGTTTTGCTAAAAATTTGTTACTTGCAACACCAACTGATGCAGTTAGATTTAATTGAGTTTTTATTTCTGTTCTCAATTTTGATGCAATTTCAGTTGGTTTACCGAGTAACTTAATCGCGCCACTAACATCTAAAAATGCCTCATCTAGCGCAAGTGTTTCAACGTACGGGGTGACCGATAATAAGATTTGATAAAGCTGCGCTGAAACTTCAGCGTACGCCCGGTGATCGGCTGGTACCACAATTGCAGTTGGACACAATCGCATGGCACGTGACATTGGCATGGCAGCATGAATGCCAAATTCTCGGGCCTCATAAGTGGCAGCAACAACAACACCTCTGCCTTCAGCACCACCTACAATCACTGGTTTGCCAGCGAGTGCTGGATTGCGTCTAACTTCAACTGAGGCATAAAACGCATCCATATCTAAATGCAAAATATGGCAATTAGTGTCGTCATCACCCAGGTAGGCGATTTTGCTGCGATTGAGCTGCGATCTACTCATTTCTCACCGTCCACCAACACCTGGGCTCTTATGCCATAACTTAGTTGGTAACTGCGCTGTGCCATCGACTATTTCTAACTCAGTTAGCAACTCAGTGCTAGCGCTGCCGGCTGGCTTCACGTCGCTGTAAGGAGAAATCGCTAGCCCACTGGCATGTAACAGCAACCGGCGAGCCGGTCCCATACCACCAGTTTTTCGCCGAATTCGATCAGTGCCGCTGCGGCGCTGCTGCTTTTCCAATCGCTCCTGCGTTAATTGCTGTTGCAGTTGCTCAGTTAGCTCTGTGATAGCCTGATCTAAATTGCCATCAAGCCAAATTTGATGCAGCTGCATTAACTCCCAAGCGCCAAGCCCGCGCAGTGAAATTCCGTTTGGACCAGATTTACGAACCACCCCTGCGGCTAAAACTAGCCAGGAATTAAAAATTGGCTGGGCATACTTTTGCTGTACTGCTTCAAAAAAAGCTAGGTCAATTGGCCCAGCGCTATCTTCTAGAGTTAGAAATGCAACCCGATTACCGGACCTAACTGGTGGAGTTTGTACAGCAACTTTTACACCAACTACATAAACAATTGCGCCAGATCGTTGTTTGCGAAGATTGCCACTACTTACTAAGTTAACTTTAGCTGCTAATTGCGCTAAAAAATCATAATAAAAACTAAGTGCATGTGCTGTTGCATCAACTCCCAGCAGACTCAATTCAGTCTTAACTTTTTCTGTTGCTGACAATTCTGCTAATCCACTAGGTTCAATTAGCTGTCCTGCGACATCAATTGCCAACTGCCTGGTGTGTGTTTTCCCAACGGCTAACTGCACTAAATCTGCTAGCTGCAATAACAAATCACGCCTAGTTAATTGCGAATTAGATTTGCTAACTCCTAGACGATAAACTTGATCGAACCCGCCTAACTTAATTAGGTTTTCAGCCGTTGGTCTACTAACTTGAGCTCGCTGCCAAAAGTCAGTTAATGATGAATAAGGCTGACCTAGCACGATTTGAGCTATCTCGTTTTCGCTAATGCCAGAAATGTCCGCTAATGAAATGCGAATTCCATATTTTTGTGCTTCCGGCAAAGCATCAACTTGCTCTATTTGGTAATGCGCCTTGGAGAAATTAACATCTAGTGGCAAGATTTTAATTCCTAGATTGCGAGCGTCAGCGAGAATTAATCGCTTTGGGTACATTCCCGGATCATGAGTTAATACACCAGCTATAAATGCTGCTGGGTAATGTGTTTTCAGCCATGCGGATTGATATGTAGGTAGCGCAAATGCAGCAGCATGTGCTTTGCAAAAGCCAAACGAGCCAAATGCTTTTAATGCCTGCCACACTTTGTCTACTACTGCCAATTCGTAGCCGCGCTGTAGTGCCTGCTGGTAAAAGATTTCTCTAACCTCAAACTGCGTATCTACTGCGCCTAGCGATCTTCGATATTCGTCAGCCTGCGCCAATGAACAGCCAGTCATTACTGCAAAAATTTGCATAACCTGCTCATGAAAAACAATTACACCCCAAGTTTCAGCCAGCACTGGAACTAAATCTGGATGCAAATATGTTGGTGCTTGCCAGCCATGCTTACCAGCTAAAAATGGGGTGATCATGTCGGACTTAATTGGCCCTGGCCGAAATAGCGAAATATCAACAATGAGATCATGCATGCAATCTGGCGCCAACTTCCCTACCAACTCCCGCTGGCCTGGCGATTCAATTTGAAAACATCCCAGTGTTTGGGCAGATTGAATTAATTCATAGGTGGCAGCATCGTCGTGTGGCAGTTGATCAATATCTAACTCAACTTCTGCGACAGCTGAAATCTGCGAAACTGCATGTCGAATTGCTGATTGCATGCGAACACCCAGAATATCTAACTTAATTAGACCTAGATCTTCAACATCATCTTTATCAAATACCGTTACTGGAAAATCTTGAATTCCCGGCAAAATTGGAATGCGAGCTGATAAGTTGGCATCAGAGACGATCACGCCACATGGATGCATCGCTCGATGCCGAGGTAGGGCATCTAGCGCGGCTACACAATCAAATAACTGATCTAAATTAGCTAAATTAGTAACGCTGGAGTTACGCAGCTCAGGTAAATCTGAAATTGCAGCATGAACATCTCGGGCACGAATGTGCGGAAATGCAGTTGCTAGCGCTGATATCTCTGCTGGCGAAAACATCAGCGCGGCACCCACGTCTCGGATGGCATGGCGTACTCGATAGGTATCAATCATCGCAACTGCTGCCACTCGCTGCGGCGAGAATTCAGTTAATACGTTGTGATAGACGTTTAATCTGCGATCTGATTCCACATCGATGTCAATATCTGGCAGTGATCGGCGCTGCGGTGATAAAAACCGCTCCATTAATAACCCATGATCTAACGGATTAATTAACGAGATACCCAATAAGTAAACCAAAAAACTTCCGCCAGCAGAGCCGCGCACATTAACTCGCGAGCCTAGCTGCTTAATGTCAGTCACAATTTTTGCTACTGCTAAAAAATAAGCCGCAAATCCAAGTTGCGCTACTACTTCCATCTCAGCAGTTAGTCGCGCTTGGGCGGTTGCATTATTAGCTAATCCAAAGTCTGCTAACGCGGCTTCAGCCTTGCTGCGCAGCAGTGCTTGCGCTCGCTTGGCGTCATCTGGTTGATGCTGCGCAATTGCAGAATTAACACCAGTGAGTAGATCTAGTTCTGGTAAATAAATTTTTCCCCAAGCTAAATCTCGCACTGGATTTAACACGCATGACGCAGCTAGTAATTGTGTATCAATAATTAATTTATTAGCGCGATTTTGATCTTGCGTAATTTCTGCTGCCAACTCACTCATTTCAGCTGCTGACTTTAAATAAGCAGCGGAGTTACTAGCAGAAAGGTATTTAGGATGAATAGGGATTAATCCCCTGATCGCATCTAACACATCGGCGATATAGCCATCAATTGAAGTTAAGTATCTAACTGAATTAACTAATACCGCTTTTAAGCCGTGTTCGTCAGCAAACTTAAGCAGCTTGCGAGCTGCGCTGCTGCTGTAATTTCCAGTTTGAGTGTGATGTGACGCCACCGCCACCACCGGAGTTACCCCAGCGATTTCACGCCATTGCTTCACAATCCCAACTGCAATATCAGGTCGGCGGCCAAGTACTGCGCTGGCAAATTCTGATTCTGGAGTGAGCAGCACAACTAGTGGTGAAGTAGCAGCTTGATAACCAGTTGGTGCGCTTTGTTGCAGCGCGCTAGCAATCTCAGCAATTGAAATAGTTGCTGCTGGATCATGAAATTTTGCCGCACCAATCCGAGTGGCAATGTTTACAAGCGCTGCCCAACCATGAGGGCCGCGTGCTAATAGCACGCTTCGATGATGCTTTATATCTCGATAACTGCCACCTTTTGCTGGTGTTTTTGATTTCGGCAAAGTTGAAGTTTTTGCTAACAATCCAGTTGCAGTAACTGCTACATCAATTCCAAGAATTGGGTCAATGTCATGCGTGATACAACTTTTAATAAATCTAACTGCACCGCCAATTTCATCTCGATCGGTTAAGGCGAGTTGAGTGATACCAATATTTTTTGCAGTTGCTACTAAATCTTCAGGCAGCATTGCACCATATTTCATGGAAAATCCGCTTGCTACCTGTAACTGCGGAAAACTCATTGCGCCAGTTTTCTGATTAATTGCCATTGCGCTAGTTCTGGGTCATAGCAAATCTCAATTACAATTTCTTGCTGCACCGATTTAGCAGCCAATCGCCAAATTTTTCGTTCAGTTGCAACCCCAGTTCGCCACCAATTAGTTCGTGCGCGCCAGAACTCTAATATTTTTGTTACTTGGAAAGTCTTAGCTCCTAACTTAAATTCCGTAGGAACGCCAGAAGTGTTAGTAATTACAGTTAAGTTTGGTTGACTTCGCATCTTCGCTCCTGTGCTAGTTGAACTTGCCCAGGAAGCGGGGCTGGGACTGGGTGGAATCAGTGCCACGGCTTCCCACGTGACGCTGATTCCACGCAACGAAGTGATTGCCCAGGGGGTTAGGACAAACTCAACTGCGTTGTCTAAGCCAAGGAGCTACCTCAGCTCAGATGCCAGATCCGATTTCGATAGGTGTTAGCCGTTCCGGAGGCTATTCGAACACCTGTTCGAATAGCCTTAGTCAAACATGAGGGTCAGACAATCGTCAACTCGACCCTAAAGTGTGCCGCGCCGCCCAGCGCCAGCTGCGGCAATCCCCTGCAGCGCAACTATTAACAGCATAAAAGCCAGTCCAGCACTCCAGCTGCCAGACCATTGGAAAATCGCACCAACGATTAATGGTCCGGTGGCAGCTATCAAATACCCAATTGATTGCATCATGGTGGATAGCGCTGCTGCAGTTGCGGCGTCTTCGCTGCGCAGCACCACCAAAATTAACGACAACGGAAATGTAGCGGACTGGCCAAAGAGCGCAAACAACACCCAAAGCGTAAGTCGCCAACCTGAATCCAGCAATAATCCAAGATATCCAATCGCCGTAATCGCAGTAAACAGCCACAAGATGTTTCGCTGCTCAGTTCGTGTTGTTGCTAACTGCGGTACATATGCCGCAGCAACAGATCCCAGCAGTGAAATAATCGCCACAGTTAAGCCAGCAGTTGCTAGCGCATAACCACGATCAAACAAAATTGTTGGAATCCAAGTGCCACCGGCATATGCATTCATAGATTGCAGTCCAAAAAATGCGGTCACCTGCCATGCGCGTCGATTTCGCAGCAGTGATCGCCAGCTGATCTTGCTTGATTGATCAATGTCACGCAAGCCGTTTTTCCGCATTCGCAGTTGCCACCAAACTGCGCCAAACAAGGCTAATACTCCCCACGGCAACATCGCCAACTGCCAGCTAAATTTGCTGGCAGCAGTTAATGGTGCCGAAATAGCTAAGGCAATAGCTGCCGTAATGCCCATCAACGTGACATAGGTGCCCGTGATCACACCAGCGTGCTCGCCGCCATGTAATTTGACCCAAGCAGGTAATGTCACATTCAATACTGCCGTTGCAATGCCTAATAACAGCGTAAAAAAGAATAATGCAAATACCGATCCAGCAGCACGAGACAACAACGCAACTGCGAGCACCCACATTGCAATTGAAATGGTGCGATCAATACTGCCAATTTTATTAAACCAACCAGCAACAGGTGAGATAAAAGCAAAACATAAAACTGGAATTGCCGCAAGCCAAGCTAGCTCAATGGTAGAAAGTTCTAACTCAATTCCAATCACAGTAATAATTGGGGTTATCACTGCAATGCCAGTTCGCATATTTATGGCAGCAACGTACGCTGGCAATCCAATCTTGGAATTGCGAATAAACTTACTGAATCCGCTCAATTCAACTCAGCCACATTGGGTATGTCACAACTTGCCAGCGGCGCGCCATCACAGCAATTAGCTTTAGCATGGCAATGCGGACAAAGCCATCTAGTAGCAATTGGGTCAAATATTTGAGCGCAAAAATCACATTCCACCATCGGATTATTACTTAAATACACCAATATGTGCGGTAATTGACACTTACTTAATTAGATTTTGATTGATGCGACACATGGTCAACTGGCAACAATCTGATCGCTTGAATAATTCCTGCTCCCCAGGCAATTGCTGCGGTGAGATAGCAAATTATCTGAATCATTACCGGTGCTTCTAGCGCAACTAAAAGTTGCCTTACATTCAAGATCACAATTAGGCCACCAACAAATACACCCAATATTCGCTGTGGTGCTCGTTTAACCAGCCAGGCAGCAACTGGGGCTGCCAACGTGCCGCCAATAACTAACGCAAGCACTGCGGCCCACGGCATTTGTTTCGCGCCTAGGCCCACTAAAAATCCAAGACTTGATGCAATCGCAACCACCAGCTCAGCGGTGTTAGTTGAGCCAATGGCTTTGCGCGGCTCTAGTGCATTTGAGGCGGTTAACGAAGTGGTGACAATTGGTCCCCAACCCCCGCCACCAGTTGAATCAACAAACCCGCCAACTAGACCAAGGGGTGCTAACCATCGGGCACGCGCGCGACGTTTTTTACCCAAAATGGTTTGACGCGAGAATCGGTACAGCACCACAATTCCCATAATTAACAAAATTGAAGAAGTCCACGGTATCGCTGCTCGAAGATCAATATTGCTCAACACAATGGCACCAACAAATGCGCCGACACCGCCGGGAACTGCAACTTTAATTGTGGCGTGCCAATCCACATTGCCGTATTTAATATGTGCCGCACCACTAGCTGCGCCTGTTGCGATTTTGGCGAAATGAACAATTGCGGATGCGGCTGCCGGCGAATACGCAAGCGAGATAAGTACGGTGGTGGAGATAACCCCAAATGCCATTCCCATTGCGCCATCAATCATTTGCGCAATAAATCCGGCAATTGAAACTAGTAGCAGAGTGGTCATGACTGAATATTACTTATTTTCTACAGTTTTAATGTTAAATACTTAGGTATGTCTAAGCTTCTGAGCTCTGCAACAGTGCAATGACCGACTTAGGCAATTTTCCAGTTACTACAGCGGCTAGCGACACCTGATCCAGAATCTGCCGCTCGGCTGCCCTAATGGCAATCCAAACTTGTGCCAAGCCAGCTGATGCGCCCGAATATCTGAGATTCTCAGGTCTTGCCCCACCTACTTCAGTGAGGGCACCATCGACTGCTCGAATTACATCGGCAACCATGATTTTAGTTGCCGATTTTGCTAATTCATACCCACCATCAGGTCCGCGCCGGGCAATTACTATGCCAGCTTTACGTAGTTGCGTCATGATTGCACCTAAATAACGAACTGGGATTCGTTGCGATTTTGCAAGTGCTGCAACGGTCAGGGCGGTATCTGGATTTGCTGCTAACTCCAAACTGGCTCTAATTGCATAATCGGTTCGATTCGGCAGTCGCATGACGCTAAGTATCGCAGGAAACCTACGGTGTTGCTGGGAATTGGCGATAAACTCATTAGAGTTCAACCATGTCTGACGAAATTCACCCATCAGTGCTTCGTGTTAAAACAGCATTAGCCCAGTTAGGTGGCAACCCTGATTTGGTTCGAAAGCTGGCACAGTCGGCGCGAACTTCAGCGGAAGCTGCAGCTGCTCTTGGCGTGACAGTGTCGCAAATTGTTAATTCATTAGTTTTCTTAGCAAAGACGCCAACGGCGCAGTATCCCGTTTTGGTTTTGTCCTCTGGTGGTCACCGGGTGGATTTAGACCTAATCGCAACTGCTTTTGGTGTTACTGAGATCGTAAAAGCAGATGCAG
>Ga0315900_10006979_pt1 | contig 14956 bp, 30 predicted proteins | sample LakEriMetagenome_FD_203521 | JGI IMG/M metagenome (GOLD analysis project Ga0315900, IMG submission 203521) | Freshwater fungal communities from buoy surface, Lake Erie, Ohio, United States - Buoy 12 MA114 | ecosystem: Environmental > Aquatic > Freshwater > Lake > Lake biofilm | place: USA: Lake...
TGAGTTGGAACAATTACAATTACAACACTTACAGGTACAGTACTTGCAACAGAGAAGGTAACATTCTATGGAGACATTGCTACAATCGAAGCAACTCCAGTCAAGTCTGTTATTGCACTTGGTGCAAACACAACTACAGTTAAGGCAGTAGCAAAGGATGCTTCTGGCGTAACAGTTGGAGCAGGAACACTTAATGCTTTCTCAAGCAATATTGCAACAGTATCTGATTCAGGTACAGCAGCAACAATTGTTAATGGTGAGGCAGTATTTACTCTTACTGGTGTTAAGGCTGGAGATGTTGCAGTTACAATTAAGTCTGGAACAATCTCTTCTAACTCAGTTGCAGTACGTGTAGAGTCACCAGCAGCAACTGTAAAGTTGGCTTTTGACAAGGACACATATCTTCCAGGAGAAGCAGCAACTATTAGAGTAACAGTTCTTGATGCAGCAGGTCTTCCATTATCTGGAAAGACACACTCTGCTCTATTTGCAACAGGTGGAATTACTTCAACCTATGCATTTGGTTCAGGTTCAGATATTCTTACAGCAACATCAGTTACAACTGATACTGATACAGTTAAGTCATACAAGGTATTTATGCCATTGACAGAAAACACTGTAACAATTTCAGCAACTGGTGGAACTTCACTTCCTTTGGCTGGACAGGTAGCAGTATCTGCAACAGCGAAGGTATCAAACTCTTCTTCTAGCACAAACGCTACTCTTGCAGCATTAGTTGCACAGATTACCGCAATGCAGGGAATTTTTGATAGCCTTAAGGCAGAAATTACAACACTTAAGGCTGATAAGGCAGCAGCAGATGCTAAGGCAATTGCTGATCGTGCTGCTTTTGTAAAGCAGTATAATTCTCTTGCAACTAAATGGAACAAGAAGAATCCAAAGTCTAAGGTTGCACTTCTTAAGAAGTAAAACTTTATAAATTAGGGGGTTAGCCAAGTGCTAACCCTCTTTTTTATTTCAACAAAATGATATAATAAGACTATCAAACATCGGAAAGGATGTGCCCTCTATCGAAAAGATCCTACTAAAAAGTGGGGTAGTTGCTTTTTTGGTGGGTTTGTGGTTTATCTTATCTCCAATTAGCCAAGCACATGCAGATGAAACAGTAACAAACCAAGTATCTTCGTCTGATACATCAACGGCAACAATAGATTCTTCTTCAACAGTTATAGTGCATACATCTGTAGAAAGTGCTACAGCCATAATTGAGGTAGCACAGGCTACAATTACTCAGGCTGAAACTACCACGGCAGTCATAGAGACCCAAGCAACAGCCATTACAAGCCCTACAGAGACCATTACAGCCACTATTACACAGGCAAATACTTCTATTACCCAGGCTCAGACAGTAGTAGATAGTGCTACTGTGGCTGTTAACAATGTTATTTCTACTCAGAATTCCCTGGCTCAAGCGGTAGAAACTCAGACTGCTATGGCTCAAATAGTAGCCTCAGAATCAGCAACAGTCTTATCTCTGACAGATAGTATGACAGTTCTTAATGGACAAATAGATAGTCAAACAGCAATAGTTTTATCTGATAGTGCAACAGTAACATCAGAGCAGGCTGCCTTAACTTTAGTTGAAGATCAGATAGCCTTACAAAATTCAGGCAATCCACAAACAACAGATCTTCCTAAAGACGATGACTGGTCATTCCAAATGACTCTGCCCTATGCCCTCAGACTTGGTGATCAAGAATATACAGATGTTTATGTTGCTACAAATGGTTTGATATCTTTTGGTACCCCACAAGGTTGGGGTGGAAATGCTCCAGCAGTTTATATTAACTTCCGTGACTGGTGGAATGTTGATTCAGACACTTATGTTAGATATTCAACAACTATTAACACACTTTTAATTGAATGGATGGTTAGAGGGTATGGAACTCGTTCTGGGCAACTAACTAATATTATTTTTGATGCTGATGTAAATCCAATTGATGGAACATGGAAAGCAGATGTATCTTCAGTGGGTCAAGCAGGAAGCGGTCAAGTTCAAGTTAATCAAATAATTAATAATCAATTAACTGGATCTGTTATACAGCAAAATGAAGGGAGCACTCCAACAAATTTATCAGCACATATTGATATTACTGGATATACTCCATATACACCACTTCCAGCAGATACAAATTTAGCAGAGGCACTTGCATCAGCACAGGCAGATCTTTCTGCAGCACAATCAGTTTTGTCTGCATCACAATCAGTTCTGAATAGTTTGCTTGCAAATGAAGATGCTTTACAGTCTGAAATAGATGCAGCACAGGCTAATCTATCAGCAGCCCAAGCAGATCTTGCAGAAGCAACACAAGAAGTTGCTTACTGGGAAAATGAATTAGACAATGCAGAAGCAGAATTAAATGCTGCAGTATCTTCAATTGAGCCAGTAGTTGAAGCAATGAAAGCAGCAGTTGTTATTGCACAAACAATAGTTAATAATACTCTTGCAGAAGAAGAGGCAGCACGGCAGGCTGCAGCAGCAGCGGAGGCTGCTAGACAAGCAGCAATAGCAGAAGCAAATGCAAGAGCAGCAGAAGCAGCAGCAGCCCGTGCACAAGCAGAAGCAGCAGCAGCACAAGCAGCAGCAGCAAAGGCTGAGGCAGATCGTATAGCAGCAGAAGAGGCTGCAGCAAAGGCTCAAGCAGATGCTGAAAAGGCAGAAGCAGATAGGATTGCTGCAGAAGAAGCAGCACAAAAGGCAGAACAAGAAGCACAGGCTCAGGCAGAAGCAGAAGCAAAAGCAGAGGCTGAAAGATTAGAGGCTGAAGCAGAAGCAGCAAGACAGGCTGAAGAAGATGCTAAGGCTGAGGCTGCAGCCAAGGAAGCGGAGGCAGAGGCTGCCAGACAAGCAGAGGAAGATGCTAAAGCAGAGGCAGAAGCAAAAGAAAAGGAATTAGAAGAAGCAAAGGCTGAAGAAGAAGAGGCTCAAGCAAAAGAAGAAGAATTAAATGAGATTCTTGAAGATGCTAAAGACGGTAAAGAATTAACTGAAGAACAAAAAGAAGTTCTTGTAGAGGCTTTGCTTGAAGACCTTAAGCCTGGAGAATCAGTTTCAGCAGCAGAAATTAAAGCATCTGGAGTTTCATATGCAGACCTTCCACCATCAACACCAGTTGAACTTCGCACTGATGAAAATGGAAATGCTCTTGTAATTACCGCTGCAGTAGCAGCAAATATTGAATTAGTTCAAGATCCAGGAGCGTTGCTTACAGCCGCTCTAACAGATCCTGGAGCAGCATTAGCAGCACTTGGAAGCATCGGCGCTGATATGACAGAAGCAGAAAGAGAAGAAGCAACAGAAATGGTTGTGGCTACAGTTGTAGCAGCAGGTGCAGCAATTAATGCCGCAGCCGTTGCAACAGGTGGGGCAACTGGAGGAGGTACAGGTGGTGGAGGAAGTTCTGGTGGGGGCGGTGCTTCAGGTGCCAATTCACCAGGTTCAAGAGGAGGAAGAAAATGGTAAGAATACTAAAAAATATAATCAAAGATCTAATTGATCAGGCATGGACTCTTCTTGGAATGTTTATTGCCTGGGTTGTGTTAGATGGTAGTGCAAAAACCATAGTTGGCTATGGAATTATAGCAACTACCGCACTTTGGATATTAACTAGTCCTGCTAGAAATAAAGAAGAGTAGTATAATACAGACTATGAAGAAAATGTTAGCACTGCTATCAATCATAGCCTTATCTATGTCTTTAACTTCTTGCGGAATGTTAGAAAATAGATATCGTTATGAGTGCCATGACCCTGCTAACTGGTATAATAAAGAGTGTAATCCACCAATCTGCCAAGCAGATGGGTTGTGCACTAAAGACATACTTGGTTTTGATCCTACGGAGGGTAGCGTAAATGAGTAAAAAAAGATATACATCAGATGAACTAGATGCAAGATTAAAGTTTTTCCTTGGCATGACATTAGGAACAATTCTATTGTTTACAACTATGGGTATTTTGTATGCCCTGGTTTTTGTTACACAACCAATAGGTGAACAATCAGAAAATGATAAAATGTTTTTCAATGTTCTATCATCTGTAGCAACATTTATTACTGGCACGCTTGCTGGTATCTTGATTGGTAAAAATGGTGGGGGTTCAGATAGTTCACAAACTTCTCAGCCATATGAGTCACAGGCTATTCAAACATCTGAGCCTACAGTTAGCCAGGTAGCAGATGATATTGATGATCTTGACGACTTTATTGAATAAATAACACCTTGCTTGACACTATTTAAGGGTAGATGGTATACTTAAATATACGTATCTAGAGGGGTTTTTGCATGACTTGCATTGCTGTAGTAAAACATGACGATAAAATTTACATGGCTGGTGACCGTGGTGCGTCAGATGATGGAACTATTCTTGCTCTAGATGCACCAAAAGTTTGGAAAATTGGTCCATATTTAATTGGATATGCGGGGGCAATGGATGGAGAAAGAATTCGTTATAACTTTAAGCCAACTGCACCAAACATTAAAGATACAGATAAGTTTATGCAAACAAGATTTGTTAAAGAATTAAAAGAATTTTATAATGAGTTTTGGGTAGATACATCAAAAGATGGAGATCTTGGTTTGATTATTGCAGTTCGTGGTGAAATATATGAACACAGTTCTGCGGATATGTCTTTATCTAAATATACACTTCCATATCTTGCAATGGGTTCAGGTGCTGAATATGCTTATGGCGTTCTATATGCAACTGATAAACAAAAAAATGCAAGAAATCGTGTAGTCTCTGCTGTATCAGCAGCAATTAAGTTTAGTCCATCTTGCATGGGTCCAGTTGACGTAGTAAGCATTTAAGGGTATACTTATAATATGCATGAAGAAGATAGCGTAGAAGACGCAGAGTTTGGCATTTGGTTAACAAATGGAATTGAACGGGGATGGGTAACAGAACCGTATTGCAATACCCATGATGGTGGATATCAGTACATGGGTGAAGATGAAATGCAAGAATGGGAAGACGGTGGCGACCCATGTTGTCATGTAGTCCGTCTAATGATCTAAGGAGAAAAATGAAAAAAATAGCAGTGGGGTTAATTGCAGTAGTAAGTTTAGTGGTTTTACAACCAACATATGCTCAAGATAAAAAGTCAATCGTTATTATTGACACAGCAGTAGACACATCTCTACCAGCATTGCAAGGTAAGATTATCCATGAAGTTTGCTTAATGGAAGAACTTCGTTGTCCAAACAAGAAGTCTTTTATGGAAGGTCCAGGATCTGCAACGCTTCCAGCAAATCAGATTTATTCTGGGGGATTTGCACATGGAACACAAATGTCTTTGGTTGCTACAAAAACCAATCCAAACATTGACATTGTATTTATTCGAATTTTTCCTATGGATAAAAATGGAAATGTTGCTACATCTGCTGCAAATGCAAACAGCACAGTAAAGCAGGCTCTTGATTGGGTAATTAAAAACAAGACAAAGTTTAATGTAGTTGCAGTTTCTGTTTCGCTTGGTCAAAAACCAACAAAGACTGGAACAAATTATTGCTCTATGAATAGATTCGACTCTGGACTAAAATCTTCTATTGAGTCTTTAAAGGCTTTAGGTGTTGCATCAGTTTTTGCAACTGGTAATGAAAGAGATAAAACTCGTATTAACTATCCAGCATGCTTAACAGAAGCAGTGGCAGTTGCATCTATTGGTCCTAGAGGAAATACAGAAGCATACAATAATGATTCTGCAGAAACTGATTTTTATGCTCTTGGCAGACATGAATTTGCTACAGAAAATGTATCAGGAACTTCTGCTGCAACCGCAGCCTTTGCAGCATATTGGGCAAAATCTTATGCTGGAAACTATCAAATGACTTATGATTATCTAAAGTCTATTGCTACAACATCAGACACAAACAAAAACAATACAGTTGTTGATGTTTTAAAGTAAAAGGTTTTGGTCTGTAGTTCAGTTGGCAGAACAAGGCACTGTTAATGCCTGGGTCGTAGGTTCGAGTCCTACCAGACCAGCCAAGCGACTATTGCATAGTGGTAGTGCGTAACCTTGCCAAGGTTAATGTGCGAGTTCGATTCTCGCTAGTCGCTCTAAAGATTTGGTATAATAGTAGTGTACTGCCTACGGGGGTACACTAACTTATTCGCTTGAAAGGGGAATAAAAATGGTAACAAAACTCGCTATGGATCTATTCAATGATCCTTTTTTTATTGGCTTCAACAGAGAGTTGAATCGCCTAAACAGCGCATATAAAACAAACTCACAAACATATCCACCTTATGACATCCTAAAACTAGATGAAGATACATATAGAGTCTCACTAGCCATTGCTGGATTCTCAAAGGAAGATATTAATGTATCTGTAGATAATGGAACATTAATTATCAAGGGTGAGATTGTTGAAGTAACAGATGCTGAAGTAGTTCACAAGGGAATTGCTGCTCGTAAATTTGTACGATCATTTGCTCTTGGAGAATACATGGAAGTAACTGGGGCTGAAATGAAGGATGGTATGCTACACATTAATGTAGATCGTATTGTTCCAGAAGACAAGAAGCCTAAAACAATTGACATCAAAGTTGCAAAAAAGTAACCAATAGGATATAATAGACTAGAGGACCTGGACATGTCCTGTAATAAACTGTCCACTTTAATTAGGAGGAAACATGGCAGCAAAAGGTAGTTTGGCAGCAATTATTGAGGTTGCTAAAGCAGAAATTGGAACTATTGAAGGTCCAAAAGATAACGAGACAAAGTATGGTAAATGGTCTGGTGCAAACTTTGCTCCATGGTGCCAGTCATTTGTCTCTTGGTGTGCATTTACATCTGGTCTAGATCCAAAGAAGTATCCAAAGACTGCATCAACTGTTGCAGCAGCAGATTGGTTTAAGAAGAATAATCGTTGGGCAGATGCTCGTAATGATGATCCAACACCAGGAGACTGGATTTATTTTGATTTCCCAGATGATGGTGTAAATCGTATTTCACATGTTGGTCTTTGCATTAAGAACAATGGTGATGGAACAATTCAAGTTATTGAAGGAAACACATCTGGAACTGCAAAGGGTGACCAACGCAATGGCGGAATGTGTGTAGAAAAGACTCGTGCTTATGTAAAGAATAAGAAAGGTATCCTTAACGCAGTTGTTGGTTGGGGTCGTCCAGTATACGCTGGAGAAGAAAACCTTGCATTACTTTCAAAGGGTGAATCAATAATTCCATCAGGTTCAGTTGCTGTAAAGCCTTCTGCTCCTGCAGAAAAGAAAGAGTTTAAACCATTTAAGGTGGGCTCAAAAGGAGAAACAGTAAAAAAGGTTCAAGAACTTCTTGGAGTCAATGCCGATGGTGATTTTGGTCCAGGAACTGAAAAAGCAGTTAAGGCTTTTCAAAAGAAATCTTCTTTGCCAGTAACAGGTGTAGTCGATCAAGCAACACTAAAGGCACTAAGAGGTAAGTAATATGCCAAGATATGACTACAAGTGTACTGTGTGCTCGTCTCAAGTTGAATTTGAAAGAGGATTTGGTGAAGATAGGGAACCAGTATGCTGTAGTCAATCTATGCAAAGAGTTTGGACTGCAACAGCAACAATTTTTAATGGTAGTGGATTCTATTCAACAGACAACAGAAAGTAGCGGTATACTATGAGAACAATGATTACAGAAGAGATTGTTGCAAAAGAATGGGTATTAAAAGCGACAGATCGCTGTGATTCATGTGCAGCAGAAGCCCTTGTCAAGGTTACTGGTTTAACTGGAGACCTAATGTTTTGTGGTCATCACTATAACAGGATTATGGACAATAAAGAGGGTTATGCAAAGATGATGTCTTTTATGCTTACAATTGTTGATGAGCGTGAAAAATTGGTTGAAAACAAAGCGAAAGGTAAAGACTACTAATGTATGAGTATTTTGTTAAAGAAGTAAAGAATGTTGTCGATGGAGATACCATTGATGTTATTATTGATTTAGGGTTTGATATTTTATTTTCATCCCGTGTTCGTCTTGCTGGTATTGATACTCCAGAGTCACGCACAACAGACAAGGCTGAAAAGGCTCTTGGAATTGAAGCAAAAGAATACCTCAAGAAGCATCTAAAGGATGCTAAGTCTGTAGTAATTCGTACAGAAAAAATGGACTCATCAGAAAAATATGGTCGCATACTTGGCTGGGTATATGTAAATGGAGAATCAGAATCTCTTAATAATAAGATGATTAATGATGGATACGCATGGGGATATCTTGGTGAAACTAAGATCAAAGATTTTGAGGCATTAAAAAAGGCTAGAGCAAAGTCTGGCAAGTGATGCGTCATATACTATACTTTACTGCTGAATGGTGCAATCCATGTAAGCGTACAAAGCCAATTGCAGAAGAGTTGAATAGAGATAATGTTATTAAAATTCAATTTATTGATGCTGACGATAATGGAGAACTTTGCAGAAAGTTTGAAATTAAAGCAATACCAACCTTTATTTTAATAGAAGATGGTAAAGAACTTAGACGTATGAATGGTGCCAAAACAAGAGAGCAAATTGAGGAATTTATTAATGGATAGCGAAGAAGATAAAATTATAGACGACCTCATCCTTAAAGGTGGTCTTGAGGCTGCTGCCATTGATGAAGATACTGGCGAGATGCTTTACTCATTTACCCCAAAAATACAACAATTAATGCCTGATCTTTATAATGAGCATATCCGCACAGTCAATTCTGAAGTTATGAATCTATGGGAAAAAGGCTTTTTAAACCTAGATCTATTTCAAAAGGATCCAGTAATCACAATTACCCCAAAGGCTTTGAATAGAGAAGAGATTGAAGGCTTATCTAAGCAAGAAAGATGGTCTTTGTTTGAAATCATTAGGCTGCTCCAGCGTAAAGTCTGATATAATTTAGATAGAAACTTAGGAGGTTTACTATGCCGTATCATATTGGGGCAAAGGGTTCATACGGATGTTCAGGATACCCTGCTGTAAAAGAGGGTACAAATGAAGTAATGGGATGCCATAACACACGAGCAGAAGCCGCTGCACAGATTTATGCAATCAATCGTTCAGAAGGTAACATAGACAAATCAATGCATGTTGTAAGAGAAGGCGATTTTGTCATGGGTATGACTAAAGAAGGAATGATTCATGGCATGGTAGAACATATTATGATAGAAGGTGGAACATTGGGAACACCTGGAACTGAGTATGCCCTTGAGTCAATGCCTCCAGAAAATCCAGCAATGTCTGTAAGAATTTATAAAGAAGAAGAAGATGGTTGGGAGCCAACTGCATATAGCATTGGAATGATGTATAAAGATGCAGAGGTAATTGATATTGACAATCATTCAATGGAAAATGAAGAAGATGATGAAGAAGAATCAGATATGGAATCTGAAGAGAATTATATGGATAAAGCAAAGAAGCCTAACTATGGTGAAATGATTCAGCCACGTAGTGGTGGTTCCACACCAGCAAATCCAAAGTTATATGCAAGAGTGGTACAAGCAGCAAAAGATAAGTTTGATGTTTATCCTTCTGCAGTAGCAAATTCTTGGGTTGTACAAGAGTACAAGCGTCGTGGTGGAACCTATAAGTCAGATTCACAGTCTACAACAAAAAGTATTTGGGATGGTTCTTTTGATCCAAAAGGATTAATTAAGTAATGTCAAAAAGAAAAGCAACAGCATTTAATCCAACACAGATTAAGAATGGAAGAATTGTTCGTCTTAGAAAAGATGGAACAGTTAAGGCAGATCTTGGTCCATATTTAAATAAATCACAAAAGAAGGTTAATCATGGCTGATACATATACACCTAATGCTGGAATGAAGGCTGCTGCTAGACGTGCATTAAAGTGGAAAGAAGATGGCAAGGCAACTGGTGCAGGAACTCCCGTAGGTTGGGGTCGTGCAACTGATATTGTAAATGGATCACCAATGTCTTTGAGTACTGTCAAGCGAATGTTTTCTTTTTTTTCTCGTCATGAGGTAGACAAAAAGGGCAAAGGTTTTTATGATGGTCCAGAGTTTCCTTCTAATGGTCGTATTATGTGGGATGCATGGGGTGGAGATGCAGGTTTTGCATGGAGTCGTGCAATAGTAAATAGAGAAAAAAGTAAAGCAGAAAAGGCATGGGTAGGAAGCGCATTTAGTTTCAGAAAGGGGTAGAAACATGGACGATCTTAGCGTTGAAGAATTAAAACAGTTAGTTACTTTTTATAAGCAGAAATCTTCGGATTTAGAGTTTAGCCTATTACACACTCAATTAAAGTTAAATAAGGCTATTTCTTTTCAAAATCTTGAAGAACCTAGACCAGCAGTGAAGACTGTTATAGACAAAAAATCAAAGCCTGATTAATAGGGGAAGATATGGAATATATCCTTATTGTGGGCTTGACATCCATAGCCAGTTGGTTTATAATTAGAGTAATAAGGAAAAATGCTAGAAAAGGTTTTTCAAAGACTCTGTATAGTCAAAGCGACATACATAATCTATTGAAATATTTTTTCTCATTGGAAATAAACAATAACGAAAAACATCCTTCTCAGTTGACAAAGCGCAAAGAAAAGGATATGATTAAAGTTATCTTTATGGGAAACCTAGCATACTGGGTATCAGAAAACATATTTTATGTTGCAGAAGCAGTTGACGGAGAAGTAATTCCTGAAACAGCAGAACCAGTTGATACCAATAGTATGTCAAGAAGAGACTTAGACAAGATGCTGTTCATATTGGATAGCCTAAAGAATGGAAAAAAAAATGATAGTAGCAGTGCAGGGAACGAATGACTTTGATGATTACAACATCTTCATTCGTGCCATGGGGGTTGCACTTTCCACAATGCCAGAAGAAGATAGAGAGTTCGTAATCTATTCTGCTGGACCTGCTCGTATTAATTCTTTTGTTTCAGAGTTTTCAAATCTTTCAGAGCGTGGGATGAAAGCAAGAGGTCGTAAGATCAAATTTTATAAAGTTGCTTCAGCCTGGCTTGAAGAAAATCTAGAACAAGTAAACTATTTTGCGTTTCTTAGCAAACCTAAGCAACCAAATTCAAGGTTAGTTGCTTCTGCTGAATTAAAGAATATTGAAGTTGGAATTTTCCGTTACTAACAGAGAGAACAAAATGATAATCAATAAATTAGAAAAGATGGAAAAGATTGTTGCATCAAACAAATCATTAGCATGGATTGGTTGGGATGTTGCAGAGCGTAAGAAAACCGATATGGGCAGGACTGCTGTAAACGGTGTAAGAGTCAATGATCAGTGGTACACACAACGAGTATTTAAACTTGATCGAAATGGCTGGGATATTCCAAACAAATACAGGATGTAAAACATGAAACAGCACATCTGGAAAGACGATGCTGAGTGTTTAGGTCTTGATACTGATATATTTTTTGATAAATATGAAGAAGAGCCAACGCTTAGATTAGCGGTAGACTCTATATGCAATACATGTCCAGTTAGAAAGACATGTTTTGCTAATGGTGTTTCTGGAAAAGAATGGGGAGTTTGGGGTGGTATATATCTTGAAGGTGGAGAAATATCTAGAGAATTCAACAATCATAGGACTAAAAAAGATTGGGCAGAAACTTGGCAATCTTTAACAATGGATAAATAATGTATACAGATTCTATGCGTAGAGCCTTTCATTCTATTATTCCCCCAAAAGGATTTAAAGTACAGATTATTGACAACGATGCCTTTCTTACGATAAAATTAGATGAAAAGCATTTTGTAACTATGGTTCATGATGAAAAGATCCAAGCGTTACAATATGTTGTTCAAGTTAAAAAGGCATTAGAAATGAATGGGGCAGTGGTCTTGGTCACTAGAGAGGCAATAAAATAATGCAAACATTTTTACCATATCAAAACTATGACGAGTGTGCAGAATCTCTTGATAATAAACGTTTAAATAAACAGATACTTGAGTCTTATCAAATTCTAAAGGTATTGTCTGGTCAATCACCTTCAGGGGCTTGGCGTAATCATCCAGCAGTTCTTATGTGGAAAAATGCAGAGTACTCACTAAGAACATATGCTAAAACCATGATTACAGAGGCTAAGAGCCGTGGCATAAGGACAGATAAGAACGAAGCCAATATAGACGCTCTAGAAGCCTTGTGTGGCGATATATGGGGTACTGAGAAGCCTTTCTGGGCTAACTCAAATGGTCCACACCTAAAGCGTATTAACATTACCCACAGAGCAAACCTATATCGTAAGGATCCAGAATATTATGCTGAGTTCTATCAGGATACTAAGAATGAGAATAATAAGCCTTGTTGTGATAAATGTTTATACTACTGGGTAACTCATGCTACCCGCTCAGTTTGACAAAACCAGGACAAAAGAGTACAATAATATATAGAAAGGCAACAAATGAGTAACATTATTGTTATAGTTTTAGGAACGCTTACGGCTTCTTTTGCCATTGCCTATTCCGTTACTCTTTATAGAATTACTAAAATAAATCAGGCGTTTGCAAAACTTTTTATATCACATGAATCTCTTCAAGACTTTATTGCAAAGAACAATGTTGAGTTTAAAAATGATAGCGATATACACAAAGAAAATTTTATAAAGTTTTTATCAGATTCTCGTGATTGGGCTTTTGATTATATAGAAGAAGTTCAGACTGGTCTCGATAAGTTTATCAAAGAAATAGAACCAGAAATGAAATATTTTTCTGAATTTGGTATAGTTGGTTCTGCATACCCACATTATGATTCAATGAAAAAAATTCTTGCAGCATATCAAGAACTAATTAAACTTATGCCATCGGAGCCTGTAGCAAAAGATGCTTGATGTCAGGGGAATACCTACATGCATTTGTCCACAGTGTGGTGGAGAGTTGTTTCGTGCATTAGTTTCTTTTGATCCAAAAACATATACAGTCGGAATGTATCACTTAGATATTCAATGCCATGATTGTGGTGCTCTATGTACTGCGCCAACGCCAGTAGATCATCCAAATGGTCCAAACAATGAAGTGGGGAATAAAGAATGAAAGAAATTACTTTATCAGTATTAACAGGTTTTGGATGCGGTGTCGTGTTCGCAGCATTCAAATTGCCAGTACCAGCACCACCAGTTTTTGCGGGAGTCGCAGGAATTATTGGTTTATGGATTGGCTTCACAACACTAACACGAATTATATCCTAGGAGGAATAATGAATAAGATAATCAATGATAAGACTAAAGCAATGCTGGCATCATATGGTCGCTCAGTACTTGCATCAGGTCTTGCACTGTACATGGCAGGCGTAACAGATCCAAAGGATCTATGGACAGCACTTGTTGCAGCCATTGCGCCAGTAGCAATTAGAGCAATTAATCCAAACGACAAGGCTTTTGGTGTACTACCAGATGTTAAGGAAGTTGAGAAGGCTCTTAAGGCTGCAAAGGCACCAGCAAAGAAGGCTGCCGCAAAGAAGTAATCAATCTTCTATCAGGAAGCCAGTCTAGAGATAGGCTGGCTTTTCTGTTTACTCATTTATAATATCAAGATATTTTTGTTTTAATTTATCAACAGAAAAGTTATCTAAACCTATTTGAACCGCAGTTTCTTTTATTTCTTTTTTACTGTCATTGCCAATATACTTATCAATAATCTTGGCAAGTCTTTCTGGATTAACATTATAAACATCAACCATAGATTTAGTTCTGAATGTATCTATTTTCTTTGAATCTGCTAACCATTTTGATGGAAGGATTGCATTGTTTGGTGATATGTCAGTCATAAAAACTGGCAGGGCACTCATAAGAGCCTCATTCATAGGTAAACAAAGACCAGCATAACGTCTAGGAAGCACCATAGCATCAAACCCACTATACATGTCTTGTCTGTTATCAGGGTTTCCTATTTCAACCTTCACTCTTGGATCTTTGCAAGTATGGTTCATTGGGGTTTGAGATTTAATTACTAATTCGTAATCTTCTTTAGAATACTTAATCATTTCAAAAATACTGTCAGTACCGTTTCTATCTTTTGCAGCCTTTTTTCCAGCAATATGAAGTATTCTTCTATGGTCTTTTAAAAGGTTTGTTTCTTTTGCATCATTAAATAAACTGTGATCTGTTGGTGGAGGCAAATGCACTACTTTTGTTTTACTGCCAAATTTTTCCATAACTATATCTAAGTTCCATATGCTTGGTGAAAGTAACACATCTGGCAATGTCCAGTCTGGGTTTACTAAGTTGCCAAATAACTCATAGTTATATTGAAGAATAGTTTTAATTCCCTGTTTTTTAGCACGATCAACTAACTCTAAATGATAAAAAGTTTCACAACTTATTACTACATCCAGTCCTTCAAGAAATTGAATTATCTCATTTGTTTTGGGCATACCCTTAACAGTTTCAATAACGTTATACCCCTTGTACCATTCAGGATGTTGTTTATTGTTATTAAAAAATTGAGAGTTAATTAAAAGTATTTTATCAGGACTAAGCATTTTAACAAGTTCCATGGTTTGATTACCAAGACCAGTGTTATCAGATCGTGCAATAATTCCTAATTTCATTGTGTATATCCCCAAATATCATCGTCTGTTGTAAATTTTCTAGTACCTTCACGACCATCTAAATGATAAGATCGTTTTATGTGACCTTCTGGATGGTATATCCAAAGTTTATGGTGTTCCCATCCTTCTTGACTAAAAGTTCCGTAAGGTAAACAATCATCCTGAACTCTGCCATGAAACCTATCTTCAATAAAAGTTTTTTCGTCAGAAAAAGGTAAGATAACATCTTTATAATATCTTACAGTGCTTAAGTGAGGTCGTTGGCTCCATTGTGCAGTCTTCATAAATCCATCTTCTAAACCAAACATTAGGTGTTTATGTGGCTCAGGAATTGATGCTTCAAAATGAAAACGAATGGTATTAGCCTTTTTATACTCTAACATATCTAAACATTTTTGCCAATCAATTTCACAGTCTGGAGTAATCGGTGCATCACCTTCAATATAAAGCATTA
>Ga0315900_10006980_pt1 | contig 14956 bp, 8 predicted proteins | sample LakEriMetagenome_FD_203521 | JGI IMG/M metagenome (GOLD analysis project Ga0315900, IMG submission 203521) | Freshwater fungal communities from buoy surface, Lake Erie, Ohio, United States - Buoy 12 MA114 | ecosystem: Environmental > Aquatic > Freshwater > Lake > Lake biofilm | place: USA: Lake...
AACAAAAGCCCTTTAATTTATTATATCTTTACATTCAGTTACATTTATTTTTGTTAAGTTTAAAGATTAAACTATGTTTCGTTTAGCTCTCTTTATATCATTTGTTTTCTCTACTTTTTTGGGTGCACAAAACAATTTAAAGTATCCAACTTTATTGTGGCGCATATCTGGCAATGGTTTAAAAAAAGACAGTTATCTCTACGGCACTATGCATGTGAGTAATCGCGTTGCTTATCATTTATCTGATCAGTTTTTTGATGCATTAAAAAGTGTAGATGTAGTAGGTTTAGAAACAAATCCTGCAGAATGGTTGTTGAATATGGAGCTTACCGGCGAATTAAGTAAGGCGAGTGGTGTTTCTTTGTACAATCCATACGGCGGAAATTTTTATAAGAATGTTTTTGGAATGCGTTTTCCTGATAAGCAAGTATACAAATCGTTATTAAGCTTTGATCCTGAGATCATCAACGGTTTGTTGTATCGTCAAAGTAATAGTCAAGAAAATTTTGAAGAGAATACTTACATAGATCTTTTTATATTTCAGGCAGCAGCCAAGCTCAATAAAAAGATCGTAAGTCTTGAGGATTTTGTGAAGGCGGAGATCCAGTCTAAACTTGCTTCAATACCTGATGCAGACTTTTATCCTGATGATAAGAAGGGAGATGATTATGGTGGATACGGACAATACGGAGGAGGTGATAGAATTGAAGATGCCTACCGACAAGGAAATTTAGATGCAGTAGATAGTTTGACACAATTGATGGAAACAAAAAATATGCAGCAATACCTATTGCATAATCGTAATGTTTTCTTTGTGCAGCGTATTGATTCTATTTTAAAGTCGGGAAGTTCACTCTTTAGTGGAGTAGGCGCTGCTCATTTGCCTGGTAACAAGGGGGTGATTGAAATGCTCCGAAGGCTAAACTATAAAGTAGAGCCTATTAAACCTAATCAAACCAAAAAAGCCATAAAAGAGCAAGAGGTCATTGATGGTATATTAAAGCCTGTAAATTTCGAAAAGAACTATGCCTCTGATTCACTTTTTTCGATCCAAGTTCCTGGCAAACTAACATCAATAATGAATTACGACAACATTAAGTATTATATCAATGCTGATATGATAAATGGTAATTTTTACAATGTGGCGCGTTTAAAGACCAACTCCACCTTAAATAATTATACTACAGAAAAAATGACGAGCATGCTTGATAGTTTATTCTTTGAGAATATTCCTGGCAAGATCATTAGTAAAAAAGACATTGTAAATAATGGAATTAAGGGTTTCGATATCATCAATAAAACAAGACGTGGCGATCTGCAGAGGTATCATATTTTTATTACAGACCTTGAGATCATTTTATTTAAGTTAGGTGGAAAAGGGGAGTTTGTAAATTCATCTGCCGGCAAACAATTCTTCAACTCAATTAAATTTGAACCAAAATTTGCAAGTACTATTGTTTACCAACCGCCAACCAAAGGTTTTAAGGTGAAGATCCCTAGTGAGCATAGCTATAGCCGTAATGATTATGTGGGTGTAGCAGGCTTGGTAGAAGACCTGAGTGCATATGACAAAAAGGAAGGGAATTTCTTTGGTGTGAAGCATGCCATATTCAATGACTTTTATTATTTGGAAGAAGATAGTTTTGAATTGAATCGATTAGCATCTTACGCGCTTCAAAATTTTAAATTCACCAAAGAGATAAAGACCGAACTGAAAAAGGAGCAAGGCTTCCCTTGTATGTATTTAACAGCAAGTAACACTGTTGGTAAAAAATTCTGTGGCAAGATCTTCATCAAAGGCGTTCATTATTATTTAGCCTATTCCATAAGCGATGGTAAGGCTGACCTAAACAGTGATTTTTTTAACTCGTTCGAACTAACGGATTTCAATTACTTAAATGAGATAAAGGAAATTAAGGATCATGATCTTCACTTCACTACAAAAGATGAGACGTCGAATACACCAAGTAGTAGATTCAATGAGCAATTCGTGAAAGCCTATACACGTATCAAGGATTCGTTAAGTACCAAAAAGCATAAAACGGATGATTTTGATTATGTGTCGCAAACTAAGAATTATTATTCTCCATCAAGCCACGAGTATGTAGAGATATTTTATGAAAAATATAACGATTACGATCATCGCACTAAAAAGGAATTGATAGAAAAAGTAAGAAAGAATTTAGGTGAAGTATTAACAATGAATATTCGAACCATTTCTCAAAAGGAAGAGAATGGTATTTTAACCTACGAGTTTTACATGAAGGATACAGCTACTGTTAGAGCCATAAAAGCTAAAGTATTTGTAAAAGGTGGTACAGTTTACCAAGTAAAAGTGCCTTGCGATACGGTGTATGGATTGAAAGGGTGGGCCGCGGAATTCTATAATTCCTTCAAATTAAAAGACACAGTTATTGGTAAGGATCTTTTTAAAAATAAGTTCAAAGATCTATTAAATGATCTTGTAAGCGCAGATACAGCAATTCAACGCAAGGCATTATTCTCCTTAAGTAATTCGGTTAGTTTAGAAAAGGAGTATTTAGACGATTATCTTCAGTTTATTCAAAGTGATAAGCTTAACAAACTCAACACGGAAGCAAAAGCGCAATTATTTGTAAGTGGTGGCATTCTTGAAAGTGAAAAAATAATTCCTGTATTCTCAAAACTTTACACACAATATACAGATAGCGCTTACTTGCAAATATGTTTATTGAAAGGTTTGGCCTTTTACAAGAACAAAAATGCGTTTAAAACTGTTGGCGAACTTTTAATAAAAGAAACTCCTTTAGTTGGCGATGAAAGTGTAGTTGGAAATGTATTTAAAGTAATGCAAGATTCTCTGGAACTTTGTAATACCTTGTTTCCTTCACTTTTAACGATCACAAGAAACGCCGAGTATCATACGCCGGTTTATAAATTGTTGAGTTTGCTCATTAAAAAGAAGATCATTACCGCTCAGCAAATTGCCTTGAGTAAAGCAGATATTTTGCAGGATGCTAATGCTGAATTGAAACGCTATAATGCTGCTTCGCAAGGAAAAGGTAAAACAAATTCTTATGGAGGCAGTAATCCAAACTTAGAAGAAATGGTAAGTATGGTGAAAGAAAATTTAGAGACCTTATCCACAAACTCCATTGTAAAAAATACAAAATATAAGGATGTGTTGAATTTAAATGATCAACCTTTACTGGTGAACTTTGCTCACATTTTAATGCCCTATTATAAATCAGATGAAAAAGCAAAACAATTCATAGATAAAGTTGCCAAAATAAAGAACGATCAGATCATGATGTCAATGTTTGTATTGTTGAAAAAGAATAACGTAACCTTAAATGATACACTGGCAAACTACTACGCCAAAAATCCTAACACGCGTGCCTATTTTTACAGTGAATTGGAACGCGATAATTTAACCTCGGTGTTTCCTAAGGAATATGCAACTCAACTGCAATTGGTAGAATCGGTTTTAAAGGCATATAATTTAGTAAATACTTACTCATCGTATGATACCGAGAAACAAAAGGACAGCTTGCTATTTCATAAAGAGATAAAAGCAAATAACAAATACGAGAAGGGAACTGTTTATATTTTTAAAACTCCTAAGAACAAAGTAGGATTGAATAAATGGTCGGTGGCTTTTGTTCCTGCGTTAAGCGACAATAAATTAAATACCGATGTTGTAGTATTGCGATCAAATGATCTTTACAACGAAACATTAACAGAGAAGGAAATAGAGAATGAGATATTAGATGAGTTCTCAGGCATTTATAGAGGTAGAATAGTTTCCAATCGTTCAAATTATTACGGTTACGAATGAGTTTAGGAATTTTATATTTATTTCCCGGTCCTTTAAGCGAAACCGAAATTGAGATCGTGTTACCAAAACACAACATTGACCTCATTAAAACTATAAAATATTTTATTGCAGAGGATGCAAAAACAGCACGACGTTTTTTAAAACTCTGCGCGTATCCAAATATTCAAGATGCCGAGATCGCTTTGCTAAATGAACATACAGAAAGTAATACAGTGGGAGCATTATTAGAGCCATTACTCAAAGGGCACAATGTAGGTTTAATGAGTGATGCCGGTTGTCCTGGCATTGCCGATCCGGGGGCAGAAGTAGTAAAATTAGCTCACAAAAAAGGAATAAGGGTTTTACCTTGGGTTGGGCCCAGCTCAATTGTACTTACCATTATGGCTAGTGGATTTAATGGCCAAAATTTTGCTTTCAATGGTTATTTGCCCATTGAAAAGGATAAGCGCGTGAAACGCATCAAAGAATTGGAGTCGTTAGCGGTAAAATACAAGCAAGCGCAATATTTTATTGAAACACCATATCGTAATAGTCAGCTGTTTGCCGATCTTTTAGCAAGTTTAAACCCATCAACCCAATTATGTTTGGGTATTAATTTAACCGATGCTACTCAAAAGGTGATCACCAAGTCAGTTTCGGAGTGGAAAAGCACAGAGGCACCAGAAATTCATAAAATACCTGCAGTTTTCGGCATCTATTTTTAAGAACTCCTTGTTTAAAACATATTTTCTTGCTCAGGTCACGAGCGTAGCCATTTCTTACCTTGCGTACAATGAGTTTAGTGGGCACCATACGGTCAAAACACAATTTGATCTTGAAATTGCTGTTGGTAGTGCTTGTTTCTTTTATTTTCACCATTCTTCTTCCGGGTCATAAAGTAAATTTTCATAATGTAGATGAATTTGACGCGGTTTGGCCATACAAGGATCTTGTTTTGGATGAAGATCTATTCATCAAAAAAACAGATGCACAGATAAAAGAGGAGCAAGATAAAATTAGGAGTAACGCTTCACTTGTTTTTAAAGTGAACACTGCAGAGAAGGAAGAGAAATTGCAGGAGCTTTTAAAAAATGACGCGAAGTTGCACTCGCAGTTTGCGCCAATTTTTGATTCCATCTATAAGATCGGCGTTACACAAACAAATGAAGCAGCATTTGGTAAAACGATAATGCTTGTAGAGGATGGCGTAGGAAAATTTGTTTCGTATGATGATCTGTATACGATTGACTTTGCATCAGAGATGCTAACGAACTTTGCAAAAGAAAAGGAGATAAAAACACCCTCATCCCTAAATTTAAATGATCTATTGGCCATTACAGTATATTTCGACGCGGCAAAATCGGAGTCATACAAAAACTCACTGCTGGATGCTGTTTCAATTTATAAAGCGGCGTACGCTAAAGGTGATAAGTTGATTGAGCAGGGTGAGCAATTAACTATCGGTAAGCGTGAATTGATCTCTGATTATTTCAGATCAAAGAAATCGGAAGAAAAGATCTCATTGCTAACATTCATAGGTAGATGGGGATTGATGTTTGTGCTTACCATCACTTTACTTATGTATCTTTTCTTTTTCAGAAAAAGTATTTTTGGGCAGAACTTACAGATCGCATTTTTATATTTATGCTTAGTAGTAGCATTCTTTGCCAATTACCTGTTCTATAAATACGGTTTGATGCTGTCGGCCTTGCCTTTTATTTTAACTCCCATTATAGTTCGCGCATTTTTTGATAGCCGCACCGCTTTATTCGCGCATCTAATATCAATATTATGTTGTAGTTTTTTTATGGCCGACGTGATGGAGTTCATTCTTATGCAATTGATCACCGGAATTGGAATCTTATTCTCCGTATCGGAGATGCGCAAGCGTCAGCAAATATTGAATGCTGCGATCATCGCTATTGTTTTTTATTTCTTGATCTTTTTATTTTACCATTTAGGTTTTGGCACCAAGGAATTAACCACGAAGTTCAGTGCTTATCTTCCTTATTTGATCAGTGGAAGTTTGGTTTTGTTGGCCACACCTTTAATATTTATCATCGAACGTTTATTTGGTTTTATCTCCGATTTTAAATTATTAGAATTGTGCGATCTTAATCAACCTCTGCTACGAGATCTCTCTCAAAAAATTCCCGGCACATTTCAGCATTCGCTTCAAGTGGCTAATTTGGCCGAGGAGGCCATTTATTTTATTGGTGGAAATACCTTATTAGTGAGAGCGGGCGCTATGTATCACGACGTTGGTAAAATAAACAACCCTAGTTATTTTACCGAGAACTTAGGAAATAATGTTAGTCCACACATTGAAATGCAACCAAAAGAAAGTGCGCGCATCATCATCGATCATGTGATCGAGGGAATTCAGTTAGCTAAAAAATATAAATTACCTGAACAGATCATTGATTTCATACGCACGCATCACGGTACAACCACAGTTGGATTTTTCCTTAATATGCACAAGAAAGAACAGGATAAATTAAACATCAATGAAGATGACTTTAGATACCCCGGTCCAATTCCATTTAGTAAAGAAACTGCCGTTTTGATGTTAGCCGATGGCGTTGAAGCCGCATCGCGAAGTTTGAAAAAACACGACGCCTTAACCATCAACGATCTGGTGGATCAGATCATTGATTACAAGATCACGCAAAATCAATTGATCAATGCGGATATTACGTTTAAAGACATCACACTCATTAAAAAAATATTTAAAAAACGATTGATGACCATTTACCATGCACGCATAGAATACCCTGTCTAGATGATCTTGATTAAATAATTGATTTTCAGTAATTTATATATAGTTTTTATTTAATATCTTTGTAGTAATATGAAAAGAATAATTCTTCTCTTTTTTGGTGCACTGTTGGTCTTTAGTTCATGCAAAGTGTTCAGATCTAATATCATGTTAAGAACACCAAAGGATTATAATTACGATAAGTTGATCGACTCTTTAAGCAGAGCAGATTATCGATTGGCTGCTAACGACGTTTTAAGCTTTAGGGTTTACACCAATGAAGGTTTTAAAATGGTTGACATGGCAACCGCTCAAACAAATATTAATTTTATTCCAACTATTGATGCACGCATTGAAACGGATGGTACTTCTCGTTTACCATTAGTTGGAGTAGTTCCACTTGTAGGTTTAACAGTAGTTGAGGCTGAGAAAATTTTGGAAGAGAAGTACTCAGTGTTTTATAAAAAACCTTACATCAATTTAAAGATCACTAACAAACGTGTGATCGTTTTTCCGGGAAGTGCAGGTGACGCAAAAGTTCTTTCGATCTCAAATAATAATACAACCATCATGGAGGCTTTGGCGCTTGCCGGTGGTCTTTCTGAAGACGGTAAGGCGTATAAAGTAAAATTGATCCGTAATACGCCGGGGCAAGAGCCGAAGGTTTATTTGATGGACCTTTCTAAAATTAGCGGATTAGCAGCAGGTAATACACAAGTTCAAGCTTATGACCTTATCTATGTTGAACCACGTTATCGTCCAATTCGTACACTTTCCAATGAGGTAGCACCGTTGTTAACCCTTTTAACAACATTCCTTATCCTTTACTCAATCTTAACCCGCTAATGTCGTATCACGTTGGTTTAAATAAAAATGATTTTGTAAAGGATGCAGAAGCAAAACTAAACTCTGCGCTTGATCTTAGTTTGCTGCTTCATTTAGTGAAAAAATTTAAATGGCTATTTGTTGCTTTATTTATCGTTAGTGGTACGCTGGCATTCTTGTACTTAAGATATAGCCAACCTGTATACGAATCAAGAGTACTATTACAGATAAATGATAACAAGACGGACCAAGTTTTGCGCTTAGAAGGAATTGGTGAAAGTGAGAATATACTTGCAGAGGCTATTGAACAGATCCATTCTAAAGTTTTTTTAAAACGTATTGTTGAAAAACTGGATCTGAGTTTGACCTATTACAGCGAAGGCACCTTCAAGAACTTTGAACTTTATTTATCCTCACCGTTTCTTGCGCAGATCAATCTTAAAAATCAAAGTTTAAAAGGACAGAAAATTTACGTTGAATTTAATGAGCAATTAAGTGGGGGAGTTATAAAATACGGTTCAACCTCACGAAAGTTCAAGATCAATGAATGGTTGCGCACGAATGATTTTGATGTAAATATTTTCTTGAATTCAAAGTTAACTAATGAGGTTATAAAAAAGACCATTACCGGCAACAAAGCATTATACATGCTTGTGAGGGATATTGACGCAGTTACAGCTGAATTGCAAGGAAAGCTGGAGGTAAAGGTTGTGAACGAACTTGCAAAAACTATTCTGATCAAAGTTAAAGACATCAATCCTCAAAAAGTAACGGATGTTGTGAATAATCTCTCCGTAGAGTTTTTAAGTTACGATGTGGAGCGCAAAAGTGAGAGTTCTAGAAACATCTTAAGTTTTATTGATAAACAACTTGGTTTAGTTTATGATGACCTTAGGGAGACTGAAAAGGATCTTAAAGTTTTTAAGCAAGATAAAAATATTGATAATAATTCTCAAAAGATCACTTCAGACATTCTAAGGGCTTCTAGTATAGAAGAGCAACTTCTCAAGGTAGAAATGGAAGAGAAGATCATTGAAGAGGTTCAGTCAAACATCAATAAGAACAAGAATATTGATATCTACAATCTGATCTCCATCATCTCAGGAACAGATTATGAGAATATGGTAAAGGATGTGATCCAAAGCATTCAGAAATTACTTGCCGCTAAGGAAGATCTTTTGTACATGGTTACCCCAAATTCGGAAAACATCAAACAAATAAATTACCAACTTGAGATACAAAAGAAACTGTTATTAGAAAGCTTAGACGCAGTAAAACTACGCTATAAATCAAAGTATAAAAGTTTACTCGAGAAATCAACAGATTATAGAAGTAAGATGGGCGGCGCCTCACCTGAAGATGATATTGAGCTTTCTCGTTTAAATAGGCTATACACGATCAATGAAAAGTATTATACCATGTTATTGGAAAAGAAGACTGAGTTCTCGATCTCCAAGGCAGGATATGTAACAAAAAATATCATCTTAGAAAAAGCTATTGGTTCTGGAGGTAAGGTATTCCCAAGCTCTCGCGATACGATCATAATTACAGTCATTCTTACCATCCTTGTCATCCTCATCATTTTGATCATTGTTTATTTTTCTCATAATAAGATCTACGCTATTCACGATGTAATGAAATTTGCAAATCAGGGCGTCTCTCTTATTGGTGTTGTTCCTAAGTATGAAAGTCAGATACCAATTTCGCAACTTATCGTAGATAAAAATCCAAAATCAATCATCTCAGAAGCGTTTAGAACGATACGTACCAATCTCTCATTTATTGATAATACCCCCGGAAGCAAACTTATCTCTATTAGTTCAACCATCAGCGGCGAGGGTAAAACATTCATTGCGATAAACATTGCAGGTATCTTTGCTTTTACAGGAAAAAAAGTAGTACTGATCGATCTTGATATGCGTAAACCTAAGATCCATAAAGGCTTTGGTGTGAAGAACGATATTGGTATGAGTAATCTTTTAACAGGAGAATATAAGATCGAAGACTGCTTTAATGATAGTTCCTTAGAAAATTTAAAATTCATTACGGCGGGCCCAACCCCTCCAAATCCTTCTGAGCTAATATTAAGCGACGCTTTAAATAAAGTGATCGCAGAATTACAAAAACAATTTGATTATGTTGTGATAGATAATGCACCGGTTGGTTTAGTAACAGATGGAATTGAAACCTTGCGTAAATCTGATTATCCAATATACGTGTTAAGAGCAGAATATTCTGATAAGCATTTCATTCAAAATTTAGTAAGATTAAAGACTGAAAATCAAATTACACGTATAACTGCCGTTATAAATGATGTGGACATGACCCGTAAGAGTTATGGTTATAATTATGGATATACCTATGGTTACGGTTATGGAACAGGGTATTATACCGATGATGCAGAGTCTAAAAAGAAAAAGAAAAAAAGTAAGAAATAAATGGAAATTACAGAATCGTACATTAAGGGATTGTTTGTTATTAAGCCCCGTGTTTTTGAAGATCCACGTGGTTATTTTTTCGAGAGCTATAATAATGCCGTGTTCGAAAAGGCAGGTTTGAATTTGAATTTTGTTCAGGATAATCAATCACTTTCGCAAAAAGGTGTTCTAAGAGGATTGCATTTTCAAAACCCACCTTATGCCCAAGGAAAACTTGTGCGAGTGATCACCGGTTCAGTTTATGATGTGGCAGTAGATATTAGAAAGGGTTCTCCTACCTACGGTAAATATTTTGGATTAGAACTAACGCAAGCTAATAAGTGGATGATGTACATTCCGCCGGGGTTTGCGCATGGATTTTTAACTCTTGAGGATAATACTATTTTTTCATACAAATGCACTAATTATTACAGCAAAGCATCTGAAGATTGTGTGTTGTGGAATGATCCTGAAATTGGGATCAATTGGGATCTAAAAACAGAACCGTTATTGTCTGATAAAGATAAAGAAGGAAAAAAACTAAAGGATCTTATTTCGCAATTCTAAATGTCCTCCCTTTCAAATACGCATCTCACACTCATTTCTTTAGTTTTCTTTAGTTTTGTTATCTCACTTCTTATTAATTACATTCTACTTAAGTTTGCTCGAACCTTAGGTATTCGTACTCGCGCAAATGCTGAGATACGCTGGGATCCGCAGCACAAACCTTCCTTAGGTGGAATTTCATTTTATCTCTGCTTCCTCTTTTCTTTTATTTTTTTAGCACTCGTCAATCCCGATTTCGGTTCCATACGTTGGTCGGTTTTTGGATTTTTATTGGCATCTTCCCTTGCATTTTTAATGGGTTTAGCCGATGACGCCTTTAATACCCAGCCATTACTAAAACTAATTACCCAGATCATTTGCTCTTTGATATTGGTGTATTCAGGTATTCATATTCGCTTGTTTGAGAATTTACTCCTTAATTATGGCTTAACAGTTTTTTGGATCATTGGCATGATGAATTCATTTAATCTGCTTGACAACATGGATGGTATCACAGGCATCATCACCGTTGTTATAACCGGTTTTTTTATTGCTGTAACAGTGTCACTAAAGATCACTAATTCATACATTACAATTTTTAATGTTTGTCTTTTAGGAGCTGTAGTTGGTTTTTTAGTGTATAATTTTCACCCATCAAAAATGTATATGGGTGATTCGGGCAGTCAGTTCATCGGTCTTTTCTTAGCTGCCATAGGGATAGAAGTGTGTTGGAACAACGGTTTGCCATTTGGCTTATATCATGGAGAGTTAGAGAATATTTCACTTGTACTTTTAGTGTTTCTTTTACCAATAATAGATACCACAACTGTTTTTATTAATCGAATTGCAAAAGGAAATTCGCCATTCATTGGCGGTAAGGATCATACCACACATCATTTATATTTCAGAGGCCTTACCGAAAAAAAAATTGCCATGCTATACCTCTTAATCTCAGTAATAGCCTGTGTTCTAGCCTATAACCTTGTTTTTAAATTCACTTATAACTTGTTGTATTTTGCTCTTATTTTTGTTGTAATAGTGTTTTTGATTTTGTATCTTAATACTATTATAAAGAAAAGAACGTGAGTGTTTTGTGCCAGATAAAGGAGAATGCTTTCAAGATCGTGTTGTTCCTCGCGCTCTTCCTAACCTTTTATTTCCTTGAGATCGCCTTTCTAAAGAGCCCTAATCGTAGTGATGTGGCCTATGAGAATAATAACTTCAAAGTTTTTGGATTAAATATCCCTTCAAACTTGAGGTTTTGTGACGAACCTATTCCGGTAGATAATTATGAGATAAGAACAAACCTCGAAGGCGAATTCTTCACGAATAAATATTGGAAGAATAACTCTGCTATCCTCTTCAATAAGGTGGCAAAATGGTTTCCTTATATTGAACCGATCCTAAAACAAGAAGGTGTTCCTGATGATATTAAATACATTGCAGTGATCGAAAGCCATTTATCCAATCAAGTTTCGCCTGCAGGGGCTGTAGGGTTTTGGCAGTTGATGCCTTCTGCGGCACGGAGTTATGGACTCATTGTGAATGATGAAGTGGATGAGCGATTAGATGTTGAAAAATCAACTCACGCAGCCTGTAAATTCTTTAAGGATGCCCATAAACGTTTCAATAATTGGACCCTCTCAGCCGCCGCATATAATTTAGGCATGGGAGGCATTGAAAGAGCGCTGAAAGATCAAAAAACAAATAATTATTATGATCTTTTATTGAATCAACAAACCGGCGAGTTTGTTTATCGATTGATGGCTTATAAAACACTTCTCTCTAGTCCTAAACATTTTGGCATTAAACGCGGAAAAGTAAAGTATTACTCTAAAATTCCCGTTAAGATCATCAGTATTGACTCTAGTATAACCGACCTTAGCTATCTGGCAAAACATCTTAAATGCAACAAAACGCAAATTAAATTAATGAATTCTTGGTTGGTGAAAGGTACTCTGCATAATCCCGATGGCCTCGTTTATAAATTGAAGATCCCAAAGAATCTTAAAAAAGATTATTCCATGTATTATCTTGATCTTATTTCTGAAGATGGCTACATGTATGATAGGGAAGAAGCCGAAGCTATTGAACTTCCAAAGGCTGACACTTTGTTGCCAAAGATTAATTAACAATCTCAATTTCTTATCATTATTTAAAGGTTTTGATCTTAAAGTTTCTTTAACTTTGTTCATCCAATTGGAGTGCTAAAATGGCTAAGGCTGAATTTGAAACTGAACTAAGAGAAGAAGAGGAGTTGTTCGATGATGAAGTGATCGAAGTGATCGGCGCACGTGCTAATAATCTTAAAGATCTCACATTAACCATTCCACGAAATAAATTGGTTTGCATAACCGGCTTAAGCGGAAGTGGAAAATCATCTTTAGCATTTGATACTATTTATGCTGAAGGACAACGTCGCTATATAGAAAGTTTCTCATCCTATGCGCGTCAGTTTTTAGGAACTCTTGAAAGACCGGATGTAGATAAGATCACAGGTTTAAGCCCTGTAATCTCCATCGAACAAAAAACGGTGAATAAAAATCCACGTTCAACTGTTGGCACAATTACCGAGATCTATGATTTCATTCGCTTATTATTTGCGCGCGCAGGAGAAGGCTACTCGTATGTTACCGGTGAGAAAATGGTGCGTTACAGCGACGATCAAATTGTTGATCTGATCCAAGAGGAATATAAAGACAAACATATTTTATTATTAGCCCCAATTGTAAAAGGGCGAAAGGGTCATTACCGAGAGTTATTTGAAGATGTGCGTAAAAAAGGATTTACAAAAATACGCGTGGATGGTGAGGTAAAAGATATTGTTGCAAAAATGCAGGTTGATCGCTATAAGATCCATGATATTGAATTAGTGATCGATCGTTTAGAGATCACAAAAGACATTCGTTCACGCTTGTATCAATCTCTGCAAACGGCCATGAAACAAGGCAAGGGAACCATTATGGTTCAAGAGGCAGATCTTTCAGAAAAAAAGAAGACAGGGAAAACTACAAAAGCCCCAATTTCAAAGGTGCGTTTCTTTAGTCGTTCATTGATGTGCCCGAGTTCTGGAATTTCTTACGATGAACCTGCTCCAAATTCATTTTCATTCAATTCACCTTATGGCGCTTGCTCAAAGTGTAATGGCTTAGGCGAAGTTTCGGAGATCGATATTAAAAAAATTGTGCCCAATGCAAAACTCTCTATCAAAAAAGGAGCTATTGCACCTATTGGTCCTTTTAAAAAGAATTGGATCTTCACGCAAATGGAAGCTATTGGTAAGCGCTTTGATTTTGATCTGGATATGCCTTTTGAAGAATTATCGGAAGAAGCCGTTGGTGTTTTGCTATATGGAACGGAGGAATTGATACATGTGGTTACTGATACCGGCGAATATAATTCAACGTTTGAAGGCATCGCAAATTTTATTTCTAAGCAAGCGGATGAAGATGATAGCCCTGCCATTTCACGCTGGGTAGAAGGTTTTACCAACAAAGTAAAATGCACGCAATGTGATGGTACACGATTAAAAAAAGAAGCTCTCTATTTTAAGATCGCCGATAAAAATATCGCTGAGCTTTCTAATATGGATATTGTTTTTTTGGCCGAGTGGTTTGAGAATGTAGAAAAGAAGTTAGGTAAACAACAAAACGTTATTGCCAAAGAGGTTTTAAAGGAAATACGATCACGTATTGGTTTTTTATTAGAAGTAGGATTAAGTTATGTAACGCTCAATCGTTCTTCAAGAAGTTTGAGTGGAGGAGAAGCTCAGCGTATTCGATTAGCTACGCAGATCGGTTCTCAATTGGTTGGCGTACTTTATATTTTAGATGAGCCTAGTATTGGATTACATCAGCGCGATAATGAACGACTGATAACAGCGCTCAAAAATTTGCGCGATATCGGTAATTCTATCATTGTTGTTGAACACGACAAGGATATGATCGTTGAAAGCGATTATGTGATAGATATTGGTCCGGGTGCCGGAGTTCACGGAGGAAGGTTGGTTGCAGCAGCTACACCAAAAGATATGCTAAAGCTAAATACCGTTACTGCTCAATATATCAATGGTAAAAAAGAAATTGCTATACCAAAACAACGCCGTAAGGGCAATGGTAAAAAAATTAGTTTAAAGAATGCAACAGGGAATAATTTAAAGAATGTGTCGTTAGATATTCCTCTTGGTAATTTTATTGTAGTAACAGGCGTGAGCGGAAGTGGAAAAAGTACCTTGATCAATGAAACGTTGTATCCAATACTTTCTGCCCATTTTTATAAATCAGAAAAAAAGCCACTGCCTTATAAATCTATTTCAGGTATCGATAATATTGATAAAGTAATTGATATTGATCAAAGCCCAATTGGAAGAACGCCGCGAAGTAATCCCGCAACGTATACAAAAGTATTTGATGAGATCCGAAGATTATTCGCCGAAATTCCTGAAGCAAAGATCAGAGGCTATCAGCCGGGAAGATTTTCTTTCAATGTAAAAGGTGGTCGTTGTGAAGCTTGCGGTGGTGCCGGAATAAAAACAATTGAAATGAACTTTTTACCTAATGTTTATGTGAATTGTGATGATTGTAATTCTAAACGTTATAATCGCGAGACTTTGGA
>Ga0315900_10006981_pt1 | contig 14955 bp, 26 predicted proteins | sample LakEriMetagenome_FD_203521 | JGI IMG/M metagenome (GOLD analysis project Ga0315900, IMG submission 203521) | Freshwater fungal communities from buoy surface, Lake Erie, Ohio, United States - Buoy 12 MA114 | ecosystem: Environmental > Aquatic > Freshwater > Lake > Lake biofilm | place: USA: Lake...
GATGTCCAAGCTAAAGAAGAAGCTAGGAAAGCAGCAGAGGCAGCTAAATCTGATGAAGAGAAAGCAGCAGAATTAGTAGCAAAGATTGCAGCATTAGATGCTAGTTTAGTAGAAATTAAAAAGTAATCTTTATAAATAATTATATTTATTGATAAAATATAAAAATGCAAAATTCATTTATTGGTGGTGACATTTTTACTTTTTTATCTAATGGAGCAGCTGTTGGTGGATCTGGATTAAATTATGGATCTTTTTATGATACTACTACCCAAATAGCAACTATAGATACTCCGACCCCAATGAAATTGAATACAACCAATTTTGTAAATGGGTTTTCTATTGAAAATGATTTGTTAGGAAATCCTACCAGAATAAAAGCAGATAGGACTGGTAAATATAACCTTCAATTTTCTGCTCAATTAGAGAGGACTTCAGGAGGTAATACAAGGCAAGTAGATATTTGGATTAGGATTAATGATATTGATGTTCCTTTTACCAATACATCCGTTAATGTGCAAGCAAATGCAGGAAGGTTAGTTGCAGCATGGAATTTCTTTATTAGTCTTAATGCAAATCAGTACGTTCAAATAATGTGGGCGCAAAATGATACAATATATATAGCTTACGATATTGCTAATCTAACCATACCATACCCCGCTACACCATCTGTGATAGCTACAATAGTTGAAGTCTAAATAATTTTTTTTATATTGAATAAAGTAATTAATTTTATTTCTAAAAAAAATATAAACATTATGGAAATTAGTAAAGCATTAGAAACAATCAAAGCGGTATGCGATGATGCGGTAAAAAATGGCAGATTTAGGACTATTGATGAAACAGCAGCAGTAACAGAGGCGTATAATACGCTTGTTATGGTATCAAATGCTGTTATTCAATCAAATCAAGTTGTTGAACCTCAGCCAATTTCAGAAGAAGGTCAAGATATTCATGTAGAGCCTGTTCAAGAAGAGCATCCTGCTTAATAAAATATTGGTTAGCACTTTTAGGTATAGCAGGTCTAAAAGTGTTGTTAATTTAACACTAAAAAGGGATATACGAGAGCTGCTATCTTTCGTGTGTCCTTTTTATTTTTATGAAATATGTACTTTTTCAAATCAATGGCGGAATTGGTAAATGTATAGCAGCCACAGCCGTTTGTAGTGCAATCAAGAAAAAATTTCCTGAAAGAGAGTTAATAGTCGTTTCAGGTTATCCCGAAGTTTTTTTGAATAATCCCAACGTAAAGAAAAGTTACGCATTCGGGAATATTTCTTATTTCTATCAAGATTATGTAGAGGGTAAAGAAATTGAGGTTCTAGTACATGACCCATACCTAACTACAGATGGCGTTAAAGAATCTAAGCACCTTATTGAAATTTGGTGTGATTTATACAACCTTCCTTACAACAACGAAAAGCCCGAATTATTTATTACGCAAAGAGAGTTAGATGCTTACCAAAGTCAAGTAAGAGTTGATAAGCCAATAATGATTATGCAAACAAACGGAGGAGGTGATGTTAATAAACCTTACTCATGGGCTAGAGATTTGCCTAGTGTAGCCGTACTGCCTATCATAGAAGAATTTAGAAACTACTATGCTATTGTTCATGTTCGTAGAGAAGAGCAGCAGTCTTATCAGAATACAATACAACTAACAGGAAATTTAAGGCATGTACTTGCTGTAACGATGCTATCTGAAAAAAGATTAGTCATTGACAGCTTTTTACAGCATGCTCTTGCCGCCCTAAACTTGCCTGCTGTAGCTTGTTGGATAGTTAATACACCTAAGTTATTTGGATATGATCTTCATAAAGATATATTTGCTAATCCTTTTACTGTTCAACCTGAATTGAGAAATGCATATCTACAAAAATTTAATATAGGCGGAGATGATATGGAGTTTCCTTATAACAATGAAAGAGAAATATTTAATGTAGATGATATAATTAAAGCATTAAAACAAGATACTAAAAATCAAATAGTGAAACCAATTAATGATGGTAGAATTATTTTGCCTTCTTAAAAATTAAAAAATATAACCATGTCAGTAGAAAAATTATTTTTTCAAAGTTCTTTACCAAGAGCTGGAAGCACACTTTTACAAAATATAATAGGTCAAAATCCAGATTTTTATGTAACACCTACTTCTGGTCTACTAGAATTAGTATTTGCAGCTAGAGTTAACTACACAAATAGCCCTGAATTTAAAGCACAAGACTCCGAATTAATGAAAAAAGGTTTTATCGGTTTCTGTAATAAAGCCATGAATGGATATTTCGATGCTATTACAGATAAAAAGTATGTGATGGATAAAAGTCGTGGTTGGGGTATCCATTACGATTTCTTAAATGAAATCTATCCTAATCCTAAGATTATTGTGATGGTAAGAGATTTGAGGGATATTTTCTGCTCAATGGAAAAGAATTTTAGAAAATCAAATTTACAAGCTAATCCTGTACTTAGCCATGCGGAGATGAGAGGCACAACAACACCAAAGAGAATAGATGTTTGGGCGCAGTCGCAACCTGTAGGTTTAGCAATAGAAAGGCTGCAAGAGATTATGAGGCAGGGGCTTGATAAAAATATGCTGTTTGTTAAATTTGAAGATTTGTGTTTATATCCTGAAACTGAATTAAATAGAATATATCAGTTTTTAGAACTACCTCACTACACTCATGACTTTGACAATATTGAACAAATAACAGTTGAGGATGATGAGGTATACGGAGTATTTGGCGACCATACAATAAAACAAAAATTAGAACTACCTCATTCACAAGCAAAAAAAGTTTTGGGTACAGATGTTACTAATTGGATATGGGATAATTACCAATGGTTTTTTAATAGATTTAACTATAAGAAATAATGAAAAATAAATTTCAAATAAGATTATTTCAGTCTATTAAAAAAGATTTCATCGTAAAACATATAACTAATAATCTAAAGTTTGCTTTATTTCCTAATGATAATGCAGTAAGTTCAAGTATCATTAATGGTTGGCAATACGAGCCATATATGTTTGAGTTTATTGAAAAAAACAATATAGATACCATAGGAAGAGAAGTCATTGATATAGGTGCTAATAATGGATCTTTTGCAGTTGATTTTGCTCATTTAGTTGGTGATAAAGGTATTGTTCATTCTTTTGAGCCTCAAAGAATTATTTATTATCAATTATGCGGTAATGTCTTTATGAACGGATTAGATAATGTTTATTGCCATAACATAGCTATTGGAGATAGCGAATTAGAAGTACAAATAGAGAAGCCTAATTATTTTCAATATGGTAATGTAAATTTTGGAAACGTAAAAGTTGGAAAAATAGAAGGGGAAAGTGTTTTAGTTAAACAATCTAGATTAGATTACTTTGATTTTAAAGATGTTGCTTTTATCAAAATAGATGTTCAAGGATATGAATTGAATGTAATAAAAGGAGCAGAAAAAACTATTCAAAAGCATAGACCTTATCTATTTGTAGAATTTGAAGATGATTTACTTCAAGAAGCCGGAACTAGCGAAAAAGAACTTCAAGAAAAAATAGAATCTCTTGGATATGTAGTGAAAAGATTTCAAGAAGGAATACCGTATCAAACAACAAGCGGAAAATGTTTAGATTGTGTTTGTATACCAAAAGAAAAATTCGAAAAAAATAATTATATAATACCATGATCATAATATTATTCGGACAACCTCATTCAGGAAAAACAACTTTAGCTAAAAATTATCAAACGGAAATTTTCTTGGAATTTGGGCTTACAATGCCTATTGTTGATGGAGATGATATAAGAGAAATGTTTGCTAATAAAGACTATTCAAAGGAAGGCCGTATTAAAAATCTTCAGAGAATAAGTGATATTGCTACTTTTCTAAATAAACAATATACTGTAACTTTGGTAAGTGCGGTATTTCCATTAGAAGAAGCTAGAAAATACTTAAATGACCTTAATCCGGAACAAACTATTTGGGTTTATTTAACTTATGAAGAAGAACGTGGAAGAGAAGCCAATCACGTGAAAGATTTTGAAATACCGAATGAATTTGAAATGCCTAATTTATTAACTTTAAATACAACAACAAATGGAATATATGAATCAGTACAAAAAATACGCGCTTTTCATAGGGCGATATCAGACGCTGCACAAAGGTCACAAATTTTTATTTAAGAAAAAAATTGATGAAGGCATTCCTGTATTTGTATGGATAAGATCTGTTTTTATTGATGATAAAAACCCATATACACCGGAACAAGTACTGGATATGTTTAATAGAGACCCTGAAACTCTTTCCTGGATTGATACAGGTATGATGCAAGTACAAATATTACCTGATATAGAAGGAGTGTATTATGGCCGAGATGTTGGCTACAAAGTAGAACAATTAGAAGTACCTCCGGAAATAGCAGAAATATCAGCAACTAAATTGCGTGACCAATTAAAACAGTTACATAATGGCAGTATCGGCTAAACGACATATAGCTAAAACAATTAGCTACCGAGTAATTAGTACTCTTATAGGTTTTTTTATTATGTGGTTATTTACCGGAAGTGTAAAAATTGGTGCTGCATTTGGTTTTGCGGAATTAATTTATAAGCCAATTCAATATTATATTCATGAAAGGATTTGGTATAAATGGATTAAATTTGGATTAAAAGAATAAAATATTACCCATGCCCCCGGATCAATCTGTAATAAGATTGGGATTATACCTGGTTTCTTCGGAAGTCAGGTTTTTCTTTTTAAAAAAAAAATCAAGATTTGTATTATTTGAGTTATTTTTATACTAAATTTTGATGTATGGCTTTCAATAAGAAATATATTATTCCTGGAGCTCTAGCTATTGTTGGAATATATTATATAATTCGTAGTTTACGTAAAACAAGTTCTGTATTAGACAATAATGGTAATGTAGATACAGGAAGTGGTGTAATTACTACTCCAACTCCAACTCCAAATATTGATTTTCCTTTGAAAAAAGGATCTAAAGGTCCCTTAGTTAAACGTTTGCAACAAGCTATTGGTGTAGATAAATTACCTAAATATAAAGATGATGGTGATTTTGGTAGTGAAACTCTTGCTGCTTTAAAATTAGTTACTGCAGGAAAAACAGAAATAAAAACTCTTGCTGAAATTGATGCAATAGCTGCGCAAAGAGGTTTAGTTTGGTCTAAAAATCAATATGTTCCAAAATATTTAGCTGCACCTCCAAATGATGGTAGAGTACCTATGTATGATCCAAATAAATTTTTAGGTTTATAATTTAAATTATGTCAAATATATCTAGTGTTGATAGATCAGTAATTACCGCAAACGTTTCTAGTACAATATCTAGTGGTACATCAGTTGTTACTGATATAGCAAAAACGATTGCTGCTGTAAGTGATGCAAATCAAAGAAGAAAATTTTCTCAAAATTTAGATTTATTAAATTCAGATCAACAATCAGCTTTAAGTAAAGCATTACTTGATGCAAATAGTGAAACTGAAAGAATGAAAATACTTAGAGATGTTCTAACTGATTTACAATCAAAAAGAATAGATCTATTAGTTGCTAATGTAACAGAAAAAGAAAAAAAAAGTAGGACAAACACATATTTAGCTGCAGGAGCATTTATCTTAGTAGGTATTGGTTTAGTAGCTTTAATAGTAAAAAGAGCTTAAAATGAAATTAACTAAAAAACAAGAAGATATTTTAGCTCTTGCATTGATGGGAGCAGTATTATTTGTTGTAATATCTCCATTATTTATAATTAAAAAAGCATAAAATGAGTATTACAAATCCAGCTTCAGCTGCATTATCAGCTACCCCTGTAGGAATGGGTTTGGCTGCAGCAGAATCAGTAGCAAATATTGCAAATGCAATTGCAGGAATAAGTGATATGAATAAAAGACGTAAGTTTGAACAAAACTTATCTTCTTTAGATTATGATCAAAAACTTATTTTAAGCAAAGCTTTAAATGATGCTAATAGTGAACAAGCTAGACAACAAATATTAGGTGATACACTTGGTAAATTAGATGTAGCAAGAATTGATGCTTTAGGTAAAGTTCAGGCTGAAAAAGAAAAAACTAAAAAAACTTTATATATATTAGGTGGTGTTGCTGGAATTATTGTTGTGATTGGTTTAGTAATGATTTTAGTAAAAAGAAATAAATAATATGGAAGAAATTAAAAAAGGTCAAATTTTGACTCCTGATAAAAAAGGTTTATTAATTAAACAAGTTCAAGATGAGCTTGATTCTGTATCTACTGCAATAAATGAAGGTAAATATGGAGAAGCTGCTTTAGGTTTATTAAATAAGAATCAGCAAAAAATTCAAGATCTTCTAAATAATTTATTTGCAAAAAAAGGTGTAGTTACTCCTCAAGAAACAAATAATGCATTAGATATTTTAAATACTTCTAAGAAAAGTAGATTGCAAGATGATTATACAATGGGAATGAAAAGAGGCACTTTCTATTTATTATCTTTTGGTATTGCTGCTGTTGCAATTTATTTAATAGTTAAAAAATCAAAATAATGAATACCAATATAAAGAAAATCGTATTAATATTTGGTGGAGGTTTATTAGTTTATTGGGCATTCAAAAAAATTATGCCTGTAGGTGGTAAGAGTAAAAAATCTACTTCTGTTAGTTCTGAGCCTAAAGTTGTTTCTGAAGAAGAAGCAAAAAATGCTGCAATTGTACTTAGTGCATATTCTGAAGCTCAAAAGGCTGGCGAATCAGTATCTTTTTTAGGTGAAATGAATCAAGAATTTGCAAAAGAATTTGGATTAAGAGTCCACAAAGATAAAGGCAGTGGAAGATTATTTGCTGCGGATCTTAAAGGGAATAAAATAATGTAATTATGGGTTTATTACCATCAGTAACAAGTACGGCGTTAGTCCCAATGGTAAGTGCAGTGCCACCATCAAGTAGCATTAGTACTCCGACTATTACGTATAATCAATTAATGAATAGTTTAGGAACATATGACTATGGTTCTGAATTTTTATATTTATCGTCTACGACTTTTAAGCAGATAAGCCAACCTTTCTTTTATACTCACTTTAATGCGGCAGGTAATCAGGTAAGTAGTTATTTAGCTTTTGCTATTGATCCTTATCAGCAACAGAGTTCAATTTATTATGAAACTAGATCTGACGAAGTAATATTTGACGGATTTGCTTCTTTGACATTTGTTCTTTATGCCCAAGAGATTGTTTATTTTAAAATGTTTGCTCTTGTAGAATATATGGGTGGTGATTTAGAACAATATGGTAACAATAACTTTGAAGCATTAGAAAAAGCTGAAGGAGTAAAAATATTTGAAGATTATTGTAATTATTTAATTGACCAAGAATAAGAAATGGCGCAGAAAAAAGAATTAGTACAATTTACAGTACAGAACAATACAGATTGTGATATTAATGTTCCCTTACTTCAAAGGAACATTTACTCTATTAATGCTACTACCAAGTATTCTTGGAATATTCAAACAATTGATTTATCATGCGGTACAGGTAGTATAGTAATTAATAGTATTTCATATCCATTTACTTTTACAGCAAATTCTTTAACTTCTTATTTATCTGCACTTAATGAGTTAGGTTTTGGGTTTTTTTGTACTGAAACAATTTCATCGGTTAATTATTTATATACTCAAGATGATGTAAATATATATGGAAATATAAATGATTGTGCTACTGGTACTACTACAAGCACAACTACAACTAGTACAACAGCAACGCCTACAACAAGCACAACTACAACTAGTACAACAGCAGCGCCTACAACAAGCACAACTACAACTAGTACAACAGCAGCGCCTACAACAAGCACAACTACAACTAGTACAACAGCAGCGCCTACAACAAGCACAACTACAACTAGTACAACAGCAGCGCCTACAACTAGTACAACAACAACTACGACTACAGGAGCTCCTTTTTATAATGTTGATTGGTATTTCTCTGAATTAGCTGATACAGCAGGACAACAAATACAATTATGGTATAGTGAAAATTTTGGTGCATCTTGGACATTATGGTTTACAAGTACACTCATTAATGATTATCCAAGTTATTATGGAGTTATTGGTTTAGCAATAGCTTCAGGAAACACAGTGTATCTTGCTGCTACAGATATATCAGGTAACAATATTGAATATGGTGTAGGTAATACTAGTGGAGATTTTACATCAAAATGTGGTAAATCGGTTCCTTTAATAGTACCATCAATTAGTGCAACTACATCTGTTTATTTCAATCTAAACGTTAGTGCTGGAAATTTTGTTCTTTGTTCAGCAACTACAACTAGTACAACAACAACTAGCACAACATTGCCTCCAACAACTAGTACAACAACAACTAGCACAACATTGCCTCCAACAACTAGTACAACAACAACTAGCACAACATTGCCTCCAACAACTAGTACGACTACAAGTACGACTACTATTCCTCCAACAACTAGTACCACAACGAGTACGACTACGTTCCCTCCTTCTACGAGTACGACTACGACCACAACTACTGCTGCTGTTGGTTCATTTACAATAGATAATCCAACAGGTAGTGGACAAATAGATAATGTTTATACTACGGGTGGTGGATCTTTTTATACAATAAGCTCAGGTTCTTTCCCTGTTACTACAGGTGGAGCAATAGTTGCGGGTCTTGCAAGTTTAACTGCTTCTCCAATATTTGTTGATATATCAAATTTCAGTAGTTCATCATTTTTATTTTTATTTATTAATGGTGTATTAAATGAATCAATATCGGTTACCGCAAACGGGACATATACATTTAATAATAAAACATTTACTACAAGTGATACAGTATTATTAGAGTATACAGTATAATTTTTTTTTAATATAAATAATAGAGAAATTAAAAATAAAAAAAAGAACCATGAAGGCAAAGAACGTGACATTTATGTGTGTACAGCCTGCTATTCCTTATTTTGCATGGCAACTTGAGGTGATGCTAGAAAACTTTAAAAGTTTAGGAATACACGAAAACAATCAGATTGATATTCTGATAGCTTACAATACAAACGAGTCCGATTTTCAGGACAAATTAGATACTATGAATAAGGTCGAGCAGCGTTATAAAGACGTTGCCGACTTTTTTTATTATACAGATACAAGGGTTTATCCATTCAGCTATACCTCCTCGATTAGACCAAATCTACTGAAGCAGCACTTTAAAAAGTTCCCTCAATTAGAGGAGGAATGTGTATTTTATCATGATTGTGACATCATATTTACTAAATACCCTGACTTTATTCACAACTTGTGCGGTGATGACCTCGATTGGTATGTATCAGATACCATAAGTTATTTAGGATATAACTATGTAAAATCTAAAGGTGAAGATGTATTAAATCTAATGTGTGAAACAATAGGTATTAATGCAGAATTAGTCAAAAATAGAGAAAATCAAGCAGGTGGAGCTCAATACTTAATGAAAAAAGTAGATTGGGTTTTTTGGGATAAAATAGAAAAAGATTGCGAAAAATTATTTAAAGAAGTTACAGCACTTAATATACAAAAGAAAATAAAAGATCCTTCTCATCATGAAATACAAATATGGTGCTCGGATATGTGGGCAATTGTATGGAACGCTTGGATGAGAGGATATAATACTAATGTTATTCCAGAATTAAATTTTGCTTGGGCTACTGATGATGTAAGCAAATGGGAAGAATCATATATAATGCATAATGCAGGAGTTACACAAGAGATTTCAAAAGATTTTTTTTATAAAGCCCAATACACTAATAAATTACCTTATTTTATTACAGAAGAATCATATTTAAAAAATAAATGCAGTTATAAATATTTTGAATTAATAAAATCAATCGGCGAAAAATCATGTTTAGTATAGATAAAATTAAAGAAATAATAAAATCTTATGCTACTAAAGCAAATCCTACCGAAGAGCAAAAGAGCATGGCAGAAATGAGATTAAAGACATGTATGGAATGTGACAAGTGGGTAGACGCAATGATTTCATATTGTTCTGAATGCGGATGCGCAACAAGTGGAAAGGTTTTTAGTCCTAAAGGAATTCAAGCTTGTCCATTAAATAAATGGGAAATTTAAAAAATAATTATGCCTTACAGTTACGGTTTATTCAAAGATGTGGTTAAAGACCATTTTATTAAAAATGTACAAAACTCAGTTAGTATTTTAGATGTTGGTGCAGGATGTGGTACGTACAGTCATTTGTTAAAAGCATATTTTCCAAATATGGACGGAATAGAAATATTTCCAAAGTATGCTGAAATGTTTGATCTTAAAAATAAATATAACAATTTGATTTTTGGAGATATTTTAGAGTTTGATTTTGATAAATATGATTATCTTATTATGGGTGATGTATTAGAACATGTAACTTTTGTTCAAGCAAAAAACTTATTAGATAAGATTACCGCAAAAGATAAACTTTGTTTAGTAGCTGTACCATACATGTTTGAGCAAGGAATTGAATTTGAAAATGTACATGAGACACACCATCAGCCAGATTTAACTAAAGAAGTATTTTTAGAAAGATACCCGCAAATGAAATATTTATGCGGTGATGATCATTACGGATATTTTGTAAATTATGACTTTGCATAAAATGTTCCCAGTAGTTATCAATAATAGAAATAGGCTTACCACAACTAAAAATATGGTAGAGCATCTTTTGAATTTAAATAAAAATCAAGAGATAATAATTCTAGACAACGATTCTACTTATGATCCTTTAATTAAATGGTATAAAGAAATTGAAGATAAAATAGACATAAGATATTTAAAAAATGAAGGTCATTTAGCCATTTGGTCTACTGGTATTTATAAAGAACTCGGAGATTATTTTATTTATACGGATTCAGATTTGGAACTCAATCCAAATATGCCAGATAATTATCAAATATTCATGTATAATCTTTTAAAGAAGTATGAAATAAATAAAGTAGCATTATCTATAAAAATAAATGATTTACCTGATCATTACAGATATAAACATCAAGTAATTAGAAATGAAGGTAGATGGTGGTTAGAAGAAGTTGAACAAGATATTTATAAAGCTGATACTGATACGACTTTTTCTTTGATGAAAAATATTGGAGATAATATGTATAAGTCTTTAAGAATAGCTAAAAGTGATTTTATTTGCAAACACATTCCTTTTTATATTGATTTAGAAAATCTTGATGAAGAAGAAAAATATTACATAGAAAATATCGGAGAAAGAGTAACTACACAATATACAAAACAACATAAAGACCCTAAAAACTACACAGATGTTTAAAGAATTACCAAAAGTTTCTGCAGTGATGTGCACCTATAGAAGATTTAAATGCGTAGAAAGAGCCATGAATTGTTTTTTAGCTCAAGATTATCCAAACAAAGAGCTTATAATTTATAATACAGATGTTGAAAATCCTTATACAACTATTCTTCCTAAAAACCATCATCTTTATGATCCTTATGAAGCTGCTATAATTAAAGACATTAATATTATAATCATAAATGCAAATATAGATTCTATAACTAATGAGCCTTACACAAATGTAGGGGCAATACGACGTGATGCATTAACACATGCAACTGGTGATTATACAATAACTTGGGACGATGACGATATTTTCCTACCTCACTTTATAAGACAAGGAATTGATAAAATAGAAAGTACAAATCTTCCTTCTTTCAAACCTGCTTATTCATTTTTTTATAGCGGAAATAATTTAAGATTAGTAAGAAACACAATGGAGGCTTCTATTGTAGCAGATATTAAAAAAGTTAGAGAATACGGATATTTATTGGAAACAGGCAAGGAAGGTCTTGGTTGGTATACTAAAATGCGTGACAACGGAGAATTATTTGAAAATGACGATGATTGTATACCAAGTTATTGTTTTAATTGGAATGATGGTGATGCTATGGATGCGCCTCACAAACAAAGCGGAGATATAGACAATCCTGATAATTTCAATAATCATAAGGCAGCTTCTAAAGATATAGCTAATAAGCCACTTAGAATATATACAGAAGATGAAATTAAAGAAACTTATCAAGATTATTTTGATTATTTAAAAGAACACGAAAAAGATTTTGATCGTAATAAACTAATAGAATACTACCCATCAATGTTCGAATAAAAAAAATCCCCTGATGCTAAAACAAAAGGGGATTTCTTCTTTATATGATTATTTATTCTTATTCTAGATCTAGATTTTCATCTTTGGAGATATTGTTTTTTGTATTTAAACTATAACTAGGTGTTTTACTTTCTGGAGTTATTACTTCAATAATTTTACTACCTCTAATACTAACAACTGAAAATTCTTGACTAAAATTTTTAAATAATTCTACAACTTTGGCTTCAGCTTCTGTAATGCTCATTGCATCCACTAAATAAACCTCTTTGAGATTTTTGATCTTCACATCTCCTCTTGAATTCTCTGATTCAAGTTTAAGACTAACTACTGCTTCGTAATACTTGTGCATTGTTTGTATTTATTTTTTATTAATTAATTTATTGAGGTATTTCCGGTAAAGAATTTAATGTGTTTGAAACAGAGGCTTGCTTAAGTGTAGATATTTTTTTACCATCTACAATTTTAACTTGATTATCTTCGTCTAATACAAGCATTGCACCTCCTTCTAATTGACCGTCCATTTCAACGGCTTTTTTACTGTAATAATCTTTCGGTAACATTTTAGATAATTGTACTAATACAATTTTTCTTATCATCCACTTATTAGGATCTTTTTTATCATTAAAATAAAGATCATTGTTATATCTAGATAATGATTGAATATTGATAATGTCTAATTTAGAAAGAACAGTAAATTGATATTCGCCATTTTTCATTTTAGCAACTGCGTAAACAAATTTAACTTTATCAGAAGTTCTCTGAAGATTAAAATTAGGCTTATGAATAATGTTAGGTTCTAATCCATATATAGGTTCAAAGTGTTCACCATCATAAACAACCTCTGTGTGAATTCTAGTTATCTCTCCTGACCTCAAAAGAATATTTACTAAACCTTTATAACCAATTAAAGGAGTGACCGCAGCCTTATTATCTATGCGTCTAGGAATAAGATAAAATTCTCCAAGCATGTCAGAAGGAATTAATCCAATTTCGGCTCCAGCCAAAATAGATGCAAACATGCTTGCAGGATTAGACATAAAAGCTTCTAATAGCTTAGGATTCTTTTTTATTTCAGAAAGTACAATTTGCTTGAATTGAGCAGGATCAATATTGTGTTTCTTTAAAAGATTTGGTAAAACAGTTTGTTCATACTGCTCTATGTTTTGTTGGAATCTTTGAATAGGAGTTAATTGCTTTTGTTCTTCTTTAGGAGCTTCTTGGAATTTTTCTACAGCAGTTTCTTTTGTAGTGTTCCAATCTTCTGTTGCTTGAACATCAGCTTGTTCATTTTCTGTTTCTGATACTTGATTATTAGTATCGAATTCTAATTGTTGAAATGTTTTTTTCATGTTTTTGATTTATGTTTATTTAAAAAGTAGATATGTAATGTATATTAAAATCCATATGCCCGTGCTAATTTCATAGCCTTTTTTTAGGTTTTCTTCAAAAAAAAGCTTCATCCAAGTACGATCATTTAAGTAGTTCATAATTGGTATGTTGTGATGTTTAGAATATTGATTAATTACATATAAAATGTAAAAAACAAATGGTAATAAGTAAATTGTTTTACATAAACTTTTAATTTTACGAATTACTTTTTTCATAGGTTAATATTTTAGCTTACTTTCTATGTACATCAATTGCTCTGGAGATATTGCATCAAATTTTACTTCCGCAAAATCTTCATTTATCCATACATATACAGACTCAATAAATAAATCTGTAACTTCACTTTCATCAATTAATTGACTACCGTGAAAATCTTCTTCATGGATAATGCTTTCTACATTATAATGATAAGTAACAAATATTTTATCTTGAATTTCTTCTTTTTCTTTTGTAAATTCAAATTTTCTTTTTCTCATTTTATTCGGTATAATTTTGTCCAAGAATTACGTGACTCACAATAGTATTTAACAAATTTTAAGTTTTGTTTCAGAAAAACTATTTGTCCGCATAGATAACATTTGTATTTAAACATCTTAATAAAATATTTCTTCTATTATAGGTGTTTCAGCTTTTTTATCACAATCATTAGAAAAAGGACAATCTTTGCATCTTAGAAAATTAGGTCTAGCCTCTAATTTATCTGGATTGTCATAGAAAAATTGAATATAGTTTTTCATTTTCTCTACATATTTAGTTTCATGAAGTAGTAAATGCTCTTCTTGAATATTTACCTTAATGATCTTTGCTTTTTCCGGATCTTTAGAATTAAATACAAAAAAGTAAAATGGTATGTCATCAATACCTTCTAAATTTTTAATTAGATACTTGTAATGAATAGGTTGTAATAAAGTTTTTGATTTGTATACTAATGATTCAGTATGCCAACCATATTCACTCCATTTATCATCGAATAATGAAGTATATTTAATATCAATAACACAAGGTTCTCCATTCCAAATAGCTCTAATATCACTAATACCACTACATTCATTAAATAACATATATTCTCCGACCTTAGTTATTTCAATATTATTTTTCTTGATTATGTCTTTATAAAGCAAAGCTGCTTTTTGAGCTCTTTCATAATCAACAGATAATTTTTCTTTTGGAGTTCCTATATAAACATAATCAGGTTTAGGAGCAGGAGAATCAGGGTGGTGATATCCGGTAGCTATATATTCAAAATAAGCTCCTAATCTTTGAACATCAGAAGAAGGTGTTTGTATTTTATCAAAATATCTTTTCTTGATTGCAAGTCCGCAACCATTTACATTTTGATCATAATAGTCTACAAATTCTTTGAGTAAACTTTGACTCAAGTTTGGTTTTTTCATTTTTATGGTTTTATTGATTATTCGTTATACAAATCTCT
>Ga0315900_10006985_pt1 | contig 14953 bp, 13 predicted proteins | sample LakEriMetagenome_FD_203521 | JGI IMG/M metagenome (GOLD analysis project Ga0315900, IMG submission 203521) | Freshwater fungal communities from buoy surface, Lake Erie, Ohio, United States - Buoy 12 MA114 | ecosystem: Environmental > Aquatic > Freshwater > Lake > Lake biofilm | place: USA: Lake...
TGTACGGCTGGGTGCCGATGTACCCCAGTGGCTGGTGGAGCTGGACCTTCGCGGCGGTGGATGGTCCCCGCTACCGCGAAGCCAGCCCGGCCCGGGCGGCGGCGGTGGCGGCGGGCTGTGAGATCTGGAGCCCCCGCTGGCAGCGCGGGGCCTTCGAGGCCGTGCCCGCCGCGATCGAGCGCGCCCTGAACCTCTGAGCGCGCCCATGCCCCCTCTGTCCCCGCTGGAGTCCCTGTTCGAGCGCGACGGCGCCCTCTACATGGCCGGCCGCCGCGATCCGGCCGGCTGCCGGGTGGGCCTGTTCGGCGTGCCGTATGACGGCACCACCTCGTTCCGCCCGGGCACCCGCTTCGGGCCGGCGGCGATCCGGGAGGTGAGCAGCGGCCTCGAAACCTACTGTCCCCAGCTCGAGGCCGACCTGGAGGAGCTGGCCTTCGCCGATCTCGGCGCGGTGGCCATCCCCTTCGGCGCGCCCGAACCGGTGGTGGCCGCCGTGCGGCGGGCCACCGAAGCGGTGTTGGAGCTGGGGCTGCGGCCCCTGATGCTCGGCGGCGAGCACTCGATCAGCTCCGGCGCCGTGGCGGCGGTGGCGGCGCGCCATCCTGAGCTGGTGCTGGTGCAGCTCGATGCCCACGCCGACCTGCGCGACCACTGGCTGGGCACCCGCCACAGCCACGCCTGCGCCATGCGCCGCTGTCTGGAGGTGCTGCCCAGCGGCCGGCTGCTGCAGATGGCGATCCGCAGCGGCACCCGCGAGGAGTTCGCGGAACTGCGCCGCGAGCGGCGGCTGGTGGCCGGCGCCGCGATCGGCGAGGCGCTGCGGCCCCTGCGCGGCGCGCCGCTCTATCTCACCGTGGATCTCGACTGGTTCGATCCGGCGGTGATGCCCGGCACCGGCACCCCCGAACCCGGCGGCTTCCTCTGGGGCGACTTCGCCGCCCTGGTGGAGGAACTGCGCCACCACCGGCTCGTGGCGGCCGATGTGGTGGAGCTGGCACCCCAGCTCGACACCAGCGGCGTGAGTGCCGTGCTGGCGGCGAAGGTGGTGCGCAGCCTGCTGCTGCTGCTGGGCCGCTGAGGCAAGGGCTCAGTAACAGCAGGTGCCGCTGCTGCGCTGCTCGCGCAGGCGGTCGTGCTGCTGACCGATCAGCAGCACCGCCAGGGTGGGATGGTTGTGCAGCAGGTTGAGAAAGCGCAGGCGATCGAGCCGCAGCACCTCCACCGGCGTGCGCGCCACGGCCGCGCAGCGGTACACCCCCTCCCGCCACACGATGTCCTGGTAGCTGAACAGTTCACCGGGCCGGTAGCAGAGCCGCTCGCTCCCGGGCCCCACGAGTTCGACGATGCCCCGACGCACGGCGTGGATCGCATCGGCGCTGCCGCCCTTGTTGAAGATCCTGGAGCCGGTCGGAAGCGTGAGCACCTCGCACTCGATCTGGGCGGCCATCAGCTTGAGGGGGCTTACCTCATCGGGGGTGGGCGAAGCGATGGGTGCGGACACAGCGATGACCAATTCCCGGCACCTCCCATGGATGGGCTCAATCCTCCATTCAACAGCCGCACTCCGGCCGGGTGCAGGCATCCGGGGCTACAAAACCCGCCCCGCCGCAAAACTTCGGAATTGTTTTGGGATTGCTTCCACTTCCCGGCCTGTCGGTGCCGGCCCGATGTTGCCGGCCTGGTCTCGCTGGCCTGGATCTGGCGGCCCTGGATCTCGAGGCCCAGGTCAGCGATCGGGCGCCGCGGTGGCCGTCACCGCTGCCTCCAGGCTGAGCTGGTGGTTGCCGCTGCCGCCGGAGCGGGCCGAAGCCTCGCCGGAGCCCATCAGCGGCAGCCGCGGCGGCCGGGCCGTCCAGTGGTGGCACCAGAGTTCGGAGGCCAGGTCGCCATGGATCGACAGCTGGCGCAGCTGACACCAGCCCAGGTGTTCGCCGCTGGGCGGCATGCAATGGCGGCAGCTGCGGCAGCTCGGGCGGTAACCCATCCCCAGGGACGGTTGGGACGTGAACCCTAAAGGCGGATGGGGTGGTGGCCGCGGCGCAAAGCCGAAGCTTTCCGGGAGATTTCCCCATCCGCCTCCATAGGATCCGGCCACCTCGGACTACGCCGCGCCGCTCCCATGGCCGACACCACCACCGGAGCGCCGCTCCTGCGCACCCCGCTCCACGCTGAGGCGCTGGCGGCCGGCGGCCGGCTGGTGCCGTTCGCCGGCTGGGAGATGGCCGTGCAGTTCGAGGGCCTGGTGGCGGAGCACCGGGCCGTGCGTCAGCGCTGCGGCCTGTTCGACATCTCCCACATGGGCGTGCTCACCCTGCGCGGTGCCGGCGCCAAGGACGCACTGCAGGGCCTGGTACCCACCGACCTGTTCCGCATCGGCCCCGGCGAGGCCTGCTACACGGTGCTGCTCAACGAGCAGGGCGGCATCCGCGACGATCTGATCGTCTACGACCGGGGCTGGAGCGCCGGCCCCGAGGGCAACGGCAGCCAGGAGCTGCTGCTGGTGATCAACGCCGCCTGCGCCGCCGCCGACACCGCCTGGATCCGCCGCCGGCTCGAACCCGAAGGCATCGTCGTGAGCGACCGCAAGGGGGATGGGGTGCTGCTGGCCCTGCAGGGTCCCGAGGCCGCCGGCCGGCTCGAGGCGCTGGCGGGCGAGAGCCTGGCCGGGCTGCCCCGCTTCGGCCACCGGGAACTGCGGCTGGAGCAGGGCACCGCCTTCGTGGGTCGCACCGGCTACACGGGGGAGGACGGCTTCGAACTGCTGCTGGAGGCCCCGGCCGGCATCGCCCTCTGGCGGCGGCTGCTGGCGGAGGGGGTGGCACCCTGCGGCCTCGGCGCCCGCGACACCCTCCGGCTTGAGGCGGCCATGCACCTTTACGGCCAGGAGATGGATGAGCACACCACGCCCCTGGAAGCGGGCCTGGGCTGGCTCGTGCACCTGGAGATGCCCAAGCCCTTCGTCGGCCGCGAGGCCCTGGAGCGCCAGGGCGCCGAGGGGATGACACGCCGGCTGGTGGGGCTGAAGCTGCAGGGGCGGGCGATCGCCCGCCACGGCTACCCGGTGCTGGCCTCCACCGCCCCCGATGCGCCGACGGTGGGCACGGTGACCAGCGGCAGCTGGTCACCCACCCTGGAGCAGGCGATCGCCCTGGCCTACGTGCCGCCCGCCCTGGCCAGGATCGGCACCGTGCTGGCGGTGCAGATCCGCGGCAAGTCCGAACCGGCGCTGGTGGTGAAACGGCCCTTCTACCGGCGCTGAGGCAGCCCGGGCGCGTCGGGAACCGCCGGACCGCCGTGGGAAAATCGCCGGTTCGTTGTCGAGGTTCCGATGCGCAGCCACGGGTGCGGCGATCTGCGCGCCGATGCCGCCGGCCAGGCGGTGCGGCTGTGCGGCTGGGTCGACCGGCGCCGCGACCACGGCGGCGTGATCTTCATCGACCTGCGCGACCGCAGCGGCACCGTGCAGGTCACCGTGGACCCGGAGTTGGCCGGCAGCGATCCGGCCGTGCAGGCGGCCTTCGCGGCGGTGTTCGAAACCGCCAGCCACCTGCGCAACGAAACCGTGATCCAGGTGACGGGTGCCCTGCGGGAGCGGCCTGCCGCATCGATCAATGAGCGGCTGGCCACCGGCCGGGTGGAGGTGGTGGCCAGCGCCATCACCGTGCTCAACAGCGTGAAGGGCAACCTGCCCTTCCCGGTTTCGGTGCACGACGAGGAGAACACCCGCGAGGAGCTGCGCCTGCGCCACCGCTACCTGGATCTGCGCCGCGAGCGCATGAACGGCAACCTGCGCCTGCGCCATCAGGTGGTGAAGACGATCCGCGCCTTCCTGGCCGGCGCCGGCCCGGCCGAGGCCGGCGAGGGCTTCATCGAGGTGGAAACGCCTGTGCTCACCCGCTCCACCCCCGAGGGCGCCCGCGACTATCTGGTGCCTTCGCGGGTGTGTGGCGGCGAGTGGTTCGCCCTGCCCCAGTCGCCGCAGCTGTTCAAGCAGCTGCTGATGGTGGGCGGCCTGGAGCGCTACTACCAGATCGCCCGCTGCTTCCGCGATGAGGACCTCCGCGCCGACCGCCAGCCGGAGTTCACCCAGCTCGACATGGAGATGAGCTTCCTGGATCAGGAACAGATCCTGGCCCTCAACGAGCGCCTGATCGCCGCCATCTGGAAGGAGGCCAAGGGGATCGAGCTGACGCTGCCCTTCCTGCGGCTCACCTGGGCCGAGGCCATGGAGCGCTACGGCACCGACCGGCCCGACACCCGCTACGGCCTGGAGCTGGTGAATGTGAGCGACATCGCCGGCGGCTCGGGCTTCAAGGTGTTCAGTGGGGCCGTTGCGGCCGGCGGCGCGGTGAAGTGCATCGCCGTGCCGGGAGGCAACGAGGCGATCAGCAACGTGCGCATCAAGCCCGGCGGTGATGTGTTCAGCGAAGCCCAGAAAGCGGGGGCCGGTGGCCTGGCCTTCATCCGCGTCAGTGAGAGTGGCGGTAGCGGAACGGCATTCTGCGTGGGTGGCCGGCAGGTGGACATCACCACCATCGGCGCGATCAGGGACGGATTCACCGCAGCGCAGATGGAGGAGCTGCTGGCGCGCGCCGGCGCCGAGCCCGGCACCCTGCTGCTGTTCGGCGCCGGCGACACGGCCACGGTGAACAAGGCCCTGGATCGGGTGCGCCAGTTCCTGGCCCGCGAGCTGGCCCTGGTGCCGAAGGATCCGAGGGCTGTGGCCAGAGAGAGCGCCCCATCGGAGGCAGAAGCGGCGACGGGTGGAGCGGCGAAAGCCACTGCCTCGGACCGCTGGAACTTCCTCTGGGTGGTGGATTTCCCGATGTTCGCGTTCAACGCCGACGAGCAGCGCTACGAGGCCCTGCACCATCCCTTCTGCGCCCCCAACGCCGACGATCTCGGCGACGATCCAGCCCAGTGGGCGGCCACGCTGCCCAGCGCCCGCGCCCAGGCCTACGACCTGGTGCTCAACGGCCTGGAGCTGGGCGGCGGCTCGCTGCGCATCCACGATTCGGCCCTGCAGCGCCAGGTGCTGCAGACGATCGGCCTGCCCCTGGAGGAGGCGGAGCGCCAGTTCGGCTTCCTGCTCGAAGCCCTCGACCTGGGGGCGCCTCCCCACGGCGGCATCGCCTTCGGCCTCGACCGGATGACGATGCTGCTGGCCGGCGAGGAGTCGATCCGCGACACGATCGCCTTCCCCAAGACCCAGCAGGCCCGCTGCCTGATGACCCAGGCCCCGGCCGGCGTCGACGATCGCCAGCTCAGCGAGCTGCACGTGGCCAGCACCTGGCGCGACGCGGACAACCCCTGAACCCGCCAGCGCCCTCCGCATGCTGCGCCAGCCCCACGGCCAGCCCCGCATGCACGTCGACCCGGGCGGCCTCGATCGCTGAGCGAACAGGGCGGCCAGCTTGCGAAGTCCAACAGGGGCGGGCCCGGGCGCGACTCGGCCAGCTAAGACGGATTCAATACGCATAAGTGGCCATGGCCGTCAGCGCCCCCCCGATCGACATCGGCATCCCCGCCCCCCAGCGCGAGCAGATCGCCCGGGGCCTCGGCCACGTTCTGGCCGACAGCACCGTGCTCTACGCCAAAACCCACGGCTTCCACTGGAACGTGACCGGGCCGATGTTCAACACGCTCCACCTGATGTTCATGGACCAGTACACCGAGCTCTGGACCGCCCTCGATGCGATCGCCGAGCGCATCCGCGCCCTCGGCCATCCGGCACCCTTCGGCGGCAGCATCTACGCCGGCCTCAGCTCGATCCCCGAGAGCGACGGGATCCCGGCCGCCCTGCCCATGGTGCGCGAGCTGGTGGAGGGGCATGAGGCCGTCGCGCGCACGATCCGCTCGGTGTTCTCCCTGGCCGAGGAGGCCAACGACCAGCCCACCGCCGACCTGCTCACCCAGCGGCTGCAGATCCACGAGAAGACCGCCTGGATGCTGCGCAGCCTGCTGGAGGAGTGAGAGTGAGGAACTGATCGCGTGTGTCAGCAGGGCGGCTGGCGCCCTGACCTCGTGCGTCGGCAGCGGCTGGTGTGGGTGCAGCCGCCGCAACCGCAGGCCAGCATCCTCCCCGGAGGCAGCCGCGGCCCGCTGGCCCCCCGCCCCGGGGGGAGGCCCTGCGCTCTGGTGGCGATTGGTACCTTGGAAGGTTCAGCGCCGCCGCCATGAGCAAGTTCGTCTTCGTCACCGGGGGGGTGGTGTCGAGCATCGGCAAGGGCATCGTGGCGGCGAGCCTGGGGCGGCTGCTCAAGAGCCGCGGCCTCAGCGTGTCGATCCTCAAGCTCGATCCCTACCTCAACGTGGATCCGGGCACGATGAGCCCCTTCCAGCACGGCGAGGTGTTCGTCACTGAAGACGGCGCCGAGACCGACCTGGATCTGGGTCACTACGAGCGCTTCACCGACACCGCCATGTCGCGCCTGAACAGCGTGACCACCGGCTCGATCTACCAGGCGGTGATCAACAAGGAGCGCCGGGGTGATTACAACGGCGGCACCGTGCAGGTGATCCCCCACATCACCGGTGAGATCCGCGAGCGCATTCACCGGGTGGCGGCCAACTCCGGCGCCGATGTGGTGATCACCGAGATCGGCGGCACCGTGGGCGACATCGAGTCGCTGCCGTTCCTCGAGGCGATCCGCGAGTTCCGCGGCCAGGTGGGCCGCGACGACACCGCCTACGTGCATGTGACACTGCTGCCTTACATCGGCACCTCCGGCGAACTCAAGACCAAACCCACCCAGCACTCGGTGAAGGAGCTGCGCTCGATCGGCATCCAGCCGGACGTGCTGGTGTGCCGCAGCGACCGGGCGATCAGCGCCGAGCTCAAGCGCAAGATCGCCGGCTTCTGCGGCGTGCGCGAGCGGGCCGTGATCCAGGCCCTCGATGCCGACAGCATCTACGCCGTGCCCCTGGCGATGGAACAGGAGGGCCTCTGCCGTGAGGTGCTCGACGTGCTCCACCTCAGCGACAGCCCCAGCGACATGGCCGGCTGGGCCGAGCTGGTGCGCAAGCTGCGCAACCCCGGCCCGGCCGTGAAGGTGGCCCTGGTGGGCAAGTACGTGCAGCTCAATGACGCCTACCTCTCGGTGCTGGAGGCCCTGCGGCACGCCTGCCTGGAGCGCGACGCCTCCCTCGACCTGCGCTGGATCTGCGCCGAACAGATCGAGAGCCAGGGGGCTGAAGCCCTCCTGGAGGGCATGGACGCCGTGGTGGTGCCCGGCGGTTTCGGCAACCGCGGCGTGGACGGCAAGGTGGCGGCGATCCGCTGGGCGCGGGAGCAGCGGGTGCCGTTCCTCGGCCTCTGCCTGGGCATGCAGTGCGCCGTGATCGAGTGGGCGCGCAACCAGGCCGGCCTCAGCGGCGCCACCAGTGCCGAGCTTGATCCCGACACACCCCATCCGGTGATCCACCTGCTGCCCGAACAGCAGGACGTGGTGGACCTGGGCGGCACCATGCGCCTGGGGGTGTACCCCTGCCGCCTCACCCCCAGCACGCGGGCCCATGCCCTCTACGGCGATGCGGTGGTCTACGAGCGGCATCGCCACCGCTACGAATTCAACAACGCCTACCGCAACCTGTTCCTGGAATCCGGCTACGAGATCAGCGGCACCTCCCCCGATGGCCGCCTGGTGGAGCTGATCGAGCTCAAGGGCCACCCCTTCTTCACCGCCTGCCAGTACCACCCGGAATTCCTCTCCCGCCCCGGCCAGCCCCATCCCCTCTTCCGGGGCCTGATCGAGGCGGCGCAGAGGCGGCATCAGCACGGCGCGCCAGCCCTGGCCGAACCACCGCGCGGCCGTGAGCCCCTCAGCCTGGGCTGAGGCTGCCTCCCCCCGCCGGTACGGCGACGCTCAGATCTCGCGCAGCGACTTGGCCTTGTCCTGGAAACTGCCGAGCAGCAGCTGCAGATAACTCACCTTGCGCAGCTTGATGTTGGCCGTGAGCGACATCCCCACCTGCAGGGGCAGCACCTGGCCGCTGCGCAACCGGAACTGCTGGGAATTGAGCTTCACGGTGGCGGGGAAGCGGTAGGTCTGCTTGAGCTGGTCGGGCGGCAGGGCATCGGAGCCCACGCTGATCAGCGTGCCCTGGAGAACGCCGAAGTCGGTGGCGGGGAAGGAGTCGATCGAGATGTCGGCCGGTCGGCCCACGCGCACGAAGCCGATGTCGGAACTGTCGATCTCCACCTTGGCCTGGAGGGCGGAGAAGGGCACGATCTTCATCACCGGCTCGCTGGTCTGGGCGACGAAGCCCGGGCCCTTGGGCTTGAGGTCGAACACCACCCCATCCACCGGCGAACGCAGGTCCTGGTAGCGGATGTTCACCGCCAGTTCGGTGAGCCGGCTGCGCAGATCCGCCAGTTCACCCTGGATCTGCCGCACCGCCTGCTCGTGGATGGCCGTCTGCCGCAGCCGGTCGACGCGCACCTTCTCGAGCTCGCCCTCCAGCTCACGCACCCGGTTGCGCTGCTGCAGGTACTGCAGTTCGGCGGTGGCGCCGGACTTCTGCAGGGATTCCAGCCGGCCGAGGATCTGGCGTTCCAACTCCAGATTGCGCGCCAGCACCTGCTGCTCGGTGTCGTTGAGGTTCTGGTAGCGGCGCAGTTCGAGCTGCTTGAGCTGCAGCTGCTCACGCTTGGCGGCGAGGCCGTCAAGGATGCTGGCCTGGCGGTCCACCGTGGCCTCGTTGTCGAGCCGCAGCAGGATCTGACCCTTCTGCACCCTCTGGCCATCCCGCACCAGCATGGTGTCGAGCACGCCGCCCACGGGCATCTGCACCGTCTTGACATCCCCCACCGGCTCCAGCCTGCCGGGGGCCACCACCACCTCCTCGGTCTGGGCCAGGGCCAGCCAGGCCAGCGCGGCTCCGGTGGTGCCGAGCAGCAGCCAGATGATCGTGCGCACCAGGAAGCGCGACTGCTGCAGGCCCAGTTCCTCCCGGTTCGACTGAACCCGCCGCTCCAGGGCGTTCTGGGCGGCGCGCACGAGGGCGCCGGGCGTGCCGCCGGGGCGGGACATCAGCTGGCCTCCTGCTGGCGGTAGAGGGCGTAGTAGCGGCCGCGCCGCTCGATCAGCTCGTCGTGGCTGCCCACCTCGGCGATGGCGCCTTCGTGGAGCATCACGATCCGGTCAGCCCGCCGGATCGTCGACAGCCGGTGGGTGATGAAGAACACCGTGCACTGACGCAGGTTGTCGAGCAGGTTGTCGCACACCCGCCGTTCGGTGTCGTAGTCGAGGGCGCTGGTGGCCTCGTCGAGCACGAGCAGGCGCGGGCGCGAGAGCAGGGTGCGGGCCAGGGCCAGGCGCTGGCGCTGTCCACCCGAGAGGTTGGCACCGCGCTCGCCCACGTCGGCGCTGTAGCCGCCGGGCAGATCCATGATGAATTCGTGGGCGCAGGCCAGCCGGGCCGCCTCCACGATCGCGTCGCTGGTGGCATCGGGATCGGTGAGGGCGATGTTCTCCGCCACCGAACCGGTGAACAGCAGCGGCTCCTGGGGCACGATGCCGATCTGGCGGCGCAGGGAATACAGCTCCACCTTGTCGATGTCGGAGCCGTCGATGAAGATCCGGCCGCTGCGGGGCGAGTAGAGCCGGGAGATCATCTTGGTGAGGGTGCTCTTGCCACTGCCGCTCTGGCCCACGATGCCCACGAAGGTGCCGGCCGGAATCGTGAGATCGATGTGGTTGAGAACAAGCGGGCCCGAGGGCTGGAAGGAGAAACACACGTCCTCGAAGCGCACCTCCCCCTCGATCGGCGGCAGCGGGATCTTGCCCTTGTCGGCCTCGTCCGACTCCTCCGGGGTGTCGACCACGTCGGCGAGCCGCTCGAACGACACCCTCAGCTCCTGGATGTTCTGCCAGATCGAGGACAACCGCAGCAGCGGCTGCGTGACGTAGCCCGAGATGATCCGGAAGGCGATCAGCTGCCCCAGACTCATCTCTCCCTTCAGCACCAGGGTGGCGCCCACCCACAGCACCAGCAGCTGGGAGAGCTTCTGCAGCACCTGGGAGGTTTCGCTGATCGCGGTGCCGGTGATCGTCTTTTCGAAGGCCCGGGCGATGTAATTGCTGTAAAGGCTCTGCCATTTCCAGCGGCTGATCATCTCCACGTTCTGGGCTTTCACCGTCTGGATGCCGGTGAGAACCTCCACCAGATGGCTCTGGGTGCGGGCATTTTCCTGGGCCGTGTCGCGGTACTGGCGCCGGAACAGGGGCGCGCCGATCACCGTGAGGCCGATCTGGATCGGCAGCACCGAGAGGGCGATCAGGGTGAGCAGCCAGCTGTAGAGCAGCATCACCACGATGTAGATCACCGAGAAGGCCGCATCGAGCAGGGTGGTGAGGGCCTGGCCGGTGAGGAAGTTGCGGATCTTCTCCAGCTCGGCGATGCGCGTGCCCAGCTCCCCCACCGGCCGACGGTCGAAGTAATCGAGCGGCAGCCGCAGCAGGTGGTCGATCACCTCGGCACCGAGGCGCATGTCGAGGCGGTTGGTGGTTTCGGTGAACAGGAAGGTGCGCAGGGAGCCGATCAACCCCTCCAGCAGGGTCACCACCACCAGGGCGATGCCGAGAACCTGCAGGGTGTCGAGGCTGCGCTGGCTGATCACCTTGTCGATGATCACCTGGATCAGCAGGGGATTGGCGAGGCTGAACAGCTGCACCACGAACGAGGCCAGCAGCACCTGGCCGAGGATGCCGCGGTAGCGCCGCAGGGCCGGCCAGAACCAGCTGAAGCCGAACTTCCGGTCGGGACTGCCGCTGCGCCGCTCCAGCAGCAGCAGCTCAATGCCCTCGGGGAAGACCTCCGGCAGATCGGCGGGCGGCACCAGCACCAGCCCATCGCGCGGCGAGGCCAGCTGCAGACCCCGGGCGTTGGCGGCCCGCACGAGCGCGAAGCCGCCCTTCCAGGGAATCAGGGCGGGGGTCTGCAGCCGGGTGCCCTGGCTGGCCTGCACGCGCACGCCGCTCACATGCAGCCCCAGCATCGCGGCGATGCCACCGCACAGCTGCAGGTTCGGCGCCTGGCCGCGCCGCAGGGCGTCCCGGAGGATCTTCTCGATCGCATCGCGGCGGAAGGGAAGCCGCAGCTCGGCGGCGAGCATCTGGAAGCAGGCCAGGGTTTCCTCGAGGGGGCCCTCCCCCCGCAGCAGCCGGAACGGCACCTGATCCCGCTGGCCCAGATCCAGCCCCGTGGGCAGCGGCGGCCCCGCGGCCTTGGGGGGAGGCTCCCCGGCAGCCAGCGCGGCGGGGTCGTCCACCAGCTCGGCGTTCAGCAGCGGCGGCGGCGGCTCCACCAGTGCCGCATACCAGTCGAGCGGCAGCCCCACCAGCCGCGGCGGCAGGGGCGGATTGGCCTGGGGCACGCCGGCCCCGGGGTCGAGCCGCGACCCGATCGGGTGGTGGGGCAGGTTGTCGCTGGCGGCCAGCAGCACCAGATCCGGATGCAGCTGGGCCACCACCTCGCGGCGCGGTTGCACCAGGCGGGCGGCACCGCGCAGCCGCTCCAGCTCGTGCAGGGCGCTCACCCCCTCGCGGGGTTGGGCCGCCAGCAGCTGCTCCACCAGCGCCAGCAGCTCGGCGCTGAACAGGTGGCTGCCGCACCACTCGGCAAAGCTGGGTTCGCCGCCGAGCAGCTCCACCACCAGGGCATCGGGGATCGCCCAGGCCTGCACCGAGGCGGAGGCGCTCACGGCCTCGCAGCCCCGGGCCCGCAGCAGGGAGGCCAGGCCCACGAACGAACCGGCCCCCAGTTTCTCCACGGTGCGGAGTCGGCCGCGATCGCGGCTGACCAGACGCGCCTGACCATCACGGAGCAGCAGCACCTCGCTGGGGATCGCCCCGGCCGGGCAGAGCTCCTGGCCGGTGCCGAAGGCCCTCAGCTCAGCGGCGGCGCCCAAGCGCTCGCGGCCCCGGTCGCTGAGAGCGGCGAAGGCCGGATGGCCGGCCAGCAGACCGGGGGAGGTGGTGGAGCTCATCGGGCCTGGGGGGCGGGAGCGGCCAGCAGCGCCGGTCGTAGCTGCACCAGCCTGGCTTCCACCTCCTGGTCCAGCCACTGCTCGAACAGTTCCTGGCTCATCTGCAGGGCCATGGACGCATCAAAGCTGGCCGGCGTGAGCGATTCCACACGGAAGAGCAGCCACCATTGATCGATCTGGAACGGTTCCTGCACCTCCCCGGGGGGGGCCGTGCGCAGGCGCTCCACCAGCTGGGGATGGGCCTGGGTGAGCGGCACCGGCCCCACGATGCCGCGGGTCGAGCGTTCGGGGCCCTCGGCATGCTCCGCCGCCAGATCGGCGAAGCTGGCCTCGCCGTCCTGCAGCCTGAAGTAAAGCTCCCGAGCCAGGCCCCCGTCCTGCAGGCGCAGCAGGCTGTAGACCACCCGGTCGAGCTGCTGCTTGCGCTCCAGGAAGCGGGCCTCCGCCTTGGGAAGGTAGAGGCGCTCACAGTGGCGGCGCAGCCGCACGGGCAGCTCCACCTGCAGCGCCAGTCCCTCCGGCGTCAACACCTGGGCGAGGCGGAATCGCTCCAGGGCCTCCGGGTTGCTGAGCCTGTGCCGCTGGGCGAACTGAAGCAGGGCCTGGTGGCGATCGGCCTCGCTGATCGATTCCTCGGCAAGAGCTTCCGCCAGCAACCACTGGCGCAGGTAGGGCCGCAGCAGACCGTGGTGGGCCAGGGAGGCCAGGGCCTCGAGCGGCGGGAGGCCGTTGCCTGCAGCCGCTGGCGTGGTGGTCAACCCGAGCAGGACACCTCCCCCGATCTTGCCCACTTCCGCCGCGGCTGGCCAATACCTTGAACACATGCCACACGCGCCGCAGCCGCCGCCATCCCGCCCGGCCCCGCCCACCGGCCGCGCCCTGCCCACCGGCCGCGCCCTGCCCGTGGTGGAGACCTTCCACTCGATTCAGGGGGAGGGCAGCCACGGCGGGCGCAGCGCCTTCTTCATCCGCCTTGCGGGCTGCACGGTGGGCTGCAGCTGGTGCGACACCAAGCATTCCTGGCCCGCTGACGGCCACCCCGGCCGCAGGCCGGAGGAGCTGGGGCAGGCAGCCGCGGCGGCGGCGGCCGCCGGCGCGGCCTTCGTGGTGATCACGGGGGGCGAGCCGCTGCACCACGACCTCACCGGGCTGACCCGGGCGCTGCGGGCAGCCTGCCGGCGGGGCGAGGGTCCGCCCCTGCCCCTCCATCTCGAAACCAGCGGCGTGGACCGGCTGAGCGGCGCGTTCGACTGGATCACGCTCTCGCCCAAGCGCCACCGGCCGCCCCGCCCGGCCCTGCTGGCGGCCTGCCAGGAGCTCAAGGTGGTGGTGCACGAACCGGCAGACCTGACCTTCGCCGAGACGATGGCCGCCGCCGCCCTGGCCCATCGCCAGGACCGGCCCGGCGATGGGCCGGTCCTGCTGCTCCAGCCCGGCCACGGCAGCGACCAGGGCCAGGAGCTCGCCGTTGCCCATGTGCTGGCGAACCCCGCCTGGCGCCTCAGCCTCCAGACCCACAAGCTGCTGGGTCTGCCCTGAAGGTCAGGGCAACTGCACGGCCGGCCGGCTGGCCTTCTCCGCCTTCCAGAGCCGCCAGCGCACCTCCAGGGGGGCGGGCGCATCGACCACGATCGGCTGGCTCACCCGGTAGGGCACCACGAAGGGCCTGCCGCCCATGGTCACGAAGCGCTGCTGCGGCGGCTGGTCGGGACAGGCCATGCGCGTGGACACCAGCGGACCCACCGCGCTGACGCGGTAGATCACCCCCCGGGCCTGGGGCAGCCGCTCGGGCTGGAGGCGGGCGCTGAAGCTGTGCTGGTTGCAGTCCACCCGAACGGTCTGACCCACCAGCAGCTGCACGCGCCAGTCGCGGGGATCGGGGGAGAGCCCCGCATCGCCGCCGGGGGGCAGCACCCCCGGCAGCTGGATCACCCAGCGCCGGTCGCCGGCCGCCGGGGCGGGATAACCGCTCAGATCCAGGCGGGGGATGGCTCCGGCCCAGGGGCCGGAGAGCAGCACCAGGGCTGCGGCGGCCAGTCCGGCTCGCAGGATCACAGCAACACAGGCCATCTGGCGGCATCTTGGCGATGAACCGCAGGAGCGTCAGCCCTCTGCCAGCCTCCGCACGATGACCACCCCACCGTTCGTCGCCGCCCCCACCCCCGCCACGCCCGCGGCTGTCACGGCGGCGGCGGGCCCACCCCTGGCGGTGGCCCTGCTCTCGGGCGGGCTGGATTCGGCCACCGCCGCCGCCCTGGCGATCGAGGCCGGCTGGCGGGTGATCGGCCTCTCGCTCGATTACGGCCAGCGCCATCGCCGCGAACTGGAGGCCGCCGCCACCGTGGCCGCGGCCCTGGGGCTGATGGACCACCTCACCATCGCTGTGAACCTGGCCGCCTGGGGCGGCTCAGCCCTCACCGATGCCGCCATCGCCGTGCCCAGCGATGGCCCCGAGCCGGGCGTGATCCCCGCCACCTACGTGCCGGGCCGCAACACAGTGTTCATCGCCCTGGGGCTGAGCCTGGCCGAAGCGCGCGGCGCCGGCGCGCTGGTGCTGGGCGTCAACGCCGTCGACTACTCGGGCTATCCCGACTGCCGGCCCGATTACCTGGCGGCCTTCCAGACCCTGGCCGACCTGGCCACCCGGGCCGGACGGGAGGGCCGGGGCCCCCGGCTCTGGGCTCCGCTGGTGACCTGGAGCAAGAGCGAGATCGTGCGCCAGGCGCTGCGGCTCGACGTGCCGATCGCCGCCACCTGGAGCTGCTATGGCGGTGGTGCGCAGCCCTGCGGCGTGTGCGACAGCTGCCGCATCCGCGATGCCGCCCTGATCGAGGCCCGCCGCCCGGATCTGGCCAGCGCCGCCGCCGGCCGCTGATGCCGCCCTCGCCCCCCGTTCCCTTCGGGCCGTCACCGCCGCTGCGGCTGGAACTGCCCTGGCGCGACCCCTGGGCGGTCGCCCGGTCC
>Ga0315900_10006989_pt1 | contig 14945 bp, 14 predicted proteins | sample LakEriMetagenome_FD_203521 | JGI IMG/M metagenome (GOLD analysis project Ga0315900, IMG submission 203521) | Freshwater fungal communities from buoy surface, Lake Erie, Ohio, United States - Buoy 12 MA114 | ecosystem: Environmental > Aquatic > Freshwater > Lake > Lake biofilm | place: USA: Lake...
AAATATTATCAAACATCGCGAGCGTTCTGCCTTTGTAATTCCTCGATCGCGTCGGGGGATAAATCGGTAAATTGGGCGATTTCTGAGATAGGAAAGCCAGCAGATATCATTTTCAGGGCAATTTGTCTGGCTTTTTCTTCTTTGCCTTCTTGCAATCCTTCTTGTCGTCCTTTTTGTAGTCCCTTTTCCTCGCCTTCCTCTAAAATATCTTGATAGATGACGGATTCTCTCATAATGTCACTCCGAAGGATTTTTTTAATCGTCTCTCGATTTAATACTAACCCAGCGAGAATACTGGTGGCGGCAGCGAGATTGCTTTGCACCTGTTTTTGGGAGATAGTTTCTAGAGAACGGGACACCTGACTTAACACCTGTTCGGGATCATCGGTATTGCTGAGAACGGCAAAGGGTAATAACTCATTGTTCGCTTAATTTTTTAAGGGAAGGGTTTTAAAATTGCTGTTACCTTTATCCTGTATGCTTTTTAGCGAATAAGGTAAGCGGAACATTGCCGAGAGTGCGATCGCCAATTGGCTCGTTCAAACCCTAGGTAGGGTTTGCTGAATAAATCTAAAAACCTTGTTGGATAAGACTTTTAGACTTTTTTCCCCTCAAAAAGTGCCGACCATTGGAGTGATCGGGGGGAAAATTCAGGTACTTTTTCCCTGAAAATTAGGTAGTTGACCACATGAAAATCGGTAAAACCCTACACCCCACACCCCACACCCCACACCCTGCCCCCACGAAAAACTTTTTGCCGCAAACCCTAGGTATTTCTACAAAATCAAGATGCACCAGGTTGAATCCCCCTAAAACAGCACAAAGAAGATAACTGCTATATCCAATACACAAAATTTAGCTGTTTCAGTCCACTAAAGCTGCTGACTTAGAAACAATTGCGTTAGAATTAAAGAAATATTACAAGTGGTTGACAAAAATGAGTAAGCCTGATATGGAAACCATTGCCCTCCAGTTAGAAAGTAGCAATTCTAAAGATCGTCTGCTGGCCTTGGCATCCCTGCGAGAAGTGACCCCAGAGGAAGCTGTACCCTTGATCAAAAAAGTCCTTTATGATGAAATGCTGCCAGTGCGATCGATGGCTGTCTTTGCTTTGGGAGTCAAACAAACCGAGGAATGCTTTCCTATCCTCGTGGATTTGTTAGCCAATGATGCCGATTATGGCATTCGCGCCGATGCTGCCGGGGCCTTAGGTTATTTAGAAGATATTCGCGCTTTTGAACCCCTACAACGGGCTTTTTACGAAGACACGCAATGGTTAGTCCGCTTTAGTGCCGCCGTCGCTTTGGGCAATTTGGGCGATATTCGGGCTAAACAGGTGTTATTATCAGCCCTCGATAGTAACGAAGCGGTTATTCAACAGGCCGCTATTGCCGCTCTTGGGGAAATCAAAGCAGTGGAAACCGTCGAGAAGCTTTTAACCTTTGTTAACTCTGATGACTGGTTAATCCGGCAGCGATTAGCGGAAGCTTTAGGCCATCTTCCGGCGGAAAAAACGATCGCAGCCCTAAAATTTTTGGTCAAAGACGAACACCCGCAAGTGCGCGAAGCGGCCCGTTTATCCTTGCAAAAATTGGCCAACGTCTAGGGATAGGATAGAATAAATAATCTAGTCTTCCAGAGCGATCGATCTTTGCCTACAGCCATTCATGGACATTCAAGAATTTATTAATCTCTGTGCGGGTAAATGGTTTTCTCAGCGCACCAGTTATCAATTAGCTGCCCAAAAAGTTGCCAATAATAAAGCAGAAATCACCATCGATTTGCTGGCTGCCGATGCTGCCGATGTGGTGCAATTATGTTTAGGAAATAACTGTCAGTCCCACACCAGTCTAGGGGGATGGAAAGCAACTTGGGATAATTCCGTGGACTATGGACAACCGAAAAAAATCGGTTCTAGCTATTTAGTTTGGCTGCCCTCAGAGAATTCTTGGCAAGGAAAATTAATCACATCGGACGGTAAATCGGCAGCGCTGGGAGAATATCATCTCAGAAGCGATCAAGCTTTGACTTTAACCATCGAGGATAATCACCATCGTATCGAAGAAAGAATCTGGTTTGCTAGTCCTAATCTGAGATTGCGTACCAGTATTATCCAGTCGAGCAATGGCGATCGCCAGACGGTTTTCTATTCGGAAATTCGCAAAATGGTTGCTTCTTAAGTAGGGTCTGCTGAAAAAGTTTGTTGGTGGGGTTAGGGTGTGGGGTGTGGGGTGTGGGGTGTAGGGTTTTACCGATTTTCATCTGGTCAATTACCTAATTTTCAGGGAAAAAGTGCCTAAATTTCCCCCCCCGATCACCCCAAGGTCTGGCACTTTTTGATGGGGAAAAAGTCTAAAATTACTATCCAACAAGGTTTTTAGATTTATTCAGCAAACCCTAAGTAGTTGTCATCTCCAATGTCTGAGGTGGGGAAGACAGGGTTAATCTTCCACCACTCCAGTCAAATCCTCCTAACGTCGGCCGCGTCTGCTGCTGCCGAAACCACTGCGACTAGGGGTACGACGGGAACCGGAGGAACCGAAACTAGGAGAACGTTTGACATTATCAGATTTACCCGAATTCTTCAGGGTACTGGAACCATAACCAGAACCACTGGGTTTTGTGGTGGTGGTGGTGCTGCGATTGGGACTAGAGGAAGTATTACTGGGATAACGACGTAAATTGCCGGTAGAACGGAGAGTTTGCCGATTTTTGACCGCCGGAGGTGGACTATTATGTTTAGTCCGGTATTGATCTACTGCCTGATTATAGGTGGAACCGTAACCACCAAAACCGGTCATCACACCTCCCGGAGTATAGAGGGGAGGAACGTAGTATTGAGGACGAAAGAGCAAACTACCCAAAGCTTGACCAGCAACAGCACCGAAAAAAGGACTCCAAAAACTCGATTCTTGCCGAATCACCACGGTTTCTTGTTGTCCGGTTTGGGGATTGTTCCGCACTTCCGTGACATTATGGACATACTCAATTTTAAAATCTTCGGTCATGTACAGGGTAGCCTGATCACCGTTGATTTCCACTGCGGTTTTTTCCCCTTTAGCAATGTCCTCCTCGGTTAATCTAGCCATTTGCAGGTTAGTGGTGCGAAAGAGGGGAGAAGTCCCCCCAGGGGTGTTTAACAGCATTAAGGTATAAGTGCCATCTCCATCATCGTAGGTAGCTTGTTGCACCTCGTAGCGACCGCTACTAACCTGATTGGATTCTCGTCTTACACTACTGTTACTAGCTGACGGTGACTGAGTTTCATTTGACGACGAACCACAGGCCACCGTTGTGCAACAAAGGGTAAGAATTAAAAGGATTGTCGTTACTTGGCGCAGCATAATGGCAAAATTAAGACTATAAAGGCAGTAATTCGGGGAAATTGAGTAATAGTTGCTCATTGGTCAATTCATCTCCCAATTGAGCAGGAGAAAAATGTACCTGAATCGCACGCAGCCGACCTTGGTAGTGAAGGTTAATTATTGATTTTAAACCATCTTCTAGGGCCTCTCGATCGGCTAGGCTAGTTTCTAAAGCAGCACTCTCACCCTCGAAGGCTATTGTGATCATAACAACTAAGTTATCGGTGACGGGTAAAGTTAAGGGTTCGTTTTCCCCCAACTGTGAAGACACCGATTCACTTAGGTATCTGGCCGCGGAATCGGTAAACAGTTCGTTAACGTAGTCTCCCGCTTCCCCCTCATTCCAAAAAACATCGCCCTCATTAGCTATAGAAAACCAATAGAGGTTCATCTGCAGCAGATTTTGACAAATTTCTACTAAACCCTCTCCCATGACCTCTAAATCGCCTTCGGAATCGATCGCCTCCCGGCCGGTACGATTAAGGATACCGATCAGGGGTGCGACTTCTTGTCCGTAGAGATGCAAAAATAAGCGACAGACCACATAGCGAGTTTTTCCCGCAAATTTCTTGAAGCGATCGCCTAAAGAACTCATAATCTATCCAGTGATAAAGTAAACAGCCAAAAAAGCCCTCAGCTTTTATTTATTTTGCCATTTTCTAGGCCCCTATGCCCTGATCCCTTGCCAACAGTCTATAATGATTGCCATGCCGAAGCAACCAGTAAGGGCTTCTCTTTCCAAGCTAATGTTTCCAGACATTGCAGTTCAAATCCTGCTCGTGACAACCTCTGTTCCCATTGTTGATAACGTTCATGTCTCTCAAACCTTTTCTCGTCGCTATGACCCAGTATATTTTTAATTTCTCGACCAAAAAAACTCTGTTCTATGATAGAAAGTATGTGTTGATCTTTAATATGCTCACTTAAGGCATTAAATACTGTCATGTAGTGAGCCATTGCTTCAATAATTGTTGAAGACACTGACATATTATTATGATCAGAATCGGGTTCAACAAGGGTAAACAAATCAGGTTTCAAATCTGCAATTTTTTCAATTACAGATTGTCGTCCACTGTTGGAAAAGATTTCGGGCAAAATATGATGAAGTGCCAAGGAAGCATTAACCACAAGAAACTCGGATTCTTCCTTAATAAACTTAGAAAAGTCAGTATTCTCGATCGCCTCAAGAATGGGAATAAAGTTGATATGAGTACCTCTGAATTTTTCTGTCAGTTTATTAAATGTATTTTTGTTGTTTGAAGTTGGTAGATCAACTCCAATCAGAGTAATTTGAGTCGAAACATTCTTCAAAAAAGCTTGCCACTGACGACCAGAGCCGATGCCAAGATCAATAATTTTAATCTTTTCGTAATTTCTCGGATAATTATTGATACATTTTGCTACAAAATTATAGCCAAAGTTGACAAAAGGGACTTTTTCACAGAATTGCTCAAAAGCCTCCAGCATCTCATTCTCCGAATAAAGATTTCCCGACTCTTCTTTTGAGCCATCAATAGCATCTAAGAATATATCAAAAAAATGAGCCAGGTATGCTTCTTCTTCTGCACAAAGCCTATTTCTGAGAAGTTGTTTTATCTTTTGCAGGGAGCTGTTGGCACTCTGAATACGACCGGATTCAATCTCTAAAGCATAGTCGCGAATGTGATGGGATATGGGGTGTTGAAATCCCTTAACCCTTTTAAGTTCACGTTCCCAAATACTATTGACGTTTTCCATGTTATTGCGCTCCATTTTTAATAATTTGAGAAATCTTTGAAAAACCTTGTCGAATTATTTCATCTGGGACGGCAAAGGATGCCCGAATAAAAGGCTCACTGCCGTGGAAGCGTTTGCCATCTACTACTTTGATCCCACTTTCATCTACCTTTTGAAAACATTCCGTTTTAATGCAGACAAAAATACCACTATACGGGTATATGTAACCTATCTGGTTATTGTCTAATATTTCACAGGCAAGATTGCGGGCTTTTTTGTACTCATCTGGGGAAAATAAAAAGTTTTTTAACAAGTGAGTTGCCATTGCTTGATCAACAGAGCTAATTGCTCCAACAGAAGATGCGGCAAGAGTTTCAATTGGTTTTAGAAGTTCTTCGCTTGCTTCAATATATCCAATTCTAATTCCCGCAGCGTGAAAAGATTTAGACATCGATCTAACGACAAAACCCTCCTCAGAAAATGCTCTTATTGATGTATTTTTTTTGGGTATAATCAAAGTCACAATAAACCTCGTCACTAATAAACTTTACCCGCTTATTTTTGGCTATTAAATTAGCAATGTTTTTTGCATTTGTCCTGCTTAAAATTCTACCCGTTGGGTTATGGGGAAAATTGAGGAGAATTAATTTTGTTCTTGGATTGGATAGTTTATTTTCAATTTCAGAGAGATCGATTTGAGAATTGTAAAATTCAACCCTCGCACCAAGAAACTCAGCAAGATAAGTAAATGGGGGAAAAACCGGGCGAGGTAGCAAGATAATATCACCGGCTTTAAGGTATGATCTAAAAATCAGATCAATAGCACCAATTGCTCCTTTGGTGATGAGAATTTGCTTTTCTGAAACTTCTCGTCTTGTGGCAATCTCACCGATTAATTCTGAGGCACCGCGAGGGTTGGCATAATCTCCAATTTGCAGATCGAGCATCGGTAGTTTAGCGGATAATCTTTGAGGTACTCCCAAAGATAGATCAATAGACTTTACAGATCTAGGTTCGCAAATTAGATTAAACATTCTTGACTCCTGAGTTTCCTAATTTCCTAAAATTTTTTGCTCCCGTTTAGCCGGAAACAGGATCGCTGCTGCATCTGTATAAAGAACAAGATTAGCAATCTATTGAGAACTGCTTGAATAGATTGTAAGTTATAGCTTTTCTCATAAAGATGAAGCATAACTTAATTTATTGAAGGCTGGAGAACGGCTCCCCCACAGGAAAACTTAGCATCTCATCATTAAGATAACTGCTATAGATTGAATTGTCAATTGTAAATTATGAGACTGTCATTACCTATTCCTCCTCGACAAATGATTGCTGAAGTTTTTTAACATAACAGTAATTATCGGCGAGTTATTTGGGAATTACCACCTAAGTTTAGGAAGTTAAGAAGTTTTTATTTAACTACAGCGCTGCTACCCATATTCCCACTAGTGGGACTTAGACAAAAAAAAAATCGAGAAAAGCCTCAACTCCAATCCCCGCTTGGGATTTACTTCGAGAAGCCCAAAATCGCTGAAACCCAGATAGATCAAGGAAAATCATCAATCGAGGTTAACCCTTTGTCCCGTAATGGTTTGAGCCTTTTTTGCTGACCGAAAACGCCTAAGTCCCACTAGGTCTTCGCAGGAACTCTTTAATCGTTATTTTGCTAACCCTATTACAGCCCTTGCCAGACCGCTCAAGTACAACTACTAGGGTTGAAGTGCTTATGCAGTAAGCATTTCGGTGATTGCAGGGGATGATCCGTCTCGGAAAGTGCTGTATTAATTCGGGTTGCGGTAAAGGGACACAGCTAACCTCGTTTAAAAAGTATAATTCTTCTGGTTTTTTCCCCTCGGTTAACATTGAAGGAGTTTGAGTCTAGCCTACTCTTTCCTGTCTTTAGTACCATGCTTGTGTTCTGACATGGAGAGCTTTATTGTCAACTAATATTACACAGCCCAAGGTGCGCTGCAATAGCGACCCTTGTTCTGGTGTGGCTTTTTCCATACCTCACTTTCTGGCATATATGGTGTAAATGTGCTACCATCTAAATTAAAGTTGTCCTAAAAGGATAGGGTTTCAGACCCAATTTTTCGGTGACTTAGAATCCTATTGGTGTGAGCAAATGGCTGTCCAACTGCAACAAGCTTTAGTGGTTGCTTCCTATATCTTGAAACAGCGTCTAGCGGGAAAAAAGCGTTTTCCCTTAGTTTTAATGCTAGAACCGCTATTTCGCTGTAATTTAGCCTGTACTGGCTGCGGGAAGATTCAACATCCCCCGGAAATCCTCCGCAATCATCTCACCCCGGCAGAATGTTTCGCAGCGGTGGAAGAATGCGGGGTTCCCGTGGTTTCCATCCCCGGGGGCGAGCCGCTTTTACACCCACAAATCGATGAAATTGTCAAGGGGTTAGTGGACAGAAAAAAATTTGTCTATCTGTGTACCAATGCCCTGTTGTTGGAAAAAAGCCTGGATAAATTCACTCCTTCACCCTATCTTACCTTTAGTGTCCATCTGGACGGTTTAAAAGCACATCACGATCGCTGTGTGGATCGAGAGGGAGTATTCGATAAGGCAGTACAAGGGATTAAAGCAGCGAAAGCGAGAGGTTTTCGGGTTACTACTAATACCACGGTTTTTGAAGGCACAGAGCCGCGAGAAATGCAGGAATTTTTCGATTTTCTCGCTACTTTGGGCATCGATGGCATGATGATTTCCCCCGGTTACAGTTATGAGTGGGCCCCGGATCAAGATAGTTTCTTGAAACGGGAGCAAACTAGAGCTTTATTCCGAGAAATTCTCTCACCCTGGAAATCAGGGCAGAAAAAGTGGAATTTTAACCATAATCCTCTCTTTCTCGATTTTCTCATCGGTGAACAAGACTATGAATGCAGCCCTTGGGGTAGTCCTAGCTATAGTCTTTTAGGATGGCAAAAACCCTGTTATCTGCTCAACGAAGGTCATTACAAAAGCTTTCGGGAACTTTTAGCAGAAACCAATTGGGATAACTACGGTCGGGCCAGTGGCAATCCGCAATGTGCCGATTGTATGGTACATTGCGGCTATGAACCGACCGCGGCCATGGCAGCTTTTAAACCGGCTAATATGAGACGTGCCATGCAGAGTTTAATCGGAGTCTAATCTAGGGTCTGCTGAATAAATCTAAAAACCTTGTTGGGTAAAAATTTTAGACTTTTTTCCCATCAAAAAGTGCCAGACCTTGGGGTGATCGGGGGGGAAATTTAGGCACTTTTTCCCTGAAAATTAATTAGGTAATTGACCCCCTGAAAATGGGTAAAACCCTACACCCCACACCCCACACCCCACACCCTACCCCCACGAAAAACTTTTTGCCGCAGACCCTAATCTAAACTGATTCTAACCAGACGGCGGGGACTTGACTAGGGCGATCGGGTAATTGCATCCATCCCATTTCGCACAGACGAATTACCGAACTTAATTTTTCTACCAAAGCGGGATCGAAACGAATCCCGCTATAATTTTGACAGCGCTCTAGGGCCTCTCCTAAATCTAGAGCTAGTCGGTCGCCTCGCGGTTGAGTTAATTCCTGAAAATAGGCTGATAATCCTAAAATTCGCGACTCTAGGCTGATTTCTTCCCCTTTTAAACCGTTGGGAACCCCGCTACCATCCCAGTATTCAAACTCATGGTAAATAATCTGTTGAATTGGGGCTAATTCGGGCATAGTGGCGAGTAATTGTGCGCCTAACACCGATCGATCCCGCCAAAATAACGCATTTGCTCCCTCTAACTGACTGGCACGCTGTCTAAAAACTTCGATCGGAGCCTCCGCTAGACCGATGCGGTATAATAAACCGGCTAATCGTAAGCGTCGTAATCTCAGGGTGGGTAAATCGAGCAATTGTCCCAACATTTCCGCTAAAGCGGCCACCTGTAGGGAAGCAAGGGGATTATCAATATCTCTTTCATCGACCTTTTGAGCCATTCTTAGAAAAGCTTGCAGTTTATTAGCGGCCAAATTTTTATTTAAACGGGATGCTTGTCCTTCTAAGTCGCTTAATTCTCGCGTTTGTCTGCTGACGGTGACTAACTGCTGTTGACTGGTTTGCAGATAGGTGACAATGCGAGAGACTACTCCCGTTAAATCCGTGGGAATGGGATTAATATTTTGACTAATTTCCTGCTGTTGTCTGCTTAAATCGGCCGCTAGACTGGGATTATAAGGATGCAGACGCTCAATTAAGATCCTAGCGGCTTTTTCGACTAAATCGCGATCGAATGTCCATAAACCGTAGAATTTTCGCTCCGTGTCTATTTGGGGTTGACTATCGGACTGGTATTCTTCCGGGGATAACTCATGACAGAGTACCATGGAGGCGTAATCGGGGGAAAGAATGATTAAATTCCACTCATTAACCAAACTATCGCTATTATCTAAGTTAACTAGCGAAACATTCTCTAAACTGCCGGTTTTATGCTCAGAAAAACCACTATCGGCCACGGCAGCGATCGCAATATGACGAGAAGAGCGAGCAATATCTAAATAGCGCTCGGCCTCCTGTAAATACCATTTTCCCTGTTGAAAGGTGACTAAGACCAGTGGTTTATTTGTACTATCAGGGCTGCTAGTTTGCAAGATATGATCTTCAAGAGCATGACACAGAGCCACCAGGGTATTCTTAAAATAGACCCCGTAACTGCTGGGTAATCGTCCCGATGAAGCTCTTTTTAACTGTTGTAAACTGGATTCTACGGTCATAAGTGGCAAGATTAGGGGAAATGGGGAGAAGGGTGTGGGGTGTGGGGAGAGGGAATTATGAATTATGAATTATGAAGTGGGGAGACGGAGTAGGGGAGCAGGGAGAAAAAACTGATTACTGATTACTGATAACTGATTACTGTCTCCTCATAGCTTTTTACTTAATTTTATGACCTTAGTGATTTGTACGGGTTTTCATGATTCTAGATTGACCGAGGATTTTTTAGGACATCTGGGGAGCAAATCGGTCAAATTACGTCCCTATATTATTATTTCTCCTTTTTCTTGCTTAAATGAAGCTTTTTCACTGGGAGAAGACCTAACCTTAATTGGGTTTAGTGCGGGGGTGGTAAATGCGATCGCTTTAGCTCATTATTGGCAAGCTCAAGGGGCGAAAATTCGAGCTTTAATCGCTCTGGACGGATGGGGAGTGCCATTAATCGGTAATTTTCCCATTTATCGCCTTAGTCACGATTATTTTACCCATTGGAGTTCCTGTTTATTGGGTAGCGGTCAAGAAAATTTTTATGCAGATCCCCCTGTAGACCATCTTAGCCTCTGGTCGTCCCCCGATCGAGTAACTGGTTGGTCTGTCAATGGTAATTTTGTCCAACGCACCACAGCGTTAACTTTTTTATCTCAAATCGGTTAGGCGAGAATCAATTAAGTATAATTGGCTAGTCGCCTCCCTATCTTTCCTATTTCTTTACCGCTGCTGACTCATGAGTACATCAGTTCTGAGTTCTTCGATTCTCTTGGTGGGAATTGAGGAGAATATCGCTAAACTAGCCAGTGCGGACTTGAAAGAAGCGGGTTATCGTCCCCTGATTGTGCCTAGCATTGATATCGCTTTTCCAGAAGTGCAAAGTTGGCAGCCAGCGATGATTATACTCGATCGCTTCCTGGCGGAGGAAGCGGGTGTGACTTTTTGTCGTCGTTTACGTTCCCAGGGAAGTCGCGTTTATATTATTTTGTTAGTATCTCAAGAAACCCTAGAAGAACGTCTCGCCTGTTTGGAAGCGGGAGCCGACGATTATTTTCTCAAACCCTATAATTCGCAATCTTTTCTCAAATTAATCCGTTTTTACCTGCAACCTCTGGAAACTATCCCCGAACAATTGCGCTTCGGTGACTTAGTATTAGATTTAGTCACTCGTCGTCTCTCCTATAAAAACAAAAATATTGAGTTGACGATGAAGGAATTTGAACTGCTGCGCTACCTGATGATTCACCCGAAAGAAGTATTATCAAGGGATCAAATTCTCGAGAATGTCTGGGGAGACGAATTTAGAGGAGAATCAAACGTTATTGAGGTATATATTCGCTATTTACGCCTGAAGATGGAGGCTGGTGGTCAAAAACGCCTCATTCATACCGTGCGCGGTGTCGGCTACGTTTTACGCGAATCTTAACAGTGATCAGTAATCAGTGATCAGTAATCAGTGATCAGTAATCAGTGATCAGTAGATTGCTTTTATTTAATCTCCCTACACCCTACACCCTACACCCTACACCCTACACCCTACACCCTACACCCTACACCCTACACCCTACACCCTACACCCTACCAGCCTAGTCAAGCTCTGCTATTCGATCTGGATGGAGGTGGGGGAATCTATAGGAGGGGTGGAACTCCCCGGGGTGATAGTTTGACGGTATTGACTATAAAGACGGTCGCGCCAAGCAAAAAAGCCCTCGTAGGCGCTATTATCGGCTAACCCCGGAATCCCCTTGCCTTGCAATTCCCTGGGTAAGTTGAGATAGGAACCCTGGGGAAACTGAAGCAGTACACTCAATCCCGCCACGGCTAAATCGGCTAAAGTGGGCTGATCCCCGACTAAATAGGGACGATTGGCTAAAATGAGGTTTAAAGCCTCTAAGTCCTGTTGTAGCCCCTTTTTCGCTGTATTGATAGCATCTTTTCCCAGACCTACACCCGCCCCCAAAATATCAATTAATTCCCCCGGCATGGAACCCAGTAACAAGCGCATAAAATCGGGAGTTTCCCGGGGTAAAAAAGCGGTACGAAAGTTTTGATTTTGGGCAAAAGCGCCGAGAAAAGCGGTTCTTCCTTTTAATCCCAGGGATTCATCGGCCCATTCTTCGATTAATAAACATTGACCCCGTTGGAGGGGATCTGTGGGTATAATTGGTTTTTCAGGATACTTGCGATCAAGATAAAAAGCAATCTCCGTCGAGTCAGCGATATAAGTATCACCATCCTTGAGGACCGGGACCTGTCGCTGTCCGGAAAGACGGAATAAGTCCAATTGTCCCACCCCCGGCACCACGTCCCTTTTTTTATAGGCAAGTCCTTTATAATCGAGGATGAGACGGACTTTCTCACAATAGGCAGATAATTCAAATTGGTAGAGTTCTAGCATGGGATTGATATGACCTCTCGATAAATCAGTTTCTCCCTGATTACTCTAACTCTATCGGGCATCGATCGTCTAAACTTAAAGACTTTACTCCGATTTTGCTCGAACATTTGTACTAAAAACGAGAAAGGCGAAAAAATAATCTTTTGCTAATTTTAGGGACCAAATGTAGCAAACCGAACTCAATAGCTGCACGCTTTTAGGCTAGAATATCCTCGAGCGCCAGAAGAGCCGAAATAACTTATATATTCCGGCAAGCTAACTTGCGAGAGATCAATAGCATAACCTCATAGTAGGGGTGTGCGAGGGTGGGCGACTTTCTCGGATCAGAGGTTACTATGCAATTATCCATGGACGTTTTTAATGAGGTAGTTCGCTATCTCGACAGCCACGAAGAAAAATTACGGATCAAAAAATTAATCTTTTGTATCTGTAAAAAATATTGGGAAAATGCTCCTAATATTTTAGAGGGTGTGGCTATGGAAGAATTGGTGAAGGAGTTAGTGCAACTCAAAACCAGTAATGAACAATTAACTTTTTCTGTTTATGAATTAGTTAAAACCCTAAATCATCATGAAGTTTATGCGGGCGTAGCCAAGGTTATTATTAAGCAAATCAGTAAATTATATGGTGGTATTGCTGCCGCCTATGAAACCCAATTATCACCATTAATAACAGCAGTTAACCCTAGGTTAACTGCTGTTATTAATGCTGTCAACAACGAGGAAGATAATTCCTTAAGACAGGTGGTTAGTAGCCTAGAAAATCATCTAGAGACGGAGAGAATTCAAAAATTAATGTTTGCCGCCTGTAAAAATCGTTGGGAAAATGATCGATCAGTGATTAATAATTATGGCTTAAAAAATATTGTTTTAGAACTTCGGCAAAACAATCCTGATTTTTTAAGCTTGCGACAAACTCTCAACCAAATTGCCGAAAATATTAATAAAAAAGCTCTCTACCTAGCCCTAGCCGATATTATTCTTACCCAGCTAGAGCCTCTCTACAATACTAATAACGATTACAAAGAAGAGGATAATGAGTCAAAAAGTGAAATCTTTAACGATCAAATGGTTCATCTAAATGATGATTGTGATTCTTCGGCTAAAACTGCATCTTTCTCCTCCTCTAGAACTAGAAGTAAACCTGTGGATTTTGCCTCTTCGAGCATCGCTATAAGTGAACCGCAAGTAAGAATGGAATTACCCTTTGCCGAGCCAGCTTTCTTAAACAATAACCCCAGTAATTCCCCACAAATTCCTGCCTACGACCCCTTTGAAATTCGTTTAGAAATTTTGCATTATGCTAATCCTTTACGAGCTAAAATATTGATTTTCTCGCTCCTATTTTATCCTTGGGATCAGAGCAGTCAAGATTGGTTAACCCTGCGAAGTTATACCCTAGAAGATTTACTACAACAACTCATCCAAAGCGGGAAATCTCTCAAGGATATCGAAATTCAACTATACAATATTGCTCACACCCAAATGGATAGGGATGCTAACGTTCAAACCGCCAGTATTCTGTTGCAAGCTTTACAAAGAATTCTCTAATTTTTTACCCCAATTTATCTGGATATTCTACCTATGAAACCAAACGAATTAATTGCACGTTATGCCGCGGGAGAAACTCAATTTAGTGGCTTAAAATTACCCGGAGTTAATTTAGTTGGTGCTGACTTAATTGGCATTGTTTTAAATCAAGCAGATCTACACGGCTCCAATCTTCTCTTTACCTATCTTAACCGGGCTAATCTCGCTCAAGCTAATCTTGTGACAGCTAATTTAAGTGGTGCTAGTCTCAACCAAGCTGACTTAAATGGGGCAGATTTACGCAGTGCCAATTTACACGGAGCGATGCTACAAGGGGCTAATCTTCGTGATACTGATATAACCCTAGCTATTCTACTTGATGCTAACTTGATCGGGGCGGATTTACGAGGGGCTGATTTAAGTAGTGCTAACCTCACTGGTGCTTGTTTGCGGGGAACAAATATGCGTCGGCAAAATAAAAATTGTAACACTAATTTACAAGCGGCTAATCTCTATCGCGCCGACCTGCAAGGGGCTAATATGAAAGGGGTTAATCTGGTGCGAGCTAATCTAGTAGGAGCCAATTTCAAGGAGGCTAATTTGTGTGATGTTGACCTCAGAAAAGCGGATTTAACTAATGCTAATCTCCAAGGTGCTTTACTCACTGATGCTAATTTAATCGGGGCGCGTTTAGTGGGGGCAAATCTAGCGGGAGCCAATTTAGTGCGGTCAAAAATGAGCGATACGGAGGCAATGGGTGCAAATTTCCATAGTACAATTATGACTCAAATAAAACTCGATCGAGCTAATCTTAGTCAAGCTAATTTTCAAGCGGCAACAATGAGTCATGCTGACTTAAGAAGGGCTAATCTTTCAGGAGTTAATCTCAGGGAAGCGGATTTAGTCGATGCTTTCTTTGCCAGAGCAAATCTCACCAGTGCCGATTTAAGTAATGCTAATCTAACTCGTGCTGAGTTAATGAGTGCTAATCTCATAGGAGTTAACTTCCGCGGTGCAATTATGCCCGATGGCCGGATTAATAATTAAAATTACTAGACAGTTTTGTTGGCAATTATTCTGGTATAATTAGGGTTTGCTGAAAAAGTCATTGAAAAGTACAGGTCTCTTAATCAATGATTTCACTTAGCTACAAGCATAAGCTTTAGTTGTTGATTAATTTTTAAGTTATAACTTATCCTAATCATTGAC
>Ga0315900_10006991_pt1 | contig 14945 bp, 8 predicted proteins | sample LakEriMetagenome_FD_203521 | JGI IMG/M metagenome (GOLD analysis project Ga0315900, IMG submission 203521) | Freshwater fungal communities from buoy surface, Lake Erie, Ohio, United States - Buoy 12 MA114 | ecosystem: Environmental > Aquatic > Freshwater > Lake > Lake biofilm | place: USA: Lake...
GCGATCAGCTTGGCGATCATCGAGTCGTAGTCCGGTGGCACCAGGATGCCGCTCGCCAGCGCGTGCTCCACCCGGATCGTCGCGGGGGGCTCCCAGACATGCAGCCTCCCGCCCTGCGGCAGGAACGCCGCCCGGGGATCCTCGCTGCAGAGGCGGACCTGGATCGCGTGGCCCTCGAAGGCCACGTCCTCCTGCCCGAGCGGCAGCGGCTCGCCGGCGGCGATGCGCAGCTGCAGTTCGACCAGGTCGAGGCCGGTGATCTCCTCCGTGACCGTGTGCTCGACCTGCAGCCGCGTGTTCATCTCCATGAAGTAGAAGCGCCCCGGGCCGTCCAGCAGGAACTCGACGGTGCCGGCGCCCTCGTAGTCGATCGCCGTCGCGGCGCGCACCGCGGCGCGTCCCATCGCCTCGCGCAGCGCGGGAGCGACGGCCGGCGACGGCGCCTCCTCGACGAGCTTCTGGTAGCGCCGCTGCACCGAGCAGTCGCGCTCGCCCAGGTGGATGACGCGGCCGTACCGGTCGCCGAACACCTGCACTTCGACGTGGCGCGGCGCCTCGACGATCCTCTCGAGTATCACCCGCGCATCGCCGAAGGCGGTCGTGGCCTCCGAGCGGGCGCCGCGCAGCGCGTGGGCGAACTGCTCCGGCGACTGCACGCGGCGGATGCCGCGCCCGCCGCCGCCCGCGGTCGCCTTGATCATCAGCGGGAAGCCGGTCGCTGCCGCGGCCTGCTCCAGCGTGGCGTCGTCCTGCGCCTCGCCGTCGTACCCCGGAATGCAGGGTACCCCGGCCTCGCGGACGACCGCCTTGGCGCGTGCCTTGTCGCCCATCGCCGCGATCGCCTCGGGCGAGGGGCCGATGAACACGAGGCCCGCGTCGCGGCAAGCCGCGGCGAAGGCCGCGTTCTCGGCGAGGAAACCGTAGCCGGGATGCACGGCGTCCGCGCCGCAGAGCCGCGCCGCGGCGATCAGGCGCGGGATGTTGAGGTACGACTCCGCCGGCGGCGTGGCGCCGATGTGGACGGCCTCGTCGCACCCCGAGACGTGCAGTCCGTCGGCGTCGGCGTCGGAGTAGACCGCCACCGTCCGGTAGCCGAGCGCGCGCGCCGAGCGCGCCACGCGCAGCGCGATCTCGGAGCGGTTGGCGATCAGTATCTTGCGGAACGGCGTGAGCTTCATGGCAGCGTGCGCTCCGTCCGGGCCGCGCCGCGGTGGCCTGCGGCGCGCGCGGCGGCATCCCGGCACACGGCCAGCGTCAGCGCGAGCACGCCGCGCGTGTCGCGCGGATCGATCACGCCGTCGTCGAGCAGGTGCGCGCTGGTGCTGAAGACGTCCATCTGGCGCTCGAAGTTCTCGACGATGCGGCGCTCCAGCTGGGCGACCTGCTCTTCATCGACCGGTCGGCCCCGGCCCGCCTGCGCGCGCAGCACGTTGCCCATGGTGCGCGCCGCCTGCTCGGCGCCCATCACGGCGGTGCGGGCGCTCGGCCACGAGAAGCAGAAGCGCGGGTGGAAGCCGCGGCCGCACATGCCGTAGTTGCCCGCGCCGTAGCTGGCGCCGCAATGGATCGTGATCTGCGGCACGCTGGCGCCGGTCACGGCGCGGATCATCGAGGAGCCGTGCCGGATGATGCCCGCTTCCTCCTGCGCGCGCCCGACCAGGAAGCCCGTGGTGTTCTGCAGGTACAGGATCGGGACCTGCGACTGGCAGCAGGCCTGGATGAATCGCGCGGCCTTGGCGGCGCCGTCGGCGTCGATCGGTCCGTTGTTGGTGATGATGCCGAGCGGGTGGCCGTCGAGGCGGGCATTGGCGCAGACCGTGGCGGAGCCGAAACGCTCCGCGAACTCCATGAACGCGGAGTCGTCGACGAGGCGCAGCATCACCTCCCGCATGTCGACCGGCTGGCGGGGATCCGCGGGCATCACGCCGAGCAGTTCGTCCGCATCGTGGCGCGGCGGCAGGGCGGGGGCGCGGGCGGGCTCCGCGCCGCCCCGGGCCAGCGTGCCGAGCAGCTCGCGGGCGATGCGGATCGCGTCGCGGTCGTCCTCCGCCAGGTAGTGGCCGAGGCCGGAAACCGTCGTGTGCATCTCCGCGCCGCCGAGCTCCTCTTCAGTGGCCACCTCGCCGGTGGCGGCGAGCAGCAGCGGCGGACCCGCGAGGAAGGCGCGCGAGCGGCCGCGCACCATCACGATGTAGTCGGACAGCCCCGTCTGGTAGGCGCCGCCGGCGGTGGAGGAGCCGTGCACGACCGTGACCACGGGCAGGCCGGACGCCGACAGCCGCGCGAGGTTGCGGAACAGGTTGCCGCCCGCCACGAAGTCCTCGACGCGGTAGGCCAGGAGGTTGGCTCCCGCGCTCTCGACCAGCTGCACGTAGGGGAGTCGGTTCTCCAGCGCGATCTCCTGCGCCCGCAGCTGCTTGTCGAGGCCGCGCGGCTGCAGTGCGCCCGCATCGATGCCGCTGTCGCTCACGGCGACTACGCAGCGGCTGCCCGCCACGCTGCCGATGCCGGTGACGACGCCGCCGCCGGGTACGCTCCGGTCCGGATCGGCGTCGTCGAGGCGGTAGCCCGCGAGCGTGCTGAACTCGAGGAAGGGCGCGCCCGGATCGAGCAGCAGCGACAGGCGCTGGCGCGGGAGCAGCTGGCCGCGGCGCGCGAACCGCGGGCCCGCGGCGGCCGACGCGTCCCGGGTGCGCTGCTCGAGGACGCGCACGCGCGCGATCTCCCCGAGCATGCGCTGCCGCGCGGCGAGGAAGGCCGCCGATCCGGCTGAGAGCCTCGACTCGTACCGACTCATGTTGACTCTCCCGTGACCGGCTCCCGCAGGCACATTCCGAGGATCGTATCCACCAGCTGGTCGAAGGACGTCGGGCCGCGCGGATCGAACCAGGTGTTGCTCCAGCTGACCATCCCCGCGAGCAGACGGCGCAGCACGAAAGGATCGACGCGCACCAGCGAGCGGGCCGCGGCTTCGCGCAGCACCGCGAGCCACAGCTCCTCGTAGGCCCTGCGCAGCGCGAGCACCTCGGCCTGCCGCTCCTTCGAGAGCGACTCCCAGCAGCGCACCAGCACCAGCATGGCCTCGCGCGTGTCGCCGACGATCGACTCGAGCTCGCAGGCGATGAGCGCCCGCAGCCTGGCGCGCGTGTCTGGCGCGGCGGCGAGCGTCGCCTCCATCCGCGCTGTGTTGTAGCGGATGACCTCGATCATCACTGCCTTCAGGATGTCTTCCTTGCTGGCGAAGTGATGGAACAGGCTCCCCGACTGGATGCCCGCCGCGGCGGCGATCTCGCGCACGGTGGTGCGCTCGAAGCCTCGCTGCCGGAACAGGCGTGCCGCGGCCGAGAGCAGCTTGCCCCGCGGCGAGTCGTCCATGCCCTTCACGGTCAGGCGGCGGCGTCGATTAACCATTTGAATCAGTAGCTTGTGACGTTTGCTATACCAAGCGCTTGCTTGGTAGTCTAGGTGCTCACGGCGTCCGGGACCAGTCCCCAGGCCGGCTCCGACACTCCTTCCAGGACCCCCTACGGTGGACACCCGCAAGATCCGCGTCGGCTGCGCGGCCGCCTTCTGGGGCGACACGAACGCGGCCGCCGCGCAGCTCGTCCGCAGCGGCGAGATCGACTACCTCGTCTTCGACTACCTGGCCGAGATCACCATGTCGATCCTCGCGGCCGCCCGCGCCAGGGATGCCGCCAGCGGGTATGCCGTCGATTTCGTCGACGACGTCATGGCGCCGCTGGCGCGGGAGATCGCCGCGCGCGGCATCCGCGTCGTCGCCAACGCCGGCGGCGTCAATCCGGAGGCCTGTCGGGCGGCGCTGCAGCGCGCCTTCGACGCGGCGGGCGTGGCGTTGCGGATCGCGCTCGTCACGGGCGACGACCTGCAGCCGCAGCGCGCGGCCGTCGCGCCGTCGGCGACCGCGCTGGACGGCGGGCCGCCACTGCCGGAGCGAACGCTGAGCATGAACGCCTACCTCGGTGCGGCGCCCATCGCGGCGGCGCTGGCGCGCGGCGCGGACGTGGTGGTGACCGGCCGGGTCGCCGACAGCGCGCTGGTGCTCGGTCCACTGATCCACGCCTTCGGCTGGTCGCTCGCCGATCACGACCGCCTCGCGCAGGGCTCGCTCGCCGGCCACGTGATCGAGTGCGGCGCGCAGTGCACGGGCGGCAACTTCACCGACTGGGAGTCCGTACCGGGCTACGAGAACATGGGCTTCCCGATCGTCGAGTGCGACGCCGACGGCACTTTCGTCGTCACCAAGCCCCCCGGCACCGGCGGGCTGGTCACGCCGTTCACCGTCGGCGAGCAGATCCTGTACGAGATCGGCGATCCGCGCGCCTACCTGCTGCCCGATGTCGTCTGCGACTTCACGCAGGTGCGGCTCGAGGCGATCGGCGCGGACCGCGTTCGCGTGAGCGGCGCACGCGGCCTGCCGCCGACCTCCACCTACAAGTGCAGCGCGACCTGGCTCGACGGCCATCGGATCACGGCCACCTTCCTGATCGGCGGCATCGACGCCGCGCGCAAGGGCGCGCGCGTGGCGCAGGCCATCCTCGCCCGAGTCCGCCGGCTGCTGGGCGAGCAGGGCATCCCGGACCTGCGCGAGACGCACGTCGAGGTGCTCGGCGCCGAGGCCACCTACGGCGCTAACGCGCGTGCCCTCGCTACCCGCGAGGTGGTGGTGAAGATCGCCTGCGTGCACGACGACAAGCGCGCGCTGCGCGTGTTCGCGCGGGAGATCGCCCAGGCCGCCACCGGCATGGCGCCGGGCCTGACGGGCATCATCGGCGGACGGCCCAAGGAGAGCCCGCGCGTGCGGCTGCACTCGTGCCTCGTGCCGAAGGCGCTGGTCACGCCGTGGGTGGACATCGACGGCGACGTCCGCCCGGTCGAGGTCGCCGCGGCGGGTGGCTTCGATCCCGCGCTGCTGGAGGCCCAGCCGCCCGGCGAGAGCGCCACGGGCGACACCCCGGTGCCGCTGGTGAAGCTCGCGGTGGCGCGTTCGGGCGACAAGGGCGATCACGCCAACGTCGGGGTGATCGCGCGTGACCGTCGCTACCTGCCGTGGCTGCGGGGCGCGCTCACGGAGCGCGCGGTGGCGTCGTACCTGGCCCACGTGCTCGATCCGGTGCAGGGCCGCGTGACGCGCTGGGAACTGCCGGGCCTCGGCGGCTTCAACTTCCTGCTGGAGCACGCGCTGGGCGGCGGCGGCATCGCGAGCCTGCGCATCGACCCCCAGGGCAAGGCGTACGCGCAGCAGCTGCTCGACTTCCCGGTGCCGGTCCCGGCCGCGCTCGCCCGGTCCCTGGCCTGATGCATTGCCGGTCCGCGGGCGTGTCGCCGCGGTCCGTTCCGGCGACGGCGGCGCCGGTCGGAGTTGGGGCAGAATGCCGGCCCCCGGCACCCACGTGAACGAGGCAAGCAACGTTGTCGCTGCGCATGCGCGTCGCCCTGCTGTCCGCGGTGTTCCTGTCCGGTGCGGCAGGGCTGATCTATCAGCTGGTCTGGATGCGCAGCCTGTCCCTCGTGGTGGGCAGCGCGCACGCGGCGGTGGCTGCGGTGCTGGCCGCGTACATGGGGGGGCTCGCGATCGGCGGGCTGCTCGGTGCCAGGTACGCGCCTCGCCTCGCGCGCCCGCTGCGCGCCTTCGCGGGCCTCGAGGGCGCTGTCGCACTGTCGGCGCTGGCGTTCGCCGGCGTGATGCAGTTCGTGACGTGGGCGGTCGCGCACTGGCTGAACACCGGTCAGGGCCTGCCGGCAGACGCGGGCTGGGTGCAGCATGCGCTGTACGGGGGGCTGGCGCTGCTGGCCATCGCCGTCCCGACGATCTGCATGGGTGCGACCCTGCCGGTGCTCGTGCATGCGGCGGCCCTGCACGAACCGCTACCGGTGGACCGGCTCCCCGAACTGTACGGGACGAACACGCTCGGCGCGGCCGCCGGCGCGGCGGCGGGCGGATTCCTGCTCCTGCCGACGTTCGGCATCGCCGCGTCGACCGGCGTCGCGGCGGCGCTCAACGTCGCCGCGATGGCGCTCGTGACGATCCGCTTCCCCGGCGACGCCAGCCGGCCTGCGGCCGCCGCCGCGAGCCGCGCCGGACCCGCGCGGACGGCGCTGCCCGCCGGTTTCCGGCCCTTGCTGGTGGCGGCGTTCGCGGTGTCGGCCGCGTCCTTTGCGCTGGAGGTGTTCTGGTCGCGGCTGCTGTCGCACCTGCTGGGCGGCACCATCCAGGGCTTCGCGCTGATGCTGTGCGTCACACTGCTCGGCATCGGGGCGGGCGGGTTGCTGGCCCGGCACGCGGCGCGGGTCCGGGTACACGTGCGAGTCTACCTCGCTGCGGCCCTCGTCATCGCGGCGCTCGCCACGGTCGCCGCGTACCTCTTCGTGTCGCTGTCGGCCCGCGGCCAGCTCCTCGCGACCTCCAAGTCCGTCATCATCCTGCTGGCGATGCTGCCCGCCGCGATCGCGGTCGGCTGCAGCTTCCCGCTGTTCGTGCGCTGCGTCGCCGGGCAGGCCGGCGAGATCCCGCGGATCGTGGGCTTCGCCTTCGCGGCGAGCACCTGCGGTGCCATCGTGGGCTCGCTCGCGACCGCGAACCTGCTGCTGCCCGTGCTGCACTTCGAGGGCGTGGTCGCCGCCGCCGCCGGAACGCTCGTCGCCGCGGGCGTGGCCATCGCCTGGCCGGTCGCCGCGCCGGCGGGGCGGACGGCCGGCGCGATCGCCGCGGCCCTCGCGATCCTGTTCTGCGCGGTGGCCCTGCCCCGGCCGAGCCGCGTCCTGGAGTACAGCGCCGTCGATCGTGCGGAGCCGAGCGAGGAGCGGTTCTTCGCGGTTGGGCGCAGCGCCACGGTCCAGGTCCAGGAGCGGCCGTTCGGCCTGCTGCTGCGCGGCGACGGCCTGCCCGAGGCGCTGATCTCGCGTCGTGGCGCGGTGCCCGGCCTCGACGACCAGGGCTGGCTCGGCACGCTGGGGGCGATGGCGCGCCCGGATGCCCGGTCGATGCTGATGGTGGGGCTGGGGGGCGGGGTCGCCCTCGAGGGCATTCCGCCCTCGATCGCCAGGATCGACGTCGTGGAGATCGAGCCCGAGGTTGTCGCGGCCAACGCGTTCGTCGCGGCCGAACGTCGCCACGATCCGCTGCGCGACGCGCGCGTGCGGATCACCGTGAACGACGCCCGGAACGCGCTGCAGAGGACGTCCGCGTCCTACGACGTGATCGTCTCGCAGCCTTCCCACCCGTGGACGACCGCCTCGGCCAACCTCTACAGCAGGGAGTTCGTCGGGCTGGTCCGCAGCCGCCTGACGCCCGACGGCGTGTTCGTGCAGTGGATGAACGCGGGTTTCGTGGACGGCGGTTTGCTGCGCAGCCTCGTGGCCACGCTGGCGGCCGAGTTCCCTCACGTGCAGGTCTACGAGCCGATCCCGATGTCCCTGGTCTTCCTGGCATCGGCGGCCCCGATCGACCCGAAGGCCTGGTTCGCGTCGGAGGCGTCCCGCGCTCCGGGGGCCGTGGCGGCGCTCCGCCGCTCCGGCATCACGCTCCCCGAGGACCTCGACTGGTCGCTGCTGCTCGCCGATCCGGAGGTCCGGGCGCTGGCCGCGGGCGCGGAGCCGGTGACGGACGACCTGAACGTGCTCGCGATGCGAACCAGGCCGGGGGCCGGGATGGGGGAGACGGAGTTCGCGGCGGTCGTCGGCCCGCTCGACCGGGCCAGCCGCATCACGGCGACCGGTCCCGCGGCGGACTACGTCCTGTACCGGCTGACGCTGGCGCGCCGCGACCGGCTCGACCGGGCGGGTGCGCTGCGGGGCGCGGCGTCCGAGGAGGCGCTCGCGTTCGAACGGGCCGTGCGCCGGATCGCTCAGCCCGTGACCCGCGCATCGACCGCGACCATGCCGGCTGCCGAATCCGCCGCTCTCGGCCCGGCGGCGGCGGTGCTGCGGGGCTGGGACGCCGCCCGGAACGGCGACACGACGACGCTGCGCGAGCTGGACTTCGGGCTCGCCGGAACCTCGCGCAAGGCGCCCTGGTTCGCCGCCGCTGCGCGGCTGCGGGCCGAGTGGCGGCTCGCGGAGGCGGCCCGCGCCGAGCGCGGCTCGGCCGAGCGGCGGCGGCTCGCCGCCGAGGCGCTCGGCATCATCGACGACGCCGTGGTGTCGAGCGCGACCACCGACCTGCTGTTCCAGCGCGCCGCCGCCGCCGAGCTGGCGGAGGACGTCGACGTGCTGCTGGAGAGCGCCGCCGCACTGACCGAAATGGTCGAGCACGGGCTGCACGCCCACCGCGACCGGCACGGTACGCCTCCGCCCGACGCCGAACTGCAGCTGCGGCGCCTCGGCGCCGTGCGCGCGCTGGTCGCCGCGGCGGCGCCGGACCCCCGGTCACGACAGGTGCTGGGGTTGATGGACGGCGCGATCGGCCAGCTGGGGGCCTCCGCTTCCGCCGGCCCGGACTGACGACCCGCCCCGGCGCGGCTCGCCGCCCCGGCCGGGTGCCGACGTGCAGCCCGTGTCGTTGGTTTTCCGCCACGCGCGGCCCGCGCTCCTCCCGGTCGCTGCCGCACGCCGGCGAGGCGGCGTGCGGCGAGGGCCGTGGGCCGCGCTCCGGAGACTTTGCCGGGGGGATTCTGGCGCATCGCGATGGGGGGCGCGCGGCGCGGGCGGCGCCGACGCCGCGCGCGGACCCGGCTGCCTCGCCGGGCGCGGGGCTCGGGCCCCCGGGACCCCGCCCGTCGGGCCGGTGTGGCGCACGCGCCGCGCTTTTTCGCCATTCGGGATCCTTCTTGTCGAAATCAGACCAATTTCCGGCGCACGCGTGCCGGTATTCCGAAGCTGCGGTAAAAACCGTCGTCGGCCGGACCCGAGATCTTCCGCTCGGGAACCACGTACGGCGTATTGCGAGGGGGCACTGGATGACGAGAGTCACGGGTTGGGCTTCATGGCGCCTGACGGCGAGATGCGCTCCGCTGGTCGCGGCCGCTCTGCTGACGGGCCTTCCGCTTGCGGTGGTGGCACAGGCCGACCAAGAGGACGCGACCGGGATCCAGGAGATCGTCGTCACCGCGCAGAAGCGCGCCGAGCGCCTGCAGGACGTGCCGGTCTCGGTCCAGGCCGTGACGGGCGAGTCCCTGCAGAACATGGGCGTCCAGAACTTCGAGAGCTTCGAGGTTCCGGGCGTGCGCGTGTCGCGCGGCGGCATGGCCGACACCATCACCGTGCGCGGCATCGGGTCCGGGCAGAACCTCGGCTTCGAGCAGTCGGCGCCGATGTACGTCGACGGCATCTACTATGGCCGTGCGCGCACCCAGCGGCTCGCGTTCCTCGACATCGACCGGATCGAGGTGCTGAAGGGGCCGCAGCCGACCTACTTCGGCAAGAACGCGACCGCGGGCGCCCTCAACATCGCTACGCGCAGGCCGGGCCGCGAGTTCAGCAGCGAGGTCGAGGCCTCGTTCGAGCCCGAGACCGACGAGCGCATGTTCGGCGGCGCCGTCTCCACCCCGCTCGGCGACAAGTGGGCAGTGCGCCTCGCCGGCCGCTACCGCGATTCGAAGGGATATCTCACGAACACCGTGACCGGCCGCCGCGAGCCGGCGGTCGAGGACCGCCTCGGCCGCGTGTGGCTGACCGGCAATCCGAGCGACTCGCTGACCGTTTCCGCCAACGTGTACTACGGCACGAACCTGGACGAGGGACGCAACAACCAGTCCACGATCTGCGAGCCCAACTACCGCCGCGACATCTCGAACGCCCAGCAGGAACCCTGCGCGTTCGACCGCAAGAAGGCGAGCTTCTCCAGCATCCCCGACTCGGCCCGGGCGCGGGACCCGGAACTGTTCCGCGACAACGGCGGCGGGCCGTTCCTCAACGACCTCGAGACGTACGGCGGTGCCCTGCAGCTCGACTGGACCCTCGGCGGCGGCCTGACGCTGACCTCCCTGACCGGCTACTACCGCTACGACAACTATCAGTTCATCGACACCGACCAGGGCGTCGCGAACGTGGGCTCCGCGACCTTCATCGAGGAGTACGACCAGCTCAGCCAGGAGTTCAGGCTGCTGTCTCCGGACGACGCGAAGCTGAAGTGGTTCGTCGGCGTGTACGCCGACGAGAACAACAACTGGGTCAAGAGTTCATCGAATTTCGTCGGCGCGAACCTGCTGCCATTCACGCCGCCGCCGGTGCCGCCGCAGACCAACCGCACGCCCGCGTTCGTCGCCAACAACACCGGCAGCACGTACTTCGAGAGCGACGAGAGCGCGACCTCCTGGGCGGTGTTCGGCGAGATCACCTACCCGTTCAGCGACCGGGTCGCGGTGCGTCTCGGCTCCCGCTACGAGGAGGTGAAGAAGGACATCGCGTTCACCGGCTGCCTCACGCCCGTCCCGTACGCGGCCTGCGCCTTCACGAACCAGGTCCCGCCCGGCAGCCCGAACAGCCGAACGGACCGTGAGTACCAGCCGACGCTGGTGTTCGAGTTCCGTCCCCTCGACGACCTGCTGCTGTACGCCAGCGCCAAGCGCGGCTTCAAGAGCGGCGGCTTCTCGGGCACCGACGCCGACGCGTTCGATCCGGAGAAGGTGACGGCCTACGAGGTCGGCGTGAAGTCGAAGTTCTTCGACAACCGCGTGCTCCTCAACGTGACCGCGTTTGACAGCAAGTACGACGACCTGCAGGTGTCGTCCTTCGACCCGGTGACCAACCTGTTCGCGACGACGAACGCGGCGTCCGCGAAGAGCCGGGGCGTCGAGCTCGAGTCGCAGTTCGCCGCCACCGACCGGCTGCGCCTCGCGCTCAACGCGAGCTACCTGGATGCCACCTACTCGGACTTCCGGGACGCTCCGTGCTGGGGCGGCCAGCTGGTGCTCGGCACCGGCTGCGGCCCCTCGTCGCGCAACCCGGCGGTGAACGTGCAGAACCTCAGCGGGGTGGTCACGCCGTACGCGCCCGAGTGGTCGGGCACGTTCAGCGCCGACTACCGTCTCGAGTTCGGCGGCGGCTACGTGTTCGGCCTCGGCGGCGACATCTACGCGACCACCCGGTTCGCGACGCTGACCGACATCAACCCGCGCTCCTTCCAGGGCGGCTTCGCGAAGCTGAACCTGCGCGCGTCCGTCGCCCGCGACGACGGCCGCTGGGAGGTCGCGCTGGTCGGCCGCAACGTCACCGACAAGCTGACGGCCGCCTTCCGGAATACGATCCCCGGCGGGTTCTTTTCGATCGGGTCCTTCACCGAGCCGCCGGCGACCTACACGCTGCAGGTGCGCGCGCGGTTCGACTGACCACGCGCGTGCCGCCCCGGCGACCCGGTCCGGGGCGCCGGGGCGGGTCCTCTCCGCAGGACGCTGCCGCCGGCGGCAGCCCGCGGCTCCAGGGCCGCTGCGGGCGGCGGTTGCGGGTGCAGGGGTACTTGAGAGTGGACGACGGGGTCTAGCCGTGCTCATCGCTCGCGTTCCCGGCGTGCTCGGGGTGCTCGCCTCGGTAGCGCTGCTGTGCGGGTCGGCAGCCGAGGCCCGCCCCTCGCTGGCCTCGGCACCGTCGATCCAGCCCAACCCGAACGAGCGTGCGCCGCTGGTCGCACTGCTGAACGTCGAGGCCGGTGCGCCCGCGCGGGCCATCGTCGAGATCGAGAGTCCCGTGCGCCGCTGGCAGGTGGAGTTCCCGTCGGCGCCCGCGGGCAAGCGCGCGCTGCCCATCCTCGGGCTGCGCGCCGATACGGCGCATCGGGTCCGGGTGCGGCTCGCCGACGATGCGGGCGTCGCCGGCGAGTGGAGCCGCTGGCTCGACTACCGGACACCGCCGCTGCCCGCAGGCGCGTTCGAGTTCCCTCCGCTCCAGGTGACGCGGGCGGACGTCTCCCGCATGGAGCCGGGCTACACGCTGCTCAGCATACGGCGGGCGCCGATCGGCCGGTCGTCGTGGCGAACCCGCGAGCAGCAGCGCTTCGCCCGCGCCTGGGGTCTGATCGTCGTCCTCGATCCGGAAGGCCATGTGGTCTGGTACTACGTCGGCGATTCGCGCTTCGCCGGCGTCAAGCAGCTGTCCAACGGCAACCTGCTGGTGCACCGCGCCGACTCCACGACCACGGAGCTGGACATGCTGGGCACCCTCGTGCGCCAGTGGTACCCCGAGAAGCGCCCGCCGCTGACCGGATCGCTGTTCGCCGGCACCATGCTTCCCGATGCCATCCCGATCCGGGGGCTCGAAGCGCTCCATCACCAGCCGTTCGAGATGCCGAACGGCAACTTCCTGTCGTTCGGCGCGTACGGGCGCCGGATTCCCAACTACTACACCAGCGAGACCGACCCGGCGGCGCCGCGGGCTGAGCAACTCGTGGTCGGCGACCGCGTCATCGAGTTCGACCGCACCGGTCGGATCGTCTGGCAGTGGGACACCTTCGATCATCTCGATCCGTTCCGCATCGGCTACGAGCTGACGGCGTCCTACTGGCAGACGCGGGGCTTCCCCGGGGGTCTCGACTGGACTCACGGCAACGGCGTCGCCTACGACCCGCGCACCGGCGTGGTGCTCGCCTCGTTCCGGCACCAGGATGCGACGATCGCGATCGACCGCCGGTCCGGCCGCATCCGCTGGATCCTCGGCGAACCCACGGACTGGGGGCCAGTGGCCGACAAGGTGCTGAGGCCGGTCGGGCCGCTCCGCTGGCCGTACCACGCCCACAACCCGCGGTTCACGCACGCCGGCACGGTGATCATGTTCGACAACGGCACGTGGGGCGCGCGGCCGTTCCGCAAGCCGATCGAGCCGGTGGAGCACTTCAGCCGATCCGTCGAGTTCGAGATCGATGAGCGGGCGATGACCGTGCGGCAGGTCTGGACATCCGCCGACCGTCTTTCGGAAGACACCTGCAGCGCCATCGCGATGAGCGACGCGTGGCGCCTGCCCAAGACCGACAACATCCTCGAGATCGCCGCGATCTGCTCGCGCAACAGGCCGGGGATGACCTGGAACGACCAGGACTGGACGCGTCCGAATCCCCAGGACCAGGCGCCCAACGCCTCGCGCGTCCGCGAGTACACGCGAACCTCTCCGTCGGAGATCCTGTTCGAGGTGCTGGTGCGCGATCCCCGCGACCTGATCGCCTGGGAACTGTACGGAGGCCAGCGGATCCCGGCGCTCTACCCGGCCACGTGGGGTCGGAGCACGGCCGTGGCGGGCTCGGTAGGGAGCAGCGGCGGGACGGCGCCGGCGGGTCCGGGCCGCTGACGCCGGGGCCTCGGGCCGCGAGGCGGGCGCAGCGTCCCTGCCTCGAGGGAAGGACCGCTACCGGGAACTGACGCGCACAGGCGCGGTCGCGGGCGTCACTCCGGCGCGAGCACGCAGACCACGCCGTCCACGAGCACGTCCTCGCCCTCGCCGACGCGGATCTCGGCGACCGTGCCGGCGACCGGCGACTCGACGACCTGCGTTACCTTCTCGGTCTCGAATTCGTACAGAGGCTCGCCGGCGGCCACCTTTTCGCCGACCTGCCGATGCCACTTGACGACGGTCGCCTCCTCCATGGTCATGCCGATCCTGGGGAGCTTGAGTTCAACCGTCATCTATCGTCCTCCGCTGGCGGGCATCAGAGTGTCTGCGGGTTCTCGACGGCGTGCCTGAAGGCCTGAAGCCACCGCGCGGCGACGTCGCCGTCGATCGTGCGATGGTCGAAGGACAGCACGCACTCCACGACCTCGACCTCGACCGGCCGACCGTCGCGCAGTTCGAGCCGCGTGTCGATCCCGCCGACGCCGAGGATCGCCGACTGCGGCGGGTTGATCACCGGCGTCACGGCGCGCACTCCGAGGTTGCCCAGGTTGGACAGCGTGAAGGTGCCGCCCTCGAGGTCGGCCGGCGCGAGGCGTCCGGCGCGGGCCCGCGACACGAGGTCGCGCAGTTCCGCCGACAGGCATTCGAGAGACTTGGCGGCGGCATCGCGGACCACCGGCACGACGAGACCCTGCGCCGTGGCCACCGCGACGGACACGTCCGCGCGCTCGAACTGCACGGTTTCCCGCTCGCCGAAGCCGACGTTCACGCGCGGCTCGGCCCGCAGCGCGAGCGCGCACGCCCGCACGAGGCAGTCGGTGACGGTGGGTCCCTTGCCGCCGCCGGCCCGCGCACGGCGCTCCGCCTGCAATGCGTCGACGGCGCAGCGGATCGACAGGTAGGCGTGCGGCACCGTGCGCTTCGCCTCGCCCATGCGGCGCGCGATCGTGCGCCGGGTGCGGTTGTTGGAGCGCAGCGAGTACGGGATGCCCAGCCTGTCCGCGTAGGCGCGAGCCTCCGGCGGCCCGCCGGTGGCCGGGGGCGCGGGCTGTGGCGGAGTCCCGGCCGGAGCCTGAGCTCCGGTGCTGTTCGCGTCGTCCGTCACGGGGTCGCGAGCGGCGCCCGGCCGAGCGTCTCCAGGACCGCGGCGACGATGCGCTCCGGGTTCGGGATCAGCGGTTTCTCGGCCGGCGGAGCGTAGGGGAGGGCGACGTTCGGGACGGTGACGCGCTTCATGGGAGCGCGCAGCGACGCGAAGCCGCGGTCGCCAACGACAGCGGCCACGTGGCTCGCGAAGCTGCAGCGGTCGCGCGATTCGTCGACCACGACCAGTCGGCCGGTGCGGGCCACCGACGCGAGGATGGCGTCCTCGTCGAGCGGCACCAGCGTGCGCGGGTCGATCAGGTCCACCGCAACGCCGTAGGTGCGCTCGAGCACGTCGGCCGCCTGCAGGGCCGGCTTCATCATGCTGCCGACCGCCACGACGGTCGCGTCGCCGCCGCCGCGAACGATGGCGGCGCGGCCGAATGGCACCAGGTGATCGCCGTCCGGAACCTCGCCGAACTCGCCGCCGCGGCCGCCGGGCTCGAAGAACACGGTGGGGTTGTCGCCGCGGATGGCGGTCTTGAGCAGGCCCTTCGTGTCCGCGGCGTTGGTCGGCGCGACGACGTTGA
>Ga0315900_10006993_pt1 | contig 14943 bp, 17 predicted proteins | sample LakEriMetagenome_FD_203521 | JGI IMG/M metagenome (GOLD analysis project Ga0315900, IMG submission 203521) | Freshwater fungal communities from buoy surface, Lake Erie, Ohio, United States - Buoy 12 MA114 | ecosystem: Environmental > Aquatic > Freshwater > Lake > Lake biofilm | place: USA: Lake...
CACCGTGTTGCGTGAGACGCCGAGCTGCTCACTGAGGGCGCGGGTGCCCGGCAGCCTTGTGCCGGGCTTCAGCCGCCCAGTGGTGATCGACGTGCTGATCTGCCCGACCAGTTGGTTCTGCAGGGAGATCGGCGCCGACGCGTCGACTTCGAAGGAAAGCTGCATGTCGGTCTCCGCCCTGATGAGAAGGCGCCTCCGGTCAGACCCGCTGAGCGCCCCGCCGCCGTAGCTGGGATCGTTTCATCGAACGCGACGGCGTACGCCATACGGCGGCGGATGCACTTGGCGGATAGCCTATCGGCGATGCTGCACCGGTTGCAACGCCGGCGCTGCCTGGCCAGGGCGTCAGGCGGCGTGGTGGTGGAAGACCTTCTGCATGATCTTCCAGCGGCTATCGACCTTCAGCAGCGTCAGGAAGTCCGTGTAGCGCTGGCCGGTCCAGTTATCCGCCTCGACACGCACCACGGCAACTGTCTCCACCACCTGCAGGATGGTGACGTTCACGACCACGTCCTTCGCCGCGCCATTCTTGTCGTTCCAGTCGAACAGCCCCTGGATGGGGCCGGCGAAGAGATCCGGCCCGACATAGCCGTAGATCGTCGCGTCGGCGTGGAAGGCGGGCCTCATCAGCTCGCCCCTGCCGGTCCTTCCACCCTCCAGATAGCGCTGAACGGTCTCGTTGATCGCCTGGTATTCCTCGATCTTCACAGCGCTCATCGCGTCCTCCTGTTGCAGCGTGCCGACCCCTCCTGCACTCGACGAGACGTTGTCGACATTGCCTGGGATGGGCGCCGTCGGCCCTTCAATCCGGGCTTTCTCCTGGTTGCCCCGGATCATGGGAGCGGAAGAGGGATGAGTGCTGTGTAGCGGGGGCCTTACACGGCGCAGAGAACCGGTATGCGCGGAAGTGATGGTACCGGTGAGTCATTCGATGCACCGGTCGCGGCGATGTCCCTACACCCGTACATGGGCAGGATCTATCGACGCCATACTGAGTTCGGTAAGGGCGGGTGCGGGGGGCAACTGCCCCTTGGTGGGTGGCGTTTGAGGAAGGCAAAGCCCTTCTCAAAGCGCTGCCTCACGCCTGCTTGCGCTCTATCAGCCCCTTGCGGATCTTGCGCCCCCGCCGGATGCGGTCCTCGATGAAGTCGGCCTCGCCCCAGCGCACCGCGCGGCCAAGCGCGTGCGCGTCCTCGGTGAACCGCGCCAGCATCTCGAGCAGCGCCTCGCGGTTGTTGAGGAAGACGTCGCGCCACATGGTCGGGTCGCTCGCCGCGATGCGGGTGAAGTCGCGGAAGCCTGAGGCGGCGAATTTCAGCACGGCCTCCTTCGTCTCCTCCGCCAGGTCGTCGGCGGTGGAGCAGATGGTGAAGGCCAGCAGATGCGGCAGGTGGGAGACGATGGCCACCACCTTGTCGTGGGTGGCCGGGTCCATCGTCTCGATCATGCTTCCCGCCCGGCGCCAGAGCTCGCGCACCTTTTCCACCGCCGCCGGGTCGCTGTCCGGCAACGGCGTGACGATGACGTAGCGGCCCTGAAAGAGTTCGGCGAAGCCCGCATCGGGGCCGGAATACTCCGTGCCCGCCATCGGATGCGCCGGCACCAGGTGCACGCCCGCGGGCACCAGCGGGCCGAGGTCGCGCACCACAGAGCCCTTGGTCGAGCCGACATCGGTGACGATGGCGCCCGGCATCAGATGCGGGGCGATTTGCGCCATCACCCCGGCATAGGCGCCGACAGGCACGCAGAAGATCACCGCGTCGCAGCCTTCGACGGCTTTCGCCGCATCTTCCTCGATCACATCCGCGATGCCGAGTTCCCGCACGCGATCGAGAGTCGCGCCGGTCCGGGCATGCGCCACGACGGTGCGCGCGATGTCGCCGCGCGCCTGCGCGACGCGCGCGATGGAGGAGCCGATCAGGCCGATGCCGAGCAGGCAGACCCTGTTGAAGAGAACCTCACCCACGCGAACAGAAATCCGTGAGCGCGTCGATCACCATCTGGCATTCCTCGGCGGTGCCGATGGTGATGCGCAGGCATTGGCCGAGCCCGTAGCCGCCCATGGCGCGCACGATCAGCCCGCGTGAGCGGAGATGCGCGTCCGCCGCCTTCGCACGTTCGGCGGCGGCAAAATCGACGAGCAGGAAATTGCCCTCGCTCGGCCAGACCCTGAGGCCCGCCGTGGTCAACGCCGTGGCCATGCGGCCGCGCCATTCATTGTTATGCGCGACCGACTTCTCGATCCAGCCGGGCTCGGCCAGTGCGGCGATGCCGGCCTGCATGGCCGAGGCGTTGACGTTGAAGGGCCCGCGCACGCGGCCCAGCACGTCGATGATCGCCGGCGGCGCGTAGCACCAGCCCAGCCGCATCCCGCCCAGCCCATAGATCTTCGAGAAGGTGCGCGTCATCACGACGTTGTCGTTGGCGTCCACCATGCCCTGGCCGGGGTCGTAGTCGGGCTGTGTGACGTATTCGGCATAGGCGCTGTCGAGCACCAGCAGCACGTCCGGCCGAAGGCCGGCCCGCAAGCGCTTCATCTCGGATTGCGGCAGGATCGAGCCCGTGGGGTTGTTCGGGTTCGCCAGGAACATCAGCCGCGTGCGCGGGCCGACGGCGGCGAGCAGGCCATCGACATCGGCCGTCAGGTTGCGCTCGGGCACCTTGATCACCTGGCAGCCGGCCCAGCGGCCGGTCAGGTCGTACATCATGAAGCCATGCGCGGACATGATGATCTCGGTGCCCTCGCCGCCATAGGCGAGGATCAGCATCATCAGCAGTTCGTCGGAGCCATTGCCGCAGACGATGCGCGCGGGGTCGAGGCCGAAGCGCGCGCCGATCGCCTCGCGCAGCTTCGTCGCCCCCCCATCGGGGTAGCGATGCGCCTCGCGCGCGGCGTCCATCATCGCGGCGATGGCGCCCGGCGGCGGGCCGAAGGCGCCCTCGTTGGAGGAGAGCTTGATGATCCGGTTCACGCCCGGGATTTTCGACTCGCCCCCGACATAGGGTTCGACCGAGAGGATGGAGGGGCGCGGCATCACGGTCATGGCGTGGGTCCCGAATTCAGGCGGTCAGGGGAAGGGCGAAGGCGCCGAGCGGCATGCCGAGGTCGTGGCGGTCCATGTGGAAGCCCGGCAGCTCGGCCAGGGCATGGTCGCCAGCGACGATCAGCGTGGTGGGGGTGAGGCCGGCCGCCTGGAGCGCGGCGGCGGCACCCTCGGCCGGCAGGCGCAGCAGCGTGGCGTCGTCGCCGGAGGGGTCGGGGGGCGTGGGGGAGAGCAGCGCGACGGGGCCGGGGCCAGCGCCGAAGAAGGGCAGGCGCGCGGTGATGAAGGCATGGCCGGGGTCGAGGCTGGTCCACCATCGCGCGGTCGCCGAGGGCCAGGGCAGGGCGCCCAGCGCGCTGCTGCCCGCCGCCATCGCGGCCAGCATGGCAGGCGCATCGGCCACGATCGCGATTGGCGAGGCCAGGCCGAAATGCTGGCGCAGCACCTCCACCCCCGGCCCGTCCAGCGCCGCGGCCACACCCAGCGGGGCCTGCATGGCGGTGGTGGCGGCCAGCAACTCGCGCCACAGCCGAAACAGCGCGGCGCGGGGCAGGGCGCCCTGATGGCGGCCGAGCAGGCGGCGCAGGATCACCGCCTCCCGCCCCGGGCGCAAAGCCGGTCCCTGGCCCTTGGCGCGGCTCGCGGCCAGCCGCGCCACCACATCGGCCCGCTGCATGAGCAGGTCGTGCATGGCGTCGTCCAGCCGGTCGATCTCGGCGCGCAGCGCGTGGATGTCGGCGGTGGCAGGCAGGGTGCTGTCGGGCATGGGAATGGCTGCATAGACGCGCCCGCGCCGCGCGCCAAGCGAGGCGCGGTTGCCCCCGCCCCCCACCCCGCCTATTTCTTGCCCCATGCCGACGCCCGGAGCCGCATGACCAACGCCCTCGCGCCCCTGCCCCGGGTGGAGCATCAGCGCGCCGTCTTCGCCGATGGCCTGGCGCTGGACAGCGGCGCGGTCATCGCGCCCCTCGCCGTGGCCTATCGTACCTATGGCACGCTGAACGCCGCGCGCAGCAACGCCGTGCTGATCTGCCACGCCTTGACCGGGGACCAGTATGTGGCCGAGCCCCACCCCATCACCGGCAAGTCCGGCTGGTGGGAGAGCATCGTCGGCCCTGGCCGGGCGGTGGATACGAACCGCTATTTCGTGATCTGCGCCAATGTGCTGGGCGGGTGCATGGGCTCCTCCGGTCCGCCGGAGCCAATGACGGATGCGTCGGGGCAGGAGCTTGGCCGCCCCTGGGGCACGGATTTCCCCTCCATCACCATCCGCGACATGGTGCGCGCCCAGAAGCGCTTGGTGGAGCATCTGGGCATCGCCCGGCTGCTGGCGGTGGTCGGTGGCTCGATGGGCGGGATGCAGGTGCTCGAATGGGCCGCGACCTACCCCGAGATGGTCGCCGCCTGCGCGCCCATCGCCTGTGCGACGCATCACTCGGCGCAGAACATCGCCTTCCATGAGGTCGGCCGCGCCGCGATCCATGGCGATCCGGCCTGGAAGGGCGGGCGCTATTGGGAGGACGGGGGCATCCCGGAAAAGGGCCTATCCGTCGCGCGCATGGTGGCGCACATCACCTATCTGTCGGAGGCCGCGCTGGGCCGCAAATTCGGCCGCAAGCTGCGCGGCGCCTCTGCGCTGACCTTCCTTGAGGACGTGTTCGAGGTGGAGAGCTACCTGCGCCACCAGGGCAGCACCTTCGTGCGCCGCTTCGACGCGAATTCCTACCTGACGATCACGCGTGCGATGGATTACTTCGACCTCTCGGCGGAATATGGCGACGTGCCAAGCGCCTTCCGGGGTACGGCCACGCGGTTCCTTGTCGCTTCCTTCAGCTCGGATTGGCTGTTTCCCACCGAGGAAAGCCGCGCCCTGGTGCGCGCGCTGAACGCGGCTGCCGCCAATGTCTCCTTCGTCGAGATCGCGACCGACAAGGGGCATGACGCCTTCCTGCTCGATGAGCCGGTGTTCCACCGCGCCCTGGGTGGGTTCCTGCGAGGGGCCGCGGAACGGCTGGGCGTGTAGCGCCCGGCGTGTGGCGCGCGGCGTGTGGCGCCCTGGGCCGGTCCGGCGTAAACTCGTGCTCCAACAGTTGCAGGACAGGCCGGTGCCCGACGCCGCGGGCGAAGTTCGCTTCGTCGCCAAGAACATGCGCCTCGACCTCCGCCTGATCGCGGAGATGATCGAACCGGGTGCCCGCGTGCTGGATATCGGCTGCGGCGACGGCGCGCTGATCGAGCATCTCACGCGCGTGAAGCGCGCCGATGCGCGCGGCATCGAGATCGACATGGCGGAGGCGACGGAAGCCGTGGCGGCGGGTCTGCCGGTGATCCATGGCGACGCCGACAGCGACCTCGCCTTCTACCCCGATGGCGCCTTCGACTATGTGGTGCTTAGCCGCACGCTGCAGGCGGTGGAGCGCCCGCGTGAGGTGCTGCGCCAGATGCTGCGCATCGGCCGCCACGCGGTGGTGAGCTTCCCGAATTTCGGCCATTTGCAGCTGCGCTGGCGGCTGCTGCTGGAAGGGCGGATGCCCGATACCGACACCTGGGACCGCCCCTGGTACGAGACGCCCAACATCCACCCCTGCACGATCCGCGACTTCTTCGCGCTCTGCACTATGGAGAACTACGTGGTGGAGCGCTGGCTGGCGGTGGATGACAAGGGGCTGCGCTCACCCTGGAAGCGCTCGCCCTGGCTCGCGAATCTGTTCGGCGAGCAGGCGCTGTTTCTGCTGCGCCGGAAATAGCGCGCCCTCAGTTGAGCCTTGCCGCGGCGGTTGCGCGTTCCAGCGGCGTGGCGCCTCCGGGCAGCAGCGAGGCCGCCAGCGCCGCATGATGTGCGGCCCCCTCGGCGCCGAGCCGCCGGCACTCGGCCTCGACATAGGCCAGCATCAATTGGATAGCGATCCGGTCCTCGTCAACGACATCTGGCGCGGGCGGCGGGCGATGCTTCATGGCGGGGGCGCGTACTTTGCAAGGGTGAGGGGAGTACTCGGCGGATTGCCCGCCCTGGTTGCGCTACCTTGGGGCCGGACAACCACAAAATCCCACACATTCACGCCGCCGTGAAGAGGAAAGGATGTATTTCTAAACTCTACCTGCGGTTGTGTCCTGGCGGCCACGCGGATGGTTTGCGCTTCCGCCCTCTTGGCGCGACAATGGCGCACGACACGGGGCAGGACCTGGGTCGCGGACAGGGAGAGATTTCATGGCTCGTGTTGCACTTGTGACGGGTGGGCAGCGCGGCATCGGCGCCGCGATCAGCGAGGCACTGCAGGCCGCGGGCCGCAAGGTCGTGGCCTCCTATGCCGGCAATGACGCTGCCGCCGCCGCCTTCACCGAGCGCACGGGCATACCTTGCTACAAATTCGACGTCGGTGACTTCGAGGCGAGCGTCGCTGCCGTGGCGAAGATCGAGGCTGAGGTCGGCCCGGTCGAGATCCTGGTGAACAATGCGGGCATCACGCGCGACGCTATGATGCGCAAGCTGACGCGCCAGATGTGGGATGACGTCATCGATACCAACCTCGGCAGCTGCTACAACATGTGCAAGGCCGTCTGGGACGGCATGGGTGCCCGCAAGTTCGGCCGCATCGTCAACATCGGCAGCGTGAACGGCCAGGCCGGCCAGCTCGGCCAGGTGAACTACGCCGCCGCCAAGTCGGGCATCCACGGCTTCACCAAGGCGCTTGCCCAGGAAGGCGCGCGCAATTCCATCACGGTGAACGCCATCGCGCCCGGCTATGTGGACACCGAGATGGTGCGCGCCGTGCCGGCTGATGTGCTCGAGAAGATCATTGCCCGCATACCCCGCGGCCGCCTTGGCACGGCGCAGGATATCGCGCGCGGCGTGGCCTTCCTGACCGCTGACGAGGCCGATTTCATCACCGGCTCGACCCTGTCGATCAATGGTGGGCAGCACATGTACTGATTTCGAAGGGGGAGCGCCCGCGGCGCTCCCCCTTCGAGCATCCCCCTTGAGGACACCCTGATGACGCATGTGATCCTGGCTTTCGATGGGGTGGATGAGGGGGCGCCGGCACGGCGCGCGGCCTCGATGGCTGCGCATGTCGCGCATATCTCGGCCTCGGCGGCGGCGGGGCAGTTGCTGCTCGGCCTGCCGCTGCATGACGAGAACAGCCGCAGCCTCGGCTCACTGATGTTCGTCGCCGGCGATGCAGCGGCGCGCGACGCCTATCTCGCCGCCGAGCCCTTCGCGCGCGAAGGCGTGTGGCAGCGCATCGAGACGCATGGCTTCCGCATCGCGCCCTTGCCCTATCGTCCCTGGCCGCCCGCCGATTCGCCGGGGCCGACGGCGCGCACCCACAGCATCACCATCGCCTGGGACGGCACGGATGAGGCCGCACTCGACCGTCGCATGGCCGCGCGTGGTGCGCATCTGCTCGGCGCCCGCCCGATGGCCCAGGACGGCACGCTGCTGATGGGGGGTGCGATCCTCTCGCCGGATGGCCGCATGGTGGGCTCCATCGCGGTCACCAGCCACACCAGCCATGATTCGGTGCGCGATTGGCTGACGGTGGACCCCTATGTCACCGGCGATGTCTGGCGCGACATCACCATCCACGCGACCCGCCTGCGCCCGCTCGCCTACGCTCCGCTGCCGCGGGACTGAGCTTCGGCCACGCGGCGATTCGCCTCGAGCAGCGCCGGGATGGCCGGTGCCTGGCGCGCGATGAGCTGCGCGTAGTCGCGCTCGACCTTCTCCATCACCTCGGCGAGTTCGGCGCGGAATTCGGCCTCATCCACCGTGGTGAGCCGCCCGTCCCGCAGTACCACGCGCCCATCCACGATCACCGTCTGTACGCCGCGCCCCGTTTCGGAAAACACCAGCTGGCGCGTCGCACTCGCGAAGGGCTGCCAGGCGAGGTCATCGAGGTCGATCAGCACGAGGTCGGCCTTCCGCCCCACCGCGATGGCGCCGATCTCGGCCCTAAGCCCGACGGCCTGCGCGCCCCCCGTGGTCGCCGCCGCCAGCGCGTCCTCGGCCAGGACGCCGGCCGGGTTCGGGTCATTCCCCGCCGCGAGCAGGCACATCAGCTTCATGGCCTGGAACAGGTTCTGGCAGTCGCTGCAGGAATTGTTGTCGCAGCCGAGTGCGAGGCGCACGCCCTCCACCTTGAAGCGCGAGACAGGGGCGACGCCGTTCTTGAGTTTCAGATTGGCGAGCGGGTTGTGCACCACCCCCGCCCCGGCGCGCGCCACCTGCGCGATCTCCTCGGGCGAGATGTACACCGCATGCGCCAGCGTGGTGCGCGGCGTCAGCAGCCCGACCTCCGCGATATGGGCGATCATCGACCCGCCCGGATAGATCCGCCGTGCCTTGGCGAGCTGCGCGCGGGTTTCATAGACATGGGTGAACACGGGCAGGCCGTGATCCGCCGACAACGCCGCGATCCCCTCCAGCAGCGCCGTCGAGGATCGCTGCGGGCCAGAGGGACTCAGCGCCCAATGCAGGCGCGGCGGCAGCGGCGAAAGGCGCTTCAACTGCGCGGCCACGAAGGCAAGGTCCGCCGCCGGATCGCCCGGCTTGCCGCCAACGATGGCGGCAATTTCGGGAGAAATCTCCGGCAGGAAGGGCGCGATGTCGAGGTCCGGCAGATCCCGCACGGCGATCGAGAACACCACGCGGATGCCAAGCTCGGCATAGGCGCCGAGGATGATGTCCAGCGTCTCCTCATCCTGCGGCACCAGGGAGTTCATGTCCTGGATGGTAGTGATGCCGTTGCGCAGCGCCTCCATCGCGCCGAGCAGCGTGCGCGCGCGCAGTTCCTCGCGCGAGCGCTTGCCCCAATAGGCGGGCTGCGAATGCAGCGCCCAGACATCGAAGGGCATGTCCTCGAACCGGCCCTTCAGCAGCGTGTCGTAGGAGTGGTAATGCGCGCTGACGAGGCCAGGGATCAGAAGCTTGCTGGCGCCGTCGATGATCTCGGCATCCGGCGGAGCCTCCAGCGCCGGGCCGATGGCGGCGATGCGATCGCCGTGCAGCAGTACATCGCAGGCCGGGGGGCGATGGATGTCGCCCCCCGGCAGCAGAACGCGCGCGCCCTTGATCAGCAGCGCCATGCTCAGGTGGCGCGCGGCGTGAACTCCCGCTCCACGCGCGGCGGCAGGAAGCTGCGGTTGAAGACGTCGCCGGGCGCAGGCGTGCGCGGCAGGCCGAACACCTCCACCGCCTGGGCGATGGCGCGCGTCAGCCGCGCATCATCGAGGTCCCCCGCGCCCAGGCGCTGGCCTTCCTCGGTGGCGATCAGCGTGCGCCAGGCGAATTCGATGCGCCCTTCCTCCATCGGCATGTTGATGGTGGCGTCCACGCGCTGCATCGTCTGCGCGCCCAGCGCGGGGTTGCGCCCGATCTCCAGCATCGCGCGATTGATGCCGGAAACGAGGCCCCGCACGGCCGCCGGGTGGTCGCGCAGCAGGCGCTGGGAGACCATGGTGCCGTTGGAATACAGGTCGATCCCGAAATCCGCGAAGAGGAACCAGCGCAGGTCGCGATCAGGGTCGAGGCCGAGCGCGCGGAAATTCGTGTGCGCCGTGACGGTGAACACACCACCCAGGTCGAACTGGTCGCGCATCAGCATCGGCTCCTGCAGCGCGGGGGCGATGCTGACGATCGGGTTGTTGGCGAGGTTGAGGTTGTTCAGCCGCGCGAACAGCGGCAGCAACTGCATGGTGGTCGAGCCCGGCGAGCCGCCGATGCGCTTGCCCGCCATGTCGGCCACCGTGCGGATCGGGCTGGAAGACTTGGCGATCAGCGCGAAAGGCGGCTTGTTGTACATCTGGTAGACCATGACCGGCGCCTCGCCCGGCCGGTTCGCTGCCTGCTGGATGATCGCGTTCTGGTCGCCGAAGCCCGCATCATAGGCATTCGACATGATGCGCGTGATGGTGGCCGAGGAACCCTCGCCCTGGTCGATGGTCACCTCGAGGCCGGCCTCGCGGAACCAGCCGCGATCGCGGGCGAGGTAGAACCAGGAATGCACACCCTGGAAGCGCCAATCCAGCGTGAAGCGGATCGGGATGCGCGCCTGCGCCAGGGCTGGCGCGGCAAGGGGCGCGGCCAGCAGCGAAGCAGGGGCGGCGGCAAGCAGGGCACGGCGGGAGAGGCGCATGGACGTCACCTTGGGCTGGGGGAGATGAGCAATGTGCAATGGTGCAGCAATTTCCGGGCCATGCAGGCCGGCGGCCAAAGCCCCCTCGCCAAGCCCGGCCCTGCGGCGTAGGAAGTCGCCATGGACGCGAACGCCCCCCAAGATGCAGCCGAGGAGCCGCGCCGCGTGGCGAGCCTCGCGCGCACCACGTCGGAAACCGCCATCCGCCTGAGCCTCGACCTCGACGGCACCGGCCGGTCCGAGGTCTCCACCGGCATCGGCTTCCTCGACCACATGCTGACCGCCTTCGCCCGGCATGGGCTGTTCGACCTCGAAATCGCGGCCGAGGGCGACCTGCATATCGATTTCCACCACACCACCGAGGATGTCGGCATCGTGCTCGGCCAGGCGGTGCGCGCCGCGCTGGGCGACAAGCGCGGCATTCGCCGCTTCGGCCAATGCCTGCTGCCCATGGATGAGGCGCTGGCCGAGGCCGCGATCGACATTTCCGGCCGGCCCTTCCTTGCCTGGTCGGTGCCTTTTGCGCGGCCCAAGATCGGGGAATTCGACACCGAGTTGGTCGAGGAGTTCTTCCGCGCCTTCGCCTTCAACGCCGGCATCACGTTGCATGTCACGCTCAAGGCCGGAACCAACGCGCACCATGTCGCGGAGGCCTGCTTCAAGGCGGTAACGCGCGCGTTGCGCATGGCCGTGGAGCCGGACCCGCGCGCGGCGGGGCATATCCCCTCCACCAAGGGCATGCTGGAGGGCTGAATGAAGCTCTACACGGTTCATGCCCCCGCGCCGCGGCCCGCCTCGGTGCCGAGCACCTATGCCACGCCTGCCGCGCCGCCCGTGCTGCTGGTCGAGGGGTTCTGCCTGTTCGCCTTCCTTTTTGGGCCGCTCTGGTTCCTGTGGAACCGGTTGTGGAAAGAGGCCGCGGCGCTGGTGGTGCTGAGCGTTCTTGCCGCGCTGTTCCTGCCCATGGCGGTGGATGGCGTGGCGCTGCTGGCGCTTCATGTGCTTGCCGGCTTTGAGGCGCGGGACCGCCTGCGCGCACGCCTCGCCCGGCGGGGGATGCCCCTGCAGGGCGTTGTGCTGGCGCCGAGCCTCGACTTCGCCTGGTTCCGTCTGGCCGAGGCGCGGCCTGATCTGATGCGTAGCGTTCCATGAAGATCGCGATTGTCGATCCGGGCTCGGGCAATCTTGCCTCGGTGCAGCGCGCCCTGACGCGCGTCGCCGCAGAGCAGGGCATTGCCGCCGAGATTCACCTGACCAGCGACGCCGCCGTGGCCGCCGCCGCCGATCGCATCGTGCTGCCCGGCCAGGGCGCCTTCGCCGCCTGCCGGCGGGGGCTCGACGCCATGCCCGGCATGGTCGCGGCGCTCAATGATTTTGTCCTGGTGCGGAAAAAGCCCTTCCTGGGCATCTGCGTCGGCATGCAGCTGATGGCCGAGCGCGGGCTCGAACACGGCGTCACCCCGGGGCTGGGCTGGATCCAGGGCGAGATCGCGCCGATGGACCCGCGCGACGCGCAGGGTGCGGTGCTGCCCTTGCCGCAGATGGGCTGGAACGGGCTGGTGCTCGACCAGCCTGCGCATCCGCTGCTGGCCGGCATCGCGCCGGGCTCCCATGCCTATTTCGTGCATTCCTACGCCCTGGCCGGCGGGGCGCCAGCCGAACTGCTTGCCAGCACCGCCTATGGCGGGGTGGTGCCGGCCATCGTCGGGCGCGGCAATTTCGCCGGCACGCAATTCCATGTCGAGAAGAGCAGCCTCGTCGGCCTGCGCATCCTCGCCAATTTCCTGCACTGGACGCCATGACCATCCAGCGCACCCATGGCCATGGCATGAGCGTCGAGATCGCGAGCGAGCTCGATGACAACGACATCGCCGATCTCTGCGAGGCCACCAACGCCGCGATCATCGAGGGCGGCGGTTTCGGGTGGGTGCAGAGCCAGGATCGCGCCGTGCTGGCGCGGCATTTCCGTGGCGTGATGCTGGTGCCCGACCGCGCGCTCTTTGTCGCCCGGCTCGATGGCCATGTGGTGGGCAGCGCGCAGCTGGTTCGCCCGCCCCGCAACAACGAGGCCCAGGCCTTCGCCGCCCAACTCACCCACGCCTATATCGCCCCCTATGCGCGCGGCTTCGGCCTGGCGCGGCTGCTGGTGCAGCGCGTGGAGGAACACGCCGCCGCGGCGGGGATGCGGGTTCTCAACCTCGATGTGCGTGCCACGCAAACCAGCGCCATCGCCCTGTTCGAGGGCCTTGGCTACACCCGCTGGGGCACTCACCCCGCCTATGCGCGCGTCGAGGGCCGCACGGTGGAGGGGCATTTCTACTACAAGCTTCTCGAACCCGGCCGTGGCCGCAGCACCGAAAGCCTGATGGGCGCATGACCTTTCATCTGTATCCCGCCATCGACCTCAAGGCCGGCCAGGTGGTGCGCCTCAAGCGCGGCGAGATGGACCAGGCCACCGTCTATGGCGACGACCCCGGCGCCCAGGCGGCGCGCTTCGCGGCCCAGGGCTTTGCCTGGGTGCATGTGGTGGACCTGGACGGCGCCTTCGCCGGCAAGCCCGCCAATGCGGATGCTGTGCGTGCCATCATCGCCGCCACACCGGGGCTGTCTGTGCAGCTCGGCGGCGGGATTCGCGACATGGCGACGGCACGGGCCTGGCTTGAAGCCGGGGTGACGCGCATCATCCTCGGCAGCGCGGCGGTGAAGGATCCGGACTTCGCCCGCGCCGCCTGCCGCAGCTTTCCGGGGCGCGTCGCACTTGGCATCGATGCGCGCGACGGCTTCGTGGCCACCGAAGGCTGGGCCGAGACCTCCAGCACCACTGCCACCGCCCTGGCGCAGGGCTTCGCCGAGAGCGGCGCGGCTGCCATCATCTACACCGACATCGCCCGCGACGGCATGCTGAGCGGCGTGAATGTCACCGCCACCGCGGCGCTGGCCCGCGCCGTGCCGATCCCGGTGATCGCCTCGGGCGGCCTCGCCTCGACCGACGACATCGTGGCGCTGAAGGCCGAGGGCGTGGTGGCCGGCGCGATCCTGGGCCGGGCGCTCTATGATGGCCGTGTCGATCCCGCGGCCGCGCTCGCCCTGGCGCGCTCTTGATCGTTGACACTGCCGCATGAGCGCCGCACGCTTCGCAATCTGAGGTTGCGGGGGGATGGTGATGGTTCCTGCCATGGCGAGCCGGCCCGCGCCCCCGGCAGCGGTGCATCTGGCGCAGGCAACCCTGGCCTCGGTGCCGCCTTCGCGCCAGCTCCAGGCCGATTGGGTCGCTTTCAAGCGCCGCTATCTGGCGCCCGACGGGCGCGTGATCGACAGCGGCAATGCCGGCATCTCGCATAGCGAGGGCCAGTCCTACGGCATGATCGTCGCCGTCTGGATGGATGACCGCCCGGCCTTCGACGCGATGTGGGCCTGGACCAACCGCCGCCTGCGTCGCCCGCGCGACAGCCTCTACGCCTGGCGCTACGACCCGCATGCGCGGATCCGCGTGAACGACATGAACAACGCCACGGATGGCGACCTCGTGCTCGCCTGGGCGCTGTATCGCGGTGCGCTGCGCTGGGGCGAATCCGAGATGGCCGAGGCCGCCTTCGCCATCGCGCGGGACATGCTCACGCTCTGCACCACCACCTATGTCGATCGGCAGGTGCTGCTGCCCGGCGCGGCGGGCTTCCGGCGCGCCGACCACATCGTGCTCAACCCCTCCTACTACGCCTTCAGCGCCTTCCGCAGCCTGTCGCGGCTGGTGCCGGATGACCGCTGGGTGCAGCTCGAGGCCGGCGGGATCGACATCATCAGCGCCGGGCGTTTCGGCCAATGGGGCCTGCCGCCGGATTGGAGTGAGGTGCGCCCGAACGGCACCATCAACCCCGCCCCTGCCTGGCCGCCGCGCTTCGCCTGGGATGCGGTGCGCGTGCCGATGTACTTGGCCTGGGCGGGGCTGAACCTGCCCGTGCTCGAGGCTGCGGTGGCGTTCTGGCATGCGCCGACCCATCCGCGGCGCCCGCCCGCCTGGGTCGATCTGCGCAACAATGCCATCGCCCCCTATCCTGGCCATGCCGGCGTCAAGGCGGTGGTGAACCTCGCCGCCTGGCGCAGCGGGCGAGGCGGGCCGCCACCGCATATCCCGGTGGCGAGTGCCACCGACTATTACGGCGCGGCGCTGATCCTGCTCTGCGCCCTGGCGGCGAGCGAACCGCCCGAACCGCCAGGCGTGCCCGCTGCCGTCACGGCCCCGCCGGCGCGCGGGGGCGTGCTCAGCCGGGTCACGGATTTCCTAGGCTTCGGGGGTGAGGCGCCGGTGCGCGACACCGCGCGGATGATCCGATGAGGGGCGCGATGAAGCTGCCCCGGCGGGGCCTGCTTGGCGCGGGGGGCGCGCTGCTCGCCATGCGCCCCACCCTCGGCCAGACCACGGACGCGCCGCCGCTGGTGGTGATGGAGGTCACCGGGGCGGGACTGATGCTGCCGGTGCTGCATGATTTCGTCGCCGCCAACCCCGCGCTCGCCGGCGCGGTTGCGCTGCAGCAGATCGGCGTGGACGACATCGCCCATGGCCTGGCGGATGACGTCGCGACCGGCAATTCGGGTGTCGATCTGGTCTTCGCCGGCGATGCGGGTGTCATGGCCGGCATCATGACCGACACCTGGCAGCCGCCCGAGCCTTGGGCGCTGGATGGGCTTGCGCCGCTCGACACGCTGGTCACGCCCGCCGCGATGGGCCTGTGGCGCGGCTCCCATGGCATGGCCGTGCCGATCCTGGC
>Ga0315900_10006994_pt1 | contig 14943 bp, 12 predicted proteins | sample LakEriMetagenome_FD_203521 | JGI IMG/M metagenome (GOLD analysis project Ga0315900, IMG submission 203521) | Freshwater fungal communities from buoy surface, Lake Erie, Ohio, United States - Buoy 12 MA114 | ecosystem: Environmental > Aquatic > Freshwater > Lake > Lake biofilm | place: USA: Lake...
CGCCTTCGCCTCGTGGCTGCTGCTCGCGCCGGAGGAGATCCGCGGCGCGCGCGCAGTCGAGGCGCTCGTGAGCATCCTGGTCGTCGCCTGTCCGTGCGCGCTTGGGCTCGCGACGCCGGTTGCGATCATGGTGGCTTCGGGCCGCGCGGCGACGAGAGGGGTGCTCTTCCGCCACGCCGCTGCCTTCGAGCATCTCGCCGGCACCCGGCGGATCGCCTTCGACAAGACCGGGACGCTTACCGAAGGGCGACCTGCGGTGACGGCGCTCCTCCCGGCCCGCGGTTGGAGCGAAGAGGGGCTGCTCGGGCTTGCGGCGGCGGCTGAATCCCGCAGCGAGCACGCCGTCGCGCGTGGAATCGTCGCAGAGGCGAAGTCTCGCGGCGTGCATGTCGAGGAGCCGGGCGCCTTCGCGGCCTTCGCCGGAAAGGGCGTCTACGCGACGGTCCTCGCGCACAAGGTCGAGGTTGGAAGCGAGGCCTGGATGCGCGAGTGCGGCGTCGCCGTCTCGTTGCCGCATTCGCCTGCAACGCGCGTGTGCGTTGCGGTCGACGGAACGTTTGCCGGCGCGATCGAGCTTGCCGACCGCGTTCGCGAGCACGCGCGTGACGCCCTCGACGCGTTGCGTGCGCAGGGGATCGGCGCGATGCTCGTCACCGGCGATGGCCGCGCGGCAGCCGAGGCGGTCGGCGCACGGCTTGCGATCCCTCCCGACTGCATCCATGCGGAGATCTCGCCGGATGGGAAGGCGGAGCTTGTCGCGCGGCTCGTCGCGGAGCGCGGCGACGTCGCCTTCATCGGAGACGGTCTGAACGACGCGGCTGCGCTGGCCGCAGCGCGCCCCGGCATTGCGATGTCCGGCGGCACGGATCTTGCGAAGACGAGTTCGGACATCCTGCTCGTGACCGACGACCTGCGCCGCGTTCCCGAGGCCATCGCGCTCTCGCAGGCGACGCTCGGCGTGATCCGGCAGAATCTCGCTTGGGCGTTCGGCTACAACATCGTCCTCATTCCGCTCGCGGCAGGCGCGCTCTTCCCTTGGACGGGCTGGATGCTGCCGCCGATCCTGGCCAGCGCGGCGATGGCGCTCTCGAGCATCAGCGTCGTCGCGAACAGCCTGCGCCTGCGCGGAATGCCGCTTTCCTCGCATCGATAGTGGATCCGTCAGACAGCTCGAGTGATCCGAGTCGATCATGCAAGCAGCGCGCCCGCGGGCTGCGTCGGAACGCCCTCGTAGCGGGTTTCCGCCACGAGCACCTCGCGCTTCATCACGACCGAATGCGGCTCGACGATCGCGCCGGGTCCGATGTCGGCGCCATAGAGAAGCACGGTGTTCGCGCCGACGGTCGCGCCGTCGCGGACGTCGACATGGTCGACCTTGAGCACGCGGTCCTCGAAGGTGTGCGCCTGGAAGAGCGCCTGCACGGTCACGTCGTCGCCGAAGCGGAGCATGTCGGGATCGACCACATGCGCGAAGCCGCTGCCGAGGAGCGCCCGTCGCCCGATGCGGCAACCCATCGCGCGCAGGTATGCGACGAGCATGAGCGTGCCCTCGAGGAACGAGAGCGGGACGGCCGCCCACATGCCCCATGCGACATAGAGGAAATCCCAGCGGCTGCACCAGCAGCTCCAGAGCGGATGCATGGCGGGCTTCACCCGGCCGATGAGAAGCCACTTCATCGCGAGAACCGCAGCGGCAAGCGCCGCGAGCGCGGCGAGCACGCCGACGGGAAGCGTGACGAGGCGGAAGAGCGCGGCCGGCTGCGAGGCTGCGGCGATCTCCATGGCCCGGAACCACGTGAGCGCGACCAGCATGGGGCCGATCGGCAACGCGAAGCGCGCGATTTCCCAGGCCCAGCGGTTGATGCGACGGATGAGGCTGGGATCGTGCGTGAGTTCGCGCGGCGCGGCGACGACTTCGCGGCGAGGCAGCTTGAAGACGGGATGTCCGAACCACGAGGCGCCGGCCTCGAAGGGGAGTCCGCCTCCGCGCGTCGAGACGCCGACGAGCGTCTCGCGGGCGAGCCGCGTTCCCGATGGCAGCACCGCATGGTTTCCCACGAAGCAAGACCCCTCGAGCACGATCGGCTCGATGGTGGCGGTGCCTGCATGCAGCGCCGGTCCGCCGAGGTAGATGCCGTCCGCGAAGAAGGTCTCGTCGCCGATGGTGACGGTCGAAGGCACCACGTCGGTGATCGTCGAGATCTCGCAGCCCCGGCCGATGCGCGCGCCGGCGAGGTTCAGCCAGATCGGCCACATGATCGTGCCGGAGAGCCACTTTCCCGCGGCTTCGACGAGGAACGACTGGAGCGACATGCGGAGCGCCGCGAAACCGCCGAGCGGGTAGGCGCCTCGCGGCGCACGCCCGAGCGCGCGTACGAGAAGGGCCTGCACAAGCACCGTTCCGACGGCGCCGACGACTGTGGCGCACGCGATGCGCGCGAGCGCGGCTGCATCGGGAAGCAGGCTTTCCGCATGTGGGAAGAGCGCGGCGTGGAACGAGTCGGGCGAGAGCCCGAGCGCCCAGCACGCGATGAGCCACGGAACCGCGATTCCCGCCGCGATGAGCGAGACCAGGAGGAAGGCGACCGCGATGCGAAGGGCGGCATGCGGGGCTGGCGCGACCGCTGGCGCTGGCGGCGCTGGGGCGATCGGACGCGCAGGGACGCCGTCGAGAATCGCATGGTCGTGGCGTGCGCCTTGCTGTAGGTTCGAGAGCGCGCGCAGGATGCTGCCTTCGCCGAGTTCAGCGCCCGGCGAAAGGCCGGCGCGCGTCTCGAGGGTTGCGTTTCGACGGACGGTGACGGGGCCGAGCACGATTGTCCCGGATTCGAGTTCGACCGCGCGAAGGCAGGCGTCCTGTCCGATCGTGGCGCCATCTTCAAGCGTGATGAGGTCCCATCCGCCTTCGTTGAGGCGAACGCCTCTATGGATATGGACTCCGCGACCGACCTTCGCACCGAGGAGCGACAGCACGACAGGCGCAAGGCCGATCGCCTCGATCAGGTCCCACGGCATCAAGGCGACGGATCGCACGGCCATCCAATGGCGGAGGTGCGCGAACGACCAAGCGCGGATCCGCGTGGCGCGGACGCGTCCGAGCAGGATCCACTTCGCAGCCACGCCGAAGGCGATCGACGCGCATGCATAGCCGGCGACGGCGAGGACGGCCAGCGCCGAGACGAGCAGGGGCCCGAGAGGTCCGTCGCCGAGCGCGCGCGTGAGCGTGGCGCCGGCGTTTGGAATCCAGAGGAGCTGCGAGAGCCCGAGCAGGAGCCCGACGAGGAAGAGCGCCTGCAGAAGCGAGACGAGAAATGGGCGCTGCGTGCCGCGCGGCGTTGCCCGATGCGGGCGCTGAGATGGCGCCGGCGCGGAATCGGCCGCGCTCCTGCGGGCGTCGATCGCGCGCGCGATCGCACGCGCCGTGCGGTGCTCGTAGGCGGTCCGCACCGTTGCGGCGCGCGTGGCGTCGTGCGCGCGGAGGCGCGAGATGGCGATCGCGATCGTCAGCGAGTCGAGGCCGAGATCGTCGAAGAGATCCGCCTCGACGGAGACCTCGCCGTCTTGCCGGAGCGCGTCGGCGAGCGCACGCGCCACGACGCGCTCGGTCTCGGTCGCGGGCGCGACGTGGCGCGCGTCGGCCGCGTTCGTTCGCGCGGCGGCGATCGCGGGAAGCGCACGGCGATCGATCTTTCCACCCACGGTGCGGGGAACGCGGGCGATCGAGGCGATCGCGGTGGGCACCATGTACGGCGGCAAGTCGCGGGCAAGCGCGTGGCGCAGTTCCTCGGCGACGACGTCGGAATCCGCCCGCGGCACCACATGCGCGACGAGCACGCGTTGCGCGCCCTCTCCCTCGACGGTGCACGCGGCCTCGAGAACCGCTGGGTGGGCGGCGAGCTTGGCCTCGATCGCGCCAAGCTCTATCCGGTAGCCGCGCAACTTCACCTGCGCATCGATGCGGCCGTGATAGTGGAAGTCGCCGCGGCCATCGCGGTGGACGAGGTCGCCCGTGCGATAGACGCGGCCAAGCGTCGGATGCACGAAGAAGCGCGCGGCCGTCGTCTCGGGCTGGCCGCGGTATCCGCGTGCGAGCGAGAGTCCGCCGACGACGAGCTCGCCCTGCGATTCATCGCGGATCTCGCGGAGTTCGGCATGGTCCGGATCGATGACCGCTGCGAACGACCCTGGGATCGCGCGTCCGATCGTGACGGGCTCGCCTGCGGTGACCGTCCCGCGAAGACACGTGACCGTGCACTCCGTGGGGCCATATCCGTTCTCAAGCCTTCGGCCGCGCGACCAGAGTTCGGCGAGATCGGGTGCGAGCGCTTCGCCGCCCACGTAGAGGAATCGGATGCCCGGCAACGCGTGCTCGGGGTCGTCGCATCCGAGCGTTCGGAGCAGTGTCGGTGGTGGACAGAGCACCGTGATTCGCTGCCGCTCGAGCCACGGGAGGAGATCGGGCCCAAGCCTCGCGGTCTCGTCGTCCATCACGACGACGGCGCCGCCGACCGCCCACGCGAGCCACATCTCCTCGACGCTCGAGTCGTAGCTTGCGCTCGAACCTTGCGCGACGCGGTCGTCCGGTCCGAGCCCGAAGTCGGTCACGTCGCCAGCGACGAGGTTGAGGAGCGATCGGTGCTCGATCTCGACGCCCTTCGGGCGGCCGGTCGTCCCCGACGTGTAGATGACGTAGGCGAGGTTGTCCGGGTTGACGCGCGAGGTGCCCGTGGCGCCGTCGTCCGCGTCCGCGAGATCGGCGGGCGCGATGCAGGGGACGCGCGCTCCTTCCGAGGCGATCGCGGCGGCGCGCTCCGGCGATGCAATCAGCGCGACGGCGCCGGCGTCGGCGAGGATCTCGGCCGCCTGCCGCGCTGGGAACGCGGGATCGATCGCGACGTATGCAGCGCCCGCGCGCATGACTCCGAGGATCGATGCATAGAGCCACGGATCGGTGCGCGGCAGCGCGATGGCGACTACGGCGTCGCGCGCCGACTCCGGTCGCGTGGCAAACGCCCGTCGCGCCGCGCAATTCGCGACCTTTCGCGAGAGTCGGTCGAGTTCCGCGTAGGAGATCGAACGCGCGTCCGGCATCGCCAGTGCGCATCGTTGCGCGTTCGTCGCGCATGAGCGCTCGAAGAGGTCGAGGACCGTCCTCGCGTCCGCTCCTCCGGTCATGCGGGGGACTTCGGCAGGAACGACTTCAGGTGCGGCGCCACGAACGCTGCGCGGGCGCGCTGCTCGTCGGCCGTGAGCGCGAGGAAGCCGCTGACGCGACCGAGGCACCTGGGTGCGCCGCAACGGCAGCCGAACGGCTCCGCCATCGTGGCTTCGGTCGTGGTGTAGTCGAAGGTGACCTGCTCGCCAGCGCGGATCGCCCGACGTGCGACGAGGGTCCGTCCGACGATCGATGCATTCGGCTCGCAGCAGTGGTTGAGGAAGCGCCACGGAAAGCGCGCGCGCATCTCCTCGGTGGAGAGCGACTCGTGGCACTCGATGTGCTCGTCGATGGTCACCTGGATCGAGTAGCGGGTGGGGTGGCGCTGCACCGTGCCATTGATGTCGAGCACGCGTTCGCCCGCGTCGATGTCGCGGGTTGCGAAGACGCCGACGCCAGTCGTCGTCTCGCGGACAGAGCAGGGAAACGGATGGATTGTTGCTGGCATGACGGACTCGGGCGATCGGAGGATGTGCAGCGTTCCGGATCGGGGTCGGAGATCCGAGTCGCGTGCATGCCATGGGTCATGGCAGTGATGCAGCGTAACGCGAACCGGTTGCATCTGTCGATGGTCAGTCAGGGAGAGCGATGGATTGAACGGACCTCTGGACAGCCATCGGCTCCTTCGAACGGAATCTCGCGGTCGCTCTGCGAACAGAGCGGCGAGTTGGGAGCCGAGGCTGGCCGCGTCACCGGGAGATCCTGGGGAATTCCGAAGGTCTTGCCGGAACTCCTGCCGAAACATGGGACTGCAACACGGAGTCAGGAACGCATGTTGACCGGCCGCGCCCATTCCCTGATCGTCCAGTCGCGCCTTGCGATATCCCTCGCGTGGGTCGCGGGATACGTCAATACCTCCGCGGTCCTGACCTGTGGCATGGTCACCAACCATGTCACAGGCCACGCCAGCAACCTCGGCCGAGACGTGGCGCAGGGCTTGTGGCTTGACGCCGGGCTCATGGCCACGCTCATCGGGGCCTTCTTCCTTGGAGCGCTGCTCTCCGGGTTTGCCCTCGAGATCGGCCGGCTTCGCGGATGGGCCTCGATCTACGTCTTGCCGGCGGCGCTCGAACTGATCCTCTTGGTTGCCTTCGCGATCGGGGTGCGGATGCATGCCGGGGCGTCCGCCGACCTCGGGGGGAGCCTTTGGTGGATCACGGTCATGGCGGCGCTGGCGATGGGCGTCCAGAACGCCACCATCACCCGGATCTCGAGCGGCGTCGTCCGCACGACCCACCTGACGGGGATCGTGACCGACCTCGGCCACGAGATGGCGCAAATCGCCGTCTTCCGAAAGCTGCTTGGGCGTGGCGCCGCCCCGGTGGGGGGCGAGACGCGCGGCCCGAGCCCGCAGCGGCTGCTGCTGCTTGCGGCCATCCTTGGCTCGTTCATTGTCGGCAGCGCCTCCGGAGCGTGGGTGTACTTCGAGCTTCCCCGGTGGAGCATGCTCGCGCCGATCCTCCTCCTCTGCTGGATCATCCTCGCGGACCTCCAGACGCCGATCTGCGAGATCGAGGAGGCGATCGTCGCCGAGGTGGGCGCAACGGATCGGGCTGGCGACGGAATCGCGCTCTTTCGGGCCATTCCCAGAGGCGGCAACTCGTCGGGCGAGGCGCAACTACCCGATCTCACGCGGCTCCTTGAGCGTGCGGGGCCGACGCGCCGCGTCGTGATCGTCGATCTCTCCGGCGCGCGCGTGCTCGGGCCGCTCGCGGCCACGGCGATCCACGCCCTCGTCTGCGCATCCGAGCGCTCCGGGCACCGCGTCATCTTCGCCGGACTCGATGACAATGAGCGCGCGACGGTGAACGCGCTCTCTCGCGCGGGGCTCCTCTGCGACGCGAACTGCGCGCGCGTCGTCGACGACGCGATCCGACTTGCGGCCGGCGTGCATCGCCCGGGGTGAGATGTCGCTCGGGTGGCGCGAGCCCTATCGCTCCGCCATTGTCCGGGCGGCAAGCCCAGCGCCAAGCGCGCAGAGAAGCGCAAGTGCCGCCGTGGCGAGGAGGCCGGCGACCACCCCGCCGGCTGCGGAGACCTGCACGTAGACGGCCGCGAGAATCAAGAGCAACGTCGCCAGCGCCAGGGCGATCGCGAGCATGGCGAGGGTGACGGACCACGCCAGGCGCAGCACGCGCAGGCGGAGCATCCTGCCCTCCCACTCGATCATCGAGGCGATGTCGGCCACCAGGCGCTGCATGAACTCCATTGCGGTCTCCATGTTCGTTGCGTGCCAGTCCCTCGATCGCACGCGCGGTTCAGTCCCGGCGGTTCAGTCGCATGCCAAGCAAGAGGCCCACCGCGAAGCATGCCGCGATCGACAGGAACGGATGCGCCGTGATCTGCTTCTCGGCGAGTTCCGCCGCGGCCTTTCCCTTCGTGGCGGCGTTGCGCGCGCTCTCCGCGATTCCGGCACGTGCCGCGCGGATGCCGTCGGCGCCGAGGCCTGAAAGGTCGGTCCGCAGCTGACGCAGGTCGGTGCGCAGCCGGTCGATCTCGCGGTGCAGGTCAAGGGTTTCCTCGATTCCAGTCGGGCTGTTGCGATCCATGAAGATCTCTCTTTCTCTTCGCTTTGAGGCGCGAGTCCGCGTGGCGGCCGAGCCGGTCCGTCGTTCCATCGGCCAAAGCCGAGTCAGGCGCCGTCCTGCGCACACGCGCCGAACGGGACTGCGGAAGCAATCATGGCGGTGGATACGGCGATGCCTACGGGGAAGCGTTCCCGAACCGCGTGCGCGATTCGGTGCATTTCCCGCTGGCGGCGGCGGTGCCTCGAGGCAAGGCTCCTCCCTGCGCGGGAACACATCGGTTGCGCGGTCGGTCGTGCAGGTCGATGTGCGCGAACCGCAGCAATGCGGGCGCCGGGTCTCCATCGGCGCCGCCGCTGCACGAGGAGGACACGATGGAGCGGACAGCGCCAGATTCGAGCGTGCCGGCGAACCAGCCGTCAGACAGCCCCGTCAACTTCATCGTCCCGATCGACTTCTCGAAGCCATCGCTGGCCGCGCTCCGCTGGGCCGAGGAGCTCGCGCGACGCGGTCCCTCGCGGTTGATCGCGGTGCACGCGGTCGAGCCCACCCCGCTTGGCGAGAGCAATGATCTGGTCGCCATGCTCGAGGCCCGTGGGCTCGAGCGGCTGCATGACGTGTGTGGCCGTGCGGTGGCGGCGGGAATCGAGGTGGTGCGCGAGTGTCGGATCGGCGAGCCTTCCCTGGTGATCGAGGATGTGGCGCGTCGGACGCCGGGTGGCTTCATCGTGATGGGCAATCGCGGGCTTGGACCGATTCGCCGGGTGTTCCTTGGAAGCGTCGCCGACCGCGTGCTCCGTCATGCAGAGTGTCCGGTGCTGGTGGTTCGAGAGAGCGACGAGCCCCCCGCGAGGCCGCGGATTCTCGTCGCGACGGACTTCGCGCGCGATGCGCAGGCCGCGGTCGCCGCAGCGCTCATGCTCACGCGACGGGCGCGTGAGCAGCCGCGCGTGGCGCTGCTGCATGTCGTGCTCCCACCCCAGGTGATCGAGGCGGGCGAGACTGCGTTCGTGCCGGCGTCCGAGATCGAAGGCGACGAACAGGAGGCGCGCGAGCGGCTCGGACCGATCGCCGCAGAGTTCAAGCGGCTGGGTGCGGAGACGACCGTCGAGATCGCGCGCGGCGACGTGTTCCGCGCGGTGGCCGAGCGCGCCGACATACTGCATGCGGACGTGGTGGCGCTCGGCCGGCATGGGGCGTCGATCCTCGAGCGCATCCTCGTCGGTTCGACCGCGGAGCGTGTTCTCCACCGTGCGCGCTGCGCGGTGCTTACGGCCCGTTCGACCGCCGTCCCGGCGACGCGCGAAGTGCGCGAGGTCATCATCACGTGACGAGATGCCGGCGGCGAGACGCTGCGCGTCGTGCCGGCGAACGAGGATTCCTTCCTGTGGAGCGGGCCGACGCAGGCGGGCCTAATCAGGTCCTTCGGAGCGCGGCTCCCGAGACACGCACCATCACCCGAATTCGGAGGACTGGCATGACGACGGCAATCATGAAGAGCGATTCGCAGATCAAGACCGACGTGCTGAACGAGTTGAAGTGGGATTCCCGCGTGGACGAGACCGAGATCGGCGTCCAGGTGAAGGAGGGCATCGTCACGCTCGTCGGAAGCGTCGATGTCTACGCCAAGAAGATCGCTGCGCGCGAGGCGGCGCATCGGGTGCATGGCGTGCTCGACGTGGTCGACGAACTGCAGGTGAGGGTCGCGGGTGTCGGCGCGCCCGGCGACACGCAGGTTGCGCGCGCGGTGCGCGACGCGCTCGAGTGGGATGCGTTCGTGCCGGACGAGAAGATCACCTCGACGGTCTCGCTCGGGATCGTCACCCTCGAAGGCGTCGTTCCCACGTGGTCGCAGCGCGCCGACGCGGAGCGTGTCGTGCGCGGGCTCGCCGGCGTGCGCGGCGTGATCAACCAGATCACCGTGATGGCGAAGGCCGTCGACTCGAGCCGCATCAAGGCGGACATCGAGGAGGCGCTCGAGCGCCAGGCCGAGCGCGAGGCGCGCCGCATCGGCATCTCGGTCAAGGATGGCGTTGTGATGCTCACCGGTCGGGTCCGCTCCTGGGTCGAGAAGGACACCATCGACCGGGTCGTCGGATTCGCGACCGGCGTGCGCCGCGTCGACGACCGCCTGATCGTCGATCCGTACACCTGATCGGCCTCGGAAGGCCGACGTCGCTGTTGAACACGAGGTGAAGGAGTTCCGCGGGTGTTCCGCGGAGCAAACGACGCATGGCCCCGCGTATCGGGGCATGCCTGGCTCGAAAGGGAACATTCCATGAACATCAACCTGTTTCGAAGGACTCCGGTTCTCGATGAGTTCGCGCGGACTCGCGACGAGATGGATCGGCTGCTCGGCCGCGTGTTCGGCTCGTCGATGCCGATGCTGGAAAACGGCGCCACCCGCATCGAAGGCTGGATTCCACCGATCGATGTGAGCGAGACCGATGACGAGATTCTGATCCGCAGCGAGCTGCCCGGCATTGCCGCGCGCGATCTGGAGATCACGATCACCGGCAGCACGCTCACCATCTCCGGCAAGAAGGAAGAGAAGGAGGAGACGGAGCAGGAGGACTTCTACCGCTGCGAACGTCGCTTTGGCGCGTTCCGCCGCGTCGTCGACTTGCCGGAGTCTGCGGATCAGGAACGAATCTCCGCAGACAGCGACAATGGCGTCGTGACCATCCATGTTGCGAAGAAGCCGGGCCAGCGGGCGAAGCGCATCGAGGTGAAGCCGACGACTCGCCGCGTGCCCGTGCCGGGCTGATGGTGAGGCGTACCCCGTCGGGCGTGCGGCTCTGTGCCACCCGCCCGACGGGGCGCTTCCGCCGCGCGGACGCGCATGAGCGGCAGGATGAAGCCTGGGTTCGAGGGACGGGGCGCCTCTGGCACGGGCTCCGCTTGGAAGAAGAAGCCGAAACGAAAGGAAATGACATGGCACCGATTGCCACGACGTCAATGCACTCGTTGAAGGACCTGCTCGTCGAGCAGCTGAATGAGCTCTATGCGGCGGAGACCCACTCGCATGCAGTGCTTGCGAAGCTCGCGCAAGCGGCATCATCGCCGAAACTCATGGAGGCGCTCCGAAGTCACGCCGACGAGACCAAGCAGCACGCCGCTCGGCTCGAGCGCGTGTTCGGAGAGATCGGCGGCAAGCCGCGCAAGCTCGAGACGCACGGCTGCAGGGGACTTCTCGAGGATTGCACCGAACTCGCGGGTCGAACGAAGATCGACCCGGGTGTTCGCGATGCGGCGCTGATCGCCGTCGTGCAGAGGCTCGAGCATGACGAGATGGCAGGCTATGGCTGCGCCCGCACCTGGGCAGGCCTGCTCGGTCACACGGCGGCTGCATCGGAACTTCTCAAGACGCTGACCGAGGAGCGCCGTTTCGACGAGAACCTCAGCAAGATCGCCGAGAGCTTGAACAAGCTGGCGCTTGAGCCGGTCGGATCCGCCCGCTGACTCGCCTTGCGGGGATACACCGATGGACCTGGACAGTCGTCTTGCGCCGATTGGCGGGGACGGCGTCTGGTCCGTCGGTCGTTTTCGTCTCCTTGCGATGCAGCCTGCGTCGATGCCGGAGTTTCCCTGGAACGTGTGGCGTGGAACATCCGGCCGTGGAACGTCCGGGCGTGGAACATCCACCGTGGAACCTCCGGCGTGGAACATCCGGGCGTGGAACATCCGGGCGTGGAACATCCGGGCGTGGAACATCCGGGCGTGGAACGTCCGGCGTGGAACATCCGGCCGTGGAACATCCGCCGTGGAACATCCAGCGTGGAACATCCGTCGTGGAACATCCGGCCGTGGAACATCCGTCGTGGAACATCCGTCGTGGAACATCCGGCGTGGAACATCCGGGCGTGGAACATCCGGGCGTGGAACGTCCGGCGTGGAACATCCGTCGTGGAACATCCGGGCGTGGAACGTCCGGCGTGGAACATCCGTCGTGGAACATCCGGCGTGGAACATCCGGGCGTGGAACACCCGGGCGTGGAACATCCGGACGCGTCATGCGTCGATCTGCAGATCGGTAGACGGTCTCCTGAGCCCGCGGGCCGAGGTCGAGTTGTGCCGGGCTACACCCCGAACGGATAGGTATCCGGGTCGCCCGGCGTCCGAGCCGACTCAAGCGCCTCCACCGCCGTCGACTCGTCGATCCAGATGAACTCGTCGAACTGCGCCGGCAGCGTGGCCTGAAAGTAATGGCTCACCAGCTCGGTTTCGGGGCGGTAGATCACGCCGATGGCACGCTCAAGGTGCGGCGTGAGAAGCGCGTTTCGAAGGCCAATCGAGTGTGCGGCGCGAAGGGGCAGCATGAAGTTCCTCATCTTCGCCTGCATGCAGGCATCGTGGCACAGGCGCTCGTAGCTGTCGGGATGCGACGGCCGCACCGCCATGATCTGCATGGGCGCATCCCAGTTGGACGCAGCGGCGACGGTGCCGCGGTCGGTTCCGAAGCCGATCGTGTAGCAGCTCTCACCGAAGCGCTCGCGCACGAGCTGTCCGATGTTGATCTCGCCGTGCATGCCGAGCTCGGTTGCCGCCGCGTTTCCGACATGCGAGTTGTGCGCCCAGACCACGGCCCGCGAGTTCGGACCTCGATGCTCAAGCAGCGCGAGCAGCGTCTCGAACATGTGGCGATCGCGGATGTTCCAAGACTCCCGCGCGCCGCGATACATGGCGCGATAGTACTTCTCGGCGGCGCTGACGACGGTCGCGTTCCGCGCGGCATCGAAGAAGTTGTCGCCGTCGAGCTTCGAGTATCGCAGCCGCTCCTCGAGCAGCGAGCGCAGCGTCGCCAGTGCCTGCTGCTCGCAGTTGGAGAGGGCGCCGCTGGCCGCCCCGCGACCATAGGTCGCGGGATCGCGCTCCCACGGCGTGAAGCATGCGTACATCTCGCGGGCGACAAATGCCGCGTGCGCGTCGACGCGATCGAGATAGTCGAGGACGGCGCCAATCGAGTTGTTGAGACTGTAGATGTCGAGCCCATGCACGCTGACCTGATGTCCGTCCGCGGCACGCGAGGCGTTGTTTCGCGTGAGCCAGTCGACGAAGCGCTGCATTTCGGCGTTGCGCCACATCCAGGTCGGAAAGCGCGAGAACATCGGCTCGCGCAACGGGCTCGCGGGCCGCTTCCGGACGACGCGGTCGATTGCCGCGCTGTCCGGCCAATCGGCCTCGAGTGCGACGATGTTGAACCCCGCCCGAGCGATCAGGGCCTCGGTGATGCGGGCGCGCAGTTGGTAGAACTCGCTTGTCCCGTGCGTCGACTCCCCGATGAGAACGATGCGTGACGCGCCGATCCGGCCGATGAGCGCATCGAGATTCACCCGCTCGACCGATTCGAATGGCTCGCAGTTGCGCGCGATCAGGTCCGCGGTCCGTGCGCCTTCGGTGCCACCGATGCGCAGCGGTCGATCGGCCCGGTGCATCCCGATCGGCGCGCCGTCGCTCGACCAGCCTTCGGCGCCAACGAGCGGGACGAACTGCACGCGCCCGAGCGAGGATCGCGAGTAGGCGTGATCTCCCGTGCGCTCGACGAGCAGCAGTTCCTGCGACTTCAGCTCGCTTCCGACCGGGATGACAAGCCTGCCCCCGATCCGCAACTGTTCCAGAAGACTGTGCGGCACATCCGGACCGCCCGCAGAGACGATGATCACGTCGAACGGCGCGGCATCGGGCCATCCCAGCGTCCCGTCGCCTTGACGGATCTGGACATTCGTCGCCCCAAGGGCGCCAAGCCGCGCCTTTGCGAGCGCGGCAAGCGTCTCATGCCACTCGATGGCGTGGACGCGCGTTGCAAGCCGCCCGAGAAGCGCTGACGCGTATCCGCTGCCCGCTCCAACCTCGAGCACATGGTCGGTCTCTCGGATCTTCGCGGCCTCAAGCATGATCGCCACGATGTATGGCTGCGAAATCGTTTGACCTTCCTCGATGGGGAGCGGCGCGTCTTCGTAGGCAAGCTCGTGGAAACGGGCCGAAACGAAGCGCTCACGCGGCACGGCCGCGAAGGCCTGCAGGACCCTGGGGTCCTTGATTCCTCGGGCCTTCAACTGCGTCTCGACCATCGCGGTCCTGCGATCCATCAATGTGGTCATCGTCTCTCCCTCGGTACTGTCGAGCGCGGATCTGCGCCGCGTCCGGTGATGTCCATTCTCTCCGAGACACCCGTCTCCTTCGCGCGCCCGTGCCTGCGGCCTTCCGAGGCGGTGTGCGCGGAAACATCGGCCCGGGCACCCTCAGTCCGCGGTTGCCATGCGGCCGCGTGCGGCATCGAAGGCCGCGCGAATCGTCGGGTGTGCGCCGAGTTCGGCAGGGCGCATCCACGAGAACTCGCCTCGCTGGACGCTCGCCTCGAGCCGGATCGCCTCAACGGCCGTGCGGAGATGGCCGAGGAATCGTGGATCAGCGAACACGACCTTCGCGGCCTCCGGCGCCGCATTGGCCCGGGACTCGATCCAAGCGGCGACGTGGACCGCGAAGCGCCGTTCGAGTTCGGCTCGCTCGTGGCCCTCGCTCGCGAAGTGTTGCACCGACTTCGCCGACGGTCCGCGCCCGAGTGCGGTCGGACGCCCATGCTCGTGGAAATCGGTCCACGGGCTCGTGATGCGCTCGGCAAGCTCAAGACGCAGGCGCGGCAGCCCTGCCGCCGATGCACTCGAAAGCGAGCCCCTGTAGAGGCTGGCCTTCCTGCTGTCGCTCACGAACAAGAGCGCCGGAATCGTGTCGTTCATCGATCAACTCCTCGAGGTCAAGATCTGTGTCGTCGGCCGTCCCGTCGCCGGCGAATCGAGCGGCCGCATTCGCCATCACCGGTACTTCGCGCATCCGCCCGCGTCTCGCGCCAGGCGCATGCACCTGTCCCGACTGATTTCGGAGCAGCGACTCGAGATGGGCTGCGGCTTCGAGCCTGTTGAGCACGTCGTTTCCGCCGAACGCTGCGGCGAGCCGCCGAGCGACGGCATCGATGACGGCATCGGTCACGTCGAGCACCGAGTCTGGATCCTGCAATGGACGGACAATGAACCGCATTCGGTGAACCTCCAGACCCATCGTGGCGGGTCGCCTCAAGATGCATTCTTCCGGCGAAGTCCGCGGAATCCACGGGAAAGCCTCCCGTGCGGCGAGGAAAGCGCATGGAAGGGGCGGGCCTTTCGCAGGCTTTGGCGAATCGCGCCGAAACCGCCGCAATCGGTGTGC
>Ga0315900_10006995_pt1 | contig 14943 bp, 15 predicted proteins | sample LakEriMetagenome_FD_203521 | JGI IMG/M metagenome (GOLD analysis project Ga0315900, IMG submission 203521) | Freshwater fungal communities from buoy surface, Lake Erie, Ohio, United States - Buoy 12 MA114 | ecosystem: Environmental > Aquatic > Freshwater > Lake > Lake biofilm | place: USA: Lake...
TGCGCGTGGTGAAGCTGGAGAGCACCGACCCTTCGCGCCTGGCTTCAATCGGCGAAGAGGGCCAGATCATTGCCGACCTGGCCGGCGACGAAGCCTTTGAGGGCTACCACCGCCGCCCCGACGCCAACGCCAAGAGCCTGCACGGCGGCTGGTACTTCACCGGCGACATGGGTTATGTCGATGCCGACGGCGACCTGTTTGTCACCGGCCGTGTCGACGACATGATCATCAGCGGCGGCGAGAACGTCTCGCCCGTCGACATCGAGTCGGTGCTGTCGCTGCACCCGGCTGTGGACGAAGTGGCCGTGGCCGGCATGCCCGACCCGCGCTGGGGCCAGAAGGTGGTGGCCTTCGTGAAGCTGCACGGCAGCGCCGACGCCGCCGCCCTGGACGCGCACTGTCGCAATAGTGATCTCGTCAACTTCAAACGCCCGCGCGACTACGTCTTCGTGCGCGAGATTCCCAAGAGCCCCGTCGGCAAGGTGCTGCGGCGAAAGCTGCAGGCCGGCGAATACGAAACCGCAGCGCCCGTCGCGCCGGAGACCCCCTGATGAACAAGTGGATGGCTGCATGTCTGCTGGCCGGCGCCAGCCTGCAGGGCATGGCCCAGGACAACTTCCCCAACCGCATCGTGCGGCTGGTGGTGCCCTACAGCGCCGGCGGCACCGGTGACCAGATCGGCCGCTTGGTGGGCGACAAGATGGGCGAGTTCCTGGGTCAGCGTGTGCTCATCGACAACAAACCCGGCGCCGGCGGCAACCTGGGCGCCGAGGCGACGGTGCGCTCGCCAGCCGATGGCTACACGCTGGTGATGGCGGCCACCAGCCTGGCCAGCAACCCGGCGCTTCAGAAGAAGATGAGCTTCGACCCGGTGAAGGACCTGGTCGCCGTCAGCCAGTGCTGCGGTGTGCCCATGGTGGTGGTGGTGACACCCACGTTGCCGGTGAAGAACATCCAGGAGCTGGTGGCCTACGCCAAGGCCAACCCCGGCAAGCTGAACTTCAGTTCCTCGGGCATCGGCACCAGCAGCCATCTTGCGGGCGAGCTCTTCAAGTCGCTTGCCGACGTCGACATGACGCACATCCCCTACAAAGCCGACTCGCAGGCTTTGCCCGACCTGCTGGCGGGCAGTGTGCAGTTGATGTTCATGTTCCAGACCTCGGCGCTGCCGCAGGTCAAGGCGGGCAAGCTGCGAGCGCTGGCGGTCAGCACGTCCACCCGCAGCCCGGCAGCGCCAGAACTGCCCACCGTGGCCGAAGCAGGTGTACCGGGCTACGACTTCAACGGCTGGTTCGGGCTCTTCGCACCGGCGGGCACACCCAAGGCCGTGGTTGACAAGCTCCATGCCGCCGCCGTGAAGGCTGTGCAGTCGCCCGATCTGAAGGCCAAGCTCATCGAAGCCGGCTTCGTGCCCACACGGCCCGATACGCCAGCGCAGTTTGCGGCCTTCTTCCAGGGCGAAGTGGCCAAGTGGGCGCGCGTGGTGCGTGAAGCCAAGTTGCAGGCTGTGGACTGAGGGCATGAACATGAAGGTCCACACCACGTTGCGCGGCTGGCTGCAGCACCTGGGCGCCACCGACCGCCTGGCCCGGCTGCAGCCCGGCGTGAAGCTGAAGCATCAACTGGCTGCCATTGCCAAGCGGCTGGACGGCCAGCAGACGGCATTCTTTCCGCAGCCCGACGGCCATGCCGTGCCGGTGGTCAGCGGCTTCATGTCGCGCCGCAGCTGGATAGCCGAGGCCATGGGCGTGCCCGAGGCGGAATTGCTGCAGCGCTTTCGCAAGGCCGCCGAAAAACCCTTGCCCTGGCGTGAGGTGCAGCAGGCACCAGTACAGCAGGTGGTGCATCGCTTTGCCGACCAAAGTGCCGACATCTCGGCGCTGCTGCCCATTCCGACGCACAGCGAGCACGACCATGGCGCCTACATCACGGCCGGCCTGGTGATCGCGCGCAACCCGAAGACCGGTGTGCAGAACGTGTCGATCAACCGGGTGCAGGTGCAGGGGCCGGGCCGCCTGGGTATCCTGATCCTGCCGCGCCACCTGCACGCCTTCTACAGCGCCGCCGAGGCCCAGGGCCAGGCCCTGGACGTGGCCATCGTCATCGGTGTCGATCCGCTGACCGCGCTGGCCTCGCAGGCGATCGCGCCCATCGACTGCGACGAACTCGAGATTGCCGGCGCACTGCACGGCGCCCCCTTGGCTGTGGTCAAGTGCCTGACCAACGACGTGCGCGTACCGGCTGAGGCTGAATTCGTCATCGAAGGGCGGCTGCTGCCCAAGGTGCGTGCGCCCGAGGGGCCGTTCGGCGAGTTCCCCAAGTACTACAGCGCGCGTGAAGACCGCGAGGTCATCGAGATCGACGCGCTGACCCATCGGCGCGACCCCATCTTTCACACCATCGTGCCGGCCGAGATGGAGCACCTGCTGCTGGGCGCCATCCCCCGCGAGGCCACACTGCTGGCGCACCTGCAGCGCAGCTTCCCGAACGTGCTGGACGTGCACCTGTCGGTGGGCGGCGTGGCGCGTTACCACCTCGTGGTGCAGATGCGCAAGACGCGCGAAGGGCAGGCCAAGAACGTCATGCTCGGCGCATTTGCCGGCCACTACGACGTCAAGCAGGTGATCGTGGTCGATGAAGACGTCGACATCCACCAGCCGGCCGAGGTCGAATGGGCGGTGGCGACGCGCTTCCAGGCCGACCGCGACCTGCTCGTGATTGCCGGCGCTCAGGGCTCGGCGCTGGACCCTTCCACCACGGTCGGGTTTCCCGGCAACAAGCCGCCGGTCGAATGGCAGGGTTACGGCGCCAAGATGGGCCTGGACGCCACCAAGCCGCTGTCCAGTTCAGAACACGTCTTCACCCGTGTGCGCATACCCGGCGAGCGGGAAGTGGACTTGTCCAAGGCCATTGCAGCGACAGGCCCCGGCGCACTGGTGGGTACACCCCTGCAGGCGCTATGAAGCGCTTGATCGTTGCCATCACCGGCGCCAGTGGCGCTGTCTACGGCGTGCGGCTGTTGCAGATGCTGCGCAGTCTGGCTGGCGTGCAGACGCATCTGGTGCTGTCGCAAGCCGGTGGACTGACGGCTGCACAAGAGCTGGGGCTGTCGCGGGCCGACATCGAAGCCCTGGCCGACGTGGCCCACAACCCACGCGACATTGGCGCGACGGTGGCCAGCGGTTCCTTCATCACCCACGGCATGGTGATTGCGCCTTGTTCGATGAAGACGCTGGCCAGCGTGGCGCTGGGGCTGGGCGACAACCTGGTCAGCCGTGCTGCCGACGTGGTGCTGAAAGAGCGCCGCCGGCTGGTGCTGCTGGCGCGAGAGACACCGCTGAACCTGGCTCACCTGCGCAACATGGCCACGGTCACCGAAATGGGCGGGGTGATCTGCCCACCGGTGCCTGCCTTCTACAGCCGCCCGCAGACGCTTGACGATGTCGTCAACCACAGCTGTGCGCGCGTGCTGGACCTGTTCGATCTTGACGCGCCTGACGGGCTGCGCCGCTGGGGCGGTCTTGCTCGTGCGTCTGAGCCCTCCACTGACCCATTCACAACGACGGAGACACCCTGATGAACACCTTTCTGCCGGCCTGCGGCGCACTGACCCTGGCTGCACTGTTGACCAGCTTGCCCGCTGCCGCCAAGCTCAACTCCTGTGACGGGCCGATCGTGTTCGGCACGACGATCAGCGAGACCGGCCCCTTCAGCACGCTGGCCGACCGCTGGCGCAAGATGACCGAAGTCTTCGCCGAAGAGATCAACAAGACCGGCGGCGTGGCCGTCAAGGCCTGCAACAAGAAGCTGCCCATCCAGTTCGTCATCTACGACGACCAGAGTGTGCCGGCCACCGCTGTGCAGCTCTACGAGAAGATGGCCACGGTTGACAAGGTGGACTTCTTCGTCGGCCCCGACTGGTCGTCCATAGGCGGCCCGGTGCCACCCATCGCCGACAAGTACAAGATACCCATGGTGATGGCCAACGTGGCCACGCCGGCGCTCTATGACCGCGGCCTGAAGTACATCTGGGGTACGCCCTTCCCGGTGGTGCCCAACTGGTCAGCGCGTTACTTCGACATGATCGGCAAGGTCAGCCCAAAGCCGCAGACCATCATCTTCATCACCCACGACAACCCGGTGATGAAGGGCATCACGGCCACGTGGAGCAAGAAGGCCGAGGAGCAGGGCCTGAAGGTGCTGGGCACCGAGATGTTCGGCGCCGAGTTGAAGGACTTCACCGCGCTGATCGCCAAGGTGCGTGCGGCCAGGGCCGACATCGTCTACATCAGCAGCTACGACAACGCCAGCGTGCCGCTGGTGCAGCAGATGCGCCAGCTGAAAGTGCGCGCAATGGACGTGCACCACACCATGCTGACCGGTGCATTGCAGCGGCAGGTGGGGCAGGACCTGGAAGGCATGACCGGGGAACTGAGCTGGTACCCGGGTGTGAAGGGTGCCTACAGCGAACTCGTCGAGACGGTGATGCAGCGCTCGAACGTGAGCATGTTCGACTACATCTGGACCCTGGGCCGCCTGACCAGCTACCTGGCCATGATCCAGGGCATAGAAAAGGCCGGCGAGGTGGACCGCGAGAAGGTCAGGGCAGCGCTCTTCAAGGCCACCATCAAGAGCCCGGCTGGCGATGTGACTTTCGACGAACGCGGCTTCGCCAACACCGGCGCTTTCACGGTGCAGATGCAGGCGGGCAAGGTGCAGGTGGTGTGGCCGCCGGAAGTGGCCACCAGCAAGCTGCAGTGGCCTTCGCCGAGCTGGCAGTGACGCGGCGAACGCGGACCTGATGGCCATGGAAGTGCTTCTGCAAGTGCTGATCGGCGGCGTGCTGCTGGGCGGGTTGTACGCGCTGGTCGCGTTTGGCCTGTCCCTCATCTACGGAGTGGTTCGCATCCTCAACTTCGCGCACGGCACGCTGCTGGCCGTCAGTGGCGTGGTGGCCAGCCTGGCCTTTGCCAGCTGGCAGTTGCACCCCGTGCTGATCGCCGCGCTGCTGGCGCCTCTGTTGGGTGCACTGGCCTACGGCTACTACCACCTGCTGCTCAAGCCGCTGGCCAAGCGCAACCACTTCGAAGGCACCGTGGGCACGGTGCTGGTCACGGTGGGCACGCTGATGGTCCTGAGCGACCTCACCGCCAAGGCCGCAGGCGCCACCCAGCGCAACATCCCCGTGCGGCTGGAGGCGCTGGAGTTCGGCGACATCGTCGTCAGCACGGTGCAGTTGCTCATCCTGGGCGGCATTGCGCTGCTCACGCTGGTGATGCACCTGATCCTGAAAAAAACCTGGTTCGGCCGCGCCATACGCGCGGTGACGCAGGAGCCGGTGGGCGCGCAGATCTGCGGCGTGCAGAGCACGCGCATGAAGGCGCTGACCTTCGCCTTCGGGTCGGCCACGGTGGCCATCGCTGCCGTGATGTATGTGCTGAGCTTTCCGGTTGACCCGACCATGGGTTTCAGCCTTACGGTCAAGGCCTTCACCATCATCGTGGTCGGCGGCATCGGCAACCTGCCGGGCGCCCTGCTGGCAGGTGTTTTTCTGGGCGTGGCCGAGGGCCTGACGGGCCTGTACTGGAAGCCGGAATGGGCGCCGGCGCTGAGCGTGGTGCTGATGCTGGCCATTCTGGTGGCACGCCCGCGTGTGGCGGGGGTGAAGTGATGACGGCGCTGAACGTTGCAACCGCTGCCACGGGCAGCCCCAACAGCTCGCCCGCTGCAGCGCGCTACGGCTGGGGGCTGGGTGCGCTGGCTGTGGTGGCACTTGCGGCCTTGCCGTTTTTTGCCAACCCTTACTTCGTCACCTTCGCCTTCACCGTGCTGATTGCCTACATCCTGGGCCAGAGCTGGGACTGGGTGGCTGGCGAGATGGGCTACGTCAACCTGGGCCACTTCTGCTTCTATGGCATTGGCGCCTACGGATTCGCCATCGCGCTGGTCTCGGGCTGGCCGTTTCTGGCGGCTTTTGGTGTGGCGCTGCTGGCCACGGCGGTGGTGGCGGCGGTGTTGTCGGTGCCGCTCTTCAGGCTGCATGGCGACTACTTCGCCTTTGCCACGCTGGCGCTGCTGCCGCTGATGGAGGTGATGGCCTTCAACCTGGGTTGGTTGACCAAGGGCGCCGACGGCATCGTGCTGCCCGTGGCCCAGGTGCTGACGCCGGCCTTCCTGGGCGTGCTGGCGGTCTGCATGGTGACCTTTGTCGTCACCCTGCGCATCAACCACGCGCGTTTTGGCTTTGCGTTGAAGAGCATTCGCAACGACGAGCAGGTGGCCGAAACCGTGGGCGTGAAGATCGGCCCGGTGAAGCGCCATGTGCTGGTGCTGAGCGCCATCTTCGCTGCCGCAGCCGGTGCGCTGCAGGCCTGGCAGATGAGCTACATCGACCCCGGCAGCGTCTTCGGTCTGAACGTGGCGCTGGTGCCCATCGCGATGGTGCTGTTCGCAGGCTCGGGCCTGCGCTTCGGCCCGCTGGTGGGCGTGGTGCTGTTGGCCAGCATGCAGCAGTGGTTGTTGGTTGGCGTGCAGGGCTTCCAGCACACGCTGTATGGCCTGACCATCCTGCTCATCGGGCGCTTCATGCCCGGCGGTTTCCTGCGCGCCAAGTGGGTGCGCCGGGTGCCCGTGCTCAGGCTGCTGGGCCGTGAGCACCATGAACATGTTGGCGAAACCGCCACAAGTCTGGCGGCCACACCCGGCAGCGCAGCCGCGACGTTGCCCCTGCCGCGCCTGGACGTGGACCGCAGCCGCCCACTCATCGAGTTGCAGGGCGTGCGCATGCAGTTCGGCGGCAACGTGGCCGTCAATGACATCAGCCTGAAGATCAGGGAAGGCGAAATCGTCGGCCTCATCGGGCCCAACGGCTCGGGCAAGACGACGCTTTTCAACTGCATCTCGCGCGTCTACACACCCACCGCCGGCAAGGTGCTGATGGCTGGCCAGGACCTCGCCAGCCTGGGCCGCGACGGCATCGCGCGCCTGGGTGTGGGCCGCACCTACCAGATACCGCGGCCCTTCGGTGACCTGACGGTGCAGGAGAACATCGCCATCCCGCTGATGTTCAGCAGCCAGCCGCTGAGCCCGCGGGACGCCATGCGCGAGGCGCGGGCCTTCATCGACTACGCCGAACTGGGCCCGCGCCTGCGCGACCGTGCCGACGCGCTGAGCGTGCAGGAGCGCAAGGCGCTGGAGTTCGCGCGCGCGCTGGCCTGCCGGCCGCGGCTGCTGCTGGTTGACGAGGTGGCCTCGGGCCTGACGCCGGCCGAGGTGAAACGCTTTGTCGAGCACATCCGCCATGTGCGCGACCGCTATGGCATCACCGTGATCTGGGTCGAGCACATCTTCTCGGCGCTGGAGCAGGTGGTTGACCGTGTCATTGCGCTGGAGCAGGGCAGCCTGATCGCCGACGGCCCGCTGGCTGCGGTGGTGAAGGACGAGCGTGTGCTCAGCACCTACCTGGGCTCTGCAGCGCCGCGCCCGCCCGCGCAGCCCTTGCTGGCGGGAGCGAACTGATGCTGACCTTGAAAAACCTGGCGGTGGACCACGGCAAGCTGCGCGCGCTGTGGGACGTGAGCCTGCATGTGGGCAAGGGCGAACGTGTGGGCCTGCTGGGCGCCAACGGCGCCGGCAAGAGCACCGCGATGGGCGCCATCGTCGGCCTTTACCCGGCAGCGGGTGGCCAGATCAGCTTCGACGGTGCGCCCCTGAACGCGCCAAGCACCACACACACCGTGGCCGGCGGCATCGCGCTGGTGCCTGAAGGCCGGCGCCTCTTTCCGGGCATGAGCGTCTGGGAAAACCTGGCGATGGGCGCCTACGCCGCGCTTCAGCGGGAGCTGGACGAACCGCTGGAGCAGGTGTTCAGCCTGTTCCCCGTCCTGCGGCAGAAGGCGGCGCAAAACGCGGGCGAACTCTCTGGCGGCCAGCAGCAGATGGTGGCCATAGGCCGTGCGCTGATGTCGCGCCCGCGCCTGCTGCTGCTGGACGAGCCGTTCATCGGCGTGGCGCCGCTGCTGGTGGACGAGATCCTGGCCGCGCTGCGCCAGATCGCCGGCGCTGGGGTCACGCTGGTGCTGGTGGAGCAGAACACCCACCGTGCGCTTGACTTTGTCGAGCGCGCCTATGTGCTGGAAAACGGCCGCACGGTGCTGGAAGGCGGGCGCGACGCGCTGTTGGCCGACCCCGCCTTTGCGGCCAAGTTTCTCGGCCTGGAATGAACAAAAAGGAGATGGCATGAACCGAGACCAAGAGATCGTGCAGCGTTCGCACAGTTTTCGAGAGCAGTACCGCAAGGAGACACCTTCGTGGTACCGCGGCGAGATGCACCTGGCCTTCACGCTGCTGTTTACCGGTGGCGTGGTCTGGTATTGCGCCGCGAACATCAGCCAGCCCAGCTGGGCCGAGTGGCTGTGGGTGGTGCTGCCGATGTTCCTGTTCGGCAACTGGGCCGAGTGGGCCGGCCACCGCTACCTGCTGCACAGCCCCCGGAGTCTCATCAAGCCGGCCTACAAGCGCCACGTCAATACCCACCACCAGTTCTTCAGCCACAAGACGCTGGACTACCACGGCCAGAAGGATTGGCGCGCCTTGCTCTTCCCGCCGTTTGCACCGGTGCTGTTTGTGGTGGCGGCGCTGCCGCCGGCGCTGCTGCTGGGCACGCTGTGGACACCCAACGCCGGCTACATCGCGATGCTGACCATGGCCGCCTATTTCCTGATGTACGAAGGCCTGCACACGCTCAGCCACCTGGAGCACCCGCTGCTGGATGCCATGCCGCTGGTGAACACCGTGCGCCGCATGCACGTGCTGCACCACAACCCCGACTTCATGCACACCCGCAACTTCAACCTGACCTTCCCCATCTGCGACGCCCTCTTTGGCACCAGCGACCTGGACAAGGGCTTGCTGGGCACGCTGTTCAACGGCATGTCCGACGCCGCACGCAAGCCCGAAGACGCTGCCCGGGTGGCCGCACAACTGAGCGACAAACCCGCTCGACGCCCTGAACGGGAGGCCGCATGAAAACCCCTGAACCGCCCGTTCAAGCGCAGCGGCTTGCCGGCCGTGTGGCCATCGTCACAGGCGCCGCCCAAGGCATCGGTGCGCGCTATGCCCGCGCGCTGGCCGCCCAAGGTGCGGCCCTGGTGTGCTGCGACGTGGGTGATGCGGAACCCGTGGCGGCGCAGATACGTGCCGCCGGTGGCCAGGCCCTGGCGCTGCACACCGATGTCACGTCGGCCGAGTCCACGCGCCAGATGGCCGCCGCTGCCATGGCGGCCTATGGCGGCATTGACATCCTGGTCAACAACGCCGGCCTCTTCACCCACCTGGCGATGAAGCCTTTCGACCAGATAGACGCCGCAGAGTGGGACCGCGTGATGGCCGTCAACGTGCGCGGCCCCTTCGAGTGTGCCCGGGCCGTGGTTCCGCAGATGCGCGCCCGGGGCTACGGCAAGATCGTCAACATCGCCTCGGGCACGGTCTTCAAGGGTGCGCCCTTCCTGCTGCACTACGTCACCAGCAAAGGCGCGGTGGTGGCCATGACACGCGCGTTGGCGCGCGAACTGGGCGACGCCGGCATCCGCGTCAACACCCTGGCGCCTGGCCTCACGGCCAGCGAAAACACGCTGGCCAACCCGGCCTGGCAGGGGGCTGCTGCGGCCAACAACATTGCCAGCCGCGCCATCAAGCGCGAGGTCACGCCTGAAGACCTGTGCGGCACCCTGGTCTACCTGGTCAGCGCCGAGAGCGACTTCGTCACCGGCCAGGTGGTCGTGGTCGATGGCGGCTCGGTGATGCATTGATGAAGAGCGCCGTGAACATGGAAGCCCGACTCCTCATCAACGGCCATTGGGTGCCGGCGCGCAGCCACGGAACCCGCTTCAACCCCGCCACCGGTGCTGCCATTGGTACCTACGCCGACGCAGGAGAGGCCGAGGCGCAGGCTGCCATCAGCGCCGCGCGCGCGGCCTTCGAGCAGGCCAACTGGGCCCAGAACCCCCGGCTGCGCCAGCAGGTGATGCTGAAGTGGGCCGATGAAATGGAGCGCCGTGCGGAAGAATTGGCGCGCCTGCTGACGCTGGAAAACGGCAAGGTGCTGGGCCAGAGCCGTGGCGAAGTGGGTGCCGCTGTTTCTGAGGTGCGCTACTACGCCGGCCTGGCACGCCACATGCCCGGCCATGTGTTGGAAGTCGAGCCCGGCGTGTTCAGTACGATGCTGAAAGAGCCGGCCGGCGTGGCAGGCTTGATCATCCCGTGGAACGCCCCGGTGGTGCTGCTGATACGCGCACTCACACCTGCGCTGGCGGCAGGCTGCACCGTGGTCATCAAGCCGGCACCGCAGACGGCGCTGATCACCGCCGCCGTCATTGCGGCGCTGCACGACGTGCCGGGCCTGCCGCCCGGGGTGGTGAACCTGCTCAGCGAAAGCGGCCACGCCGTGGCGCAGGCGCTGGTCACGTCGCACGACGTGGACGTGCTCAGCTTCACCGGCAGCAACGCCACCGGAGCGCGCATCATGGCCGCTGCGGCGCCGACGATGAAGAAGCTGAGCCTGGAACTGGGCGGCAAGTCGCCCTGCCTGGTGTTCGAGGATGTCGACGTGGACCGTGTGGCGCCGCAGTTGGCCGCCGCTGCCACCATCATCAGCGGCCAGCAGTGCACGGCGGCACGGCGCGTGCTGGTGCATGCGGCCAAGTACGAAGCCATGAAGGACGCACTGACCCGTGCACTGGCCGCGCTGGTGGTGGCACCTGGCGACCAGGTGGGCGCGCAGGTCGGGCCATTGATCGACCTGGTTGCCTGCGAGCGTGTGGACGCGCTCACCCAGCGTGCCATGGACGAGGCCGATGAGGTCTTGCTGCGTGGCGGCCGCCTTGCAGATGCGCCTGCGGGCAGCAGCTTTCTCACGCCCACCCTGGTGGCGCACAAGGACAGCAGCGCATTTTTTGTGCAGGAGGAGATCTTCGGGCCTCTGCTCGTACTGGAGCGTTTCGAAGACGAGAAGGAAGCCGTCCAGCGCGCCAACCACAGCGAGTACGGCCTCTCGGCCAGCGTCTGGACCCACGAAGGTGCCCGCGCTTTGCGTGTCGCACGTGCGCTGCGCAACGGCACGGTGTGGATCAACGACCACAACAAGCTCTTTGCCGAGGCCGAAACCGGCGGCTACCGCCGCAGCGGCCTGGGCCGCCTGCACGGATTCGACGCGCTGATCGACTTCACCGAGATCAAACACATCTACCAGAGCGTGGGCGTTGTCGCCTGAAGGCGCGCGCCCGAGCACCCCTCGTCGAAGGTACCCCATGAACCTGCCCGAACTGAACCACCCCGCGCACACGCTGCCGGCGCCACTCGACGGCTTCCGGGTCGAGGTCGACGCGGCACGCGAACGTGCCGACATCGTGCTCGACCGGCCGCCCTTCAACGTCGTCAGCATGCTCGCGCGTGAGCAGCTGCGCATCGCCTTCGAGGCGCTGGATGCCGACGAACGGGTGCGCGTCATCGTCGTGCGCGGCGAGGGTGACCACTTCAGCAGCGGCGGCGACATCAAGGGCTTCCTGGCCGCCGCACCCGAGAAGGTGAGCCAGCTGGCCTGGAACATTGCCGCGCCAGCGCGCTGCAGCAAGCCGGTGATCGCAGCCGGCCGCGGCTACTGCTTCGGCGTGGGCTTCGAACTCAGCCTGGCCTGTGACTTTCGCCTGGCAACTGACACCACACTGTATGCACTGCCTGAGCAAAAGCTGGGCCAGATCCCCGGCAGCGGCGGCAGCGCGCGGCTGCAGAAGATGGTGGGCATCACGCGCACTAAGGACATCGTGATGCGCAGCCGCCGCATCACCGGCCGCCAGGCCTTCGACTGGGGCGTGGCCACCGACTGCGTGCCCGACGCCGAACTCGAACGGGCCACCGACGACTTGGTCGACGAACTGCGCAGCTTCAGCCCGCTGGCCCAGCGCACCGCGAAGAAGCTGCTGAACGACACCGAGGACTCGCCGCTGTCGATCGCCATCGAGCTGGAAGGCCACTGCTATTCGCGTCTGCGCAGCAGCGAGGACTTCCGCGAAGGCGTCGAGGCTTTCCACAGCAAGCGCCAGCCGAACTTCATCGGCCGCTGACGTTGCTGAACGCCACATGTTCCCACCCGCCCCCAACCGCTCCTGAAGACAAGCCATGAAAAGGACCTTTGCCACCACCACCCTGTCGCCGGCCGCCACGGCCGCGTTTGCGCAAGCCGGCGCGCCCATCAAGATCGGCGTCGTCACGCCGCTGTCGGGCACCTACGCCGGCATCGGCCAGCAGGTGAAGTGGGGCTTGGACCTGGCTGCGGCGCAGATCAATGCCAGCGGCGGCGTGATGGGCCGCAAGCTCGAACTCATCTGCGAAGACGAGGAGGCCAACCCGGCCGTGGCCACGCAGAAGGCCGAGAAGCTGTTCCAGGTGAACAAGGTCGACTTCCTGACCGGCACCGTCAACAGCGGCAGCACGCTGGCCGTGGGCCAGGTGGCCGAGCGCAACGGCCGGCTGATGGCCACCACGGTGTCCTTCGCCGACAGCATTGCCGCCGACAAGTGCAGCCCGAACGTCTTCCGTGTCAACGCCCGCGCCGGCATGCAGAGCGCGGCGCTGGTCGACTGGATGGCGACGACGCAGAAGGACGCCAACGTCTTCTACCCGGGGCCCGACTACGAGATGGGCCGCAGCACCGTGGCGGCCTTCAAGAGTGCAGCCGAAGGCAAAGGCGCGAAGACCGCCGGTGAGGTGTTCGCGCCGCTCGACAATAAGGATTATTCGCCCTACTTCGGGCAGATCCTGAGGCGTTGATGCGGCAACTGGCGGTCTGACATGGCGATAGATGACCGGCGCATTGCCTGGCTGCTGACCGCCGAAGTGTTCGAGTGCGGCAGTGCCGCGATAAAGGCCTGCCTGTCCGTGGCTGCGGAGGCAGGATTCTGCGTGGTGGCGATGAACCACTCGATGGCAACTGGCGGTATTGGAACGGAGATCCAGGCGGAAGCGATGCGGCTCGGTCTGCAGTCCATCTTCGTCAACGATGCGGCGCACTGCCGTCTCGGCTCGACACTGGGCGACGCGGAGCGCTGGTCGCTGGCGCAAGCACTCTCGCGTGACGGTTTTGATGGGTTCATCCTGTGCGAAGTCTGCGACAGCCGTCCCAGGGCTGAATCGCTGCTCGCGACGGCTCGTGTGCTGTTGCGAGACCTGGATCAACTCGACTGGGAGTGTTACCACTAGGACCGAACCGAGTCCTTCGTTGAAGGGGAGGTAGGAGCTCAGGCGAAGCAGGGTCCTTCGAAGGAGGCGGTCGGGATGATGCCGCGTTTGCTGTAGCGCCAGGGATCCTTGTCGGTCGCCTTCTGGCTCAGCTCTTCACTGGCCAACGGCCTGATCGCCTTAATCTTTTCGGCCACGGGGCCGGTGGCCGTGATCCTGGCGGTGGGCACGGGCGGTGGGTTGTCGCAGGCGGAGCTGGCGTCCTGGGTGTTCGGGGTGTTCTTCATCAACGGCCTGATGACGCTGGCGATGAGCCTGCGTCACCGCACCCCGCTGGGCTTCGGGTGGACCATTCCCGGCACCGTGCTGGTGGGCCCGGCGCTGCAGCACATGAGCTTCGCCGAGGTGATCGGCGCGTTCTACGCCACCAGCGTGCTCATCCTGGTGCTGGGGGCCAGCGGTTGGGTCAAGCGCGTGATGTCGTGGCTGCCCATGCCCATCGTCATGGGGATGGTGGCGGGCGTGTTCCTGCGCTTCGGGCCGGATCTGGTGCGGGCGCTGCACAGCGACGTGGCCGTGGCCGCACCGATGGTGCTGGCGTTCATCGTGCTGTCGGCGGCACCGTCGCTGGGCCGGCGCCTGCCGCGGCGGCCGGTCAGTGGAGTCTGGCGCAGCCCCTGGCGCAGGCGCCCGTCTGGTCACTGGCGGCGATGGTGGAGTTGGTCGTGCCGCTGGCCATCACGGTGCTGGTGGTGCAGAACGGCCAGGGCGTGGCGGTGCTGAAGGCGGCGCGGCATGACCCGCCGGTCAACGCCATCGCCTTCGTGTGCGGCCTCGGTGCGGCGGCCAGCGCGCTGGTGGGGGCCGTGAGCACCTGCCTGACGGGGCCCAGCAACGCCATGATGAGCGCCTCTGGCGACCGGCCGCGCCATTACACGGCGGCCCTGACTTTCGGTGCGCTGGCGGTGCTGTTCGGCCTGCTCGCGCCCACCTTCACCGGCCTCATGCTCGCCACGCCCAAGGCCTTCATCATGGTGCTGGGCGGGTTGGCCATGGTGCGGGTGCTGCAGGGGGCCTTCACCGCGGCATTCGGCGCCGGCCGCTTCACGCTGGGCGCGCTGGTGAGCCTGCTGGTGACCGTGGCCGATCTCAGCCTGCTCAACATCGGCGCGGCCTTCTGGGGGCTGGTGGCGGGGTTCCTCGTCGCCTGGTGGATGGAGAGGCCCGACTTCGGGGCAGCGCCCAAGTCGTAGCCCTGATGGGCCTGCTGGCTGACAAGTCGATCGACACGCCGCTCGATAGCAGTGACTCGTCATTGAAGAAGACGATAGAAAAGATCAAGGCAATCAACTTCCCTAATGGACTCCCGAGTCCAACAATGCTTTCTATCGACAACGCGATACCGATAGTAAGGTGCCGCAGTCGGTCGAAAGGTCCGATTCCCGGACACACCCTCAACGCATTGCAAGGAAGTTCGTCATGCCCCTCATCAACACCCCCGTCGCCCCGTTCAAGGCCACCGCGTTCCACAACGGCAAGTTTGTCGAGATCACCGAGCAGACCCTGAAAGGCCGCTGGAGCGTCTTCGTCTTCTACCCGGCCGACTTCACCTTTGTCTGCCCCACCGAGCTGGAAGACCTGGCCGACCGGCACGACCAGTTCAAGGCTCTGGGCGTGGACGTCTACGGCATCTCTACCGACACGCACTTC
>Ga0315900_10006996_pt1 | contig 14942 bp, 11 predicted proteins | sample LakEriMetagenome_FD_203521 | JGI IMG/M metagenome (GOLD analysis project Ga0315900, IMG submission 203521) | Freshwater fungal communities from buoy surface, Lake Erie, Ohio, United States - Buoy 12 MA114 | ecosystem: Environmental > Aquatic > Freshwater > Lake > Lake biofilm | place: USA: Lake...
CTCCTCGTCGTCGGCGTCGAGCTCCTTGTGCAGCACGAGGAAGCGCGCCACCTGCGAGGCGCCCATCACCGGGTCGGCGGCGAGATCGGCATTGACCTTCTCGATGCACTCGCGGATCAGTTCGTAGATCTCGGCCCGCGAGGCGAGATCGACATAGCCGGCATAGCCGATGTTGCGGCGCTCGGCCCAGCTGCCGCAGGCCTCGAAATCGATGTTGACGAAGACCACGACCCGGTCGCGGCCGTCGCCGAAGGCCACCGCCTCCTTGACGAAGGGGAAGAACTTCAGCTTGTTCTCGACGAACTTCGGCGCGAAAAGCTGCCCGCCAGCGAGCTTGCCGACATCCTTCGCGCGATCGATGATCCGCAGGTGGCCGTCGGCATCGAGGTAGCCCGCATCGCCGGTGTGGAACCAGCCCTCGGCGTCGCGCACCTCGGCGGTGGCCTCGGGGTTGCGGTGGTACTCGAGCAGCAGGCCGGGGCTGCGTACCAGCAGCTCGCCGGCCTCGCTGACGCGCAGCTCGACGCCTTGCACCGGCGGGCCGACGGTGTCGGCGCGCACCTGACCGTTGGGCTGCACGCACACGAAGACCGCGGTTTCGGTGGACCCGTAGAGCTGCTTCAGGTTGATGCCCAGCGAACGGTAGAAGGCGAAGAGATCGGGGCCGATCGCCTCGCCCGCGGTGTAGGCCACCCGCACGCGGCTCATGCCGAGCGCATTGCGCAGCGGCCCGTAGACCAGCACGCGCCCGATGCCGTAGAGCAGCCGGTCGGCCAGCCCCACCCCGGCATCGCCGTCGAGGATGCGCGGCCCCACCCGCCGGGCATGATCCATGAACCAGCGGTACAGGCGGCGCTTGGGCGCGGCCGCGTCCTCCATGCGGATCGTGACCTGCGTCAGCAGCGCCTCGAGCACGCGCGGCGGCGCGAAGTAGTAGCTCGGGCCGATCTCGCGCATGTCGGCGGCGACGGTGGCCTGCGACTCGGGGCAGTTGACCGTGAATCCGTTCACCAGCCACTGCGCGTACGAGAAGATGTTCTGGCCGAGCCAGGCCATCGGCAGGTAGGCGAGCACTTCCTCGCCGGGCCCCAGACCCTCCATGCGCGAGGCGACCGTCGACATCGCGATCAGCGCCCGATGGCTGTGGACCACGCCCTTGGGCATGCCGGTGGTGCCGGAGGTGTAGAACATCGCGGCCGCGTCGTCGGGCGAACCCTTGTCGATCTCGGCCTGCACGAGCCCGGGATGGCTGCGCAGCAGTTCGCGGCCGCGCTCGAGCAGCGCCTCGAAGGCCATCAGCTCGGGCTGCTGGTAGTTGCGCAGGCCGCGGGGGTCGTCGTAGACGATGTGGGCGAGCGCCGGGTGCCGCTCGCGCACCTCGAGCATCTTGTCGACCTGCTCCTGGTCCTCGACGATCGCGAACGCGATGTCGGCATTGCCGCAGACGTAGGCCATCTCGGCCGCGGCGGCGTCCTGGTAGAGCGGCACCGGGACCGCGCCCAGCGACTGCACGGCCAGCATCGCCACGTACAGGCGCGGGCGATTTTCGCCCACCAGCGCCACATGCGCGCCACGCGCGAGACCCAGGCCGGCAAGGCCGGCCGCGACCGCCTCGGCCTGCACCTTGAGCTCGCGCCAGTCGAGGGACTGCCAGATGCCCAGCCGCTTCTCGCGCATCGCGCTGGCCTGCGGGCGGGCGGCGGCGTGCCGCCAGGCGAGGACCGGGAACGTGAGGTTCCCGAGTTCGCGCACCTGTTCGACGTCGCTGCTGGCCTGGTTCATCGGGGAAACTCCGGAGGGCAAACCGGCGTGCCACTGCACGCACGGCCGGATGAGAGCACGCGAGACTTACCGCAGGCTGACCGCCAGCCGCCTGGCCGGCGCGGGGGCGGGCCAGCCTCGACCGGGGGCGGCCGCCAGCCTACTTCTCGTAGCTGTAAAAGCCGCGGCCGCTCTTGCGGCCGAGCAGGCCGGCATCGACCATCTCGCGAAGCAGTGGCGCCGGGCGGTACTTCGGGTCGTTGAAGGTGCCGTAGAGCACCTCCATGACCGCGAGCAGCACGTCGAGGCCCACCATGTCGCAAAGCGCGAGCGGACCGATCGGATGATTACAGCCCAGCCGCATGCCGGCGTCGATCTCCTCGGCGCTCGCAAGGCCTTCCTGCAGCGCGAAGACCGCCTCGTTGAGCATCGGGCACAGGATGCGGTTGACGGCGAAGCCGGCGCTGTTCTTCACGCCGATCGGGGTCTTGCCGAGCGCGCGCGCGAGCGCGGCGACCTCCTCGACCGCGGCCTCCGAAGTGCGCAGCCCGCGGATGATCTCGACCAGCGCCATCACCGGCACCGGGTTGAAGAAGTGCATGCCGACGAAGCGCTCCGGGCGGCTGGTGGCGGCGGCCAGCTTCGTGATGGAGATCGACGAGGTGTTGGTGGCGATGATCGCGCCCGGCCGCAGGATGCCGTCGAGGGCCTGCAGGATCTTCACCTTGACCGGCTCGTTCTCGGTGGCGGCCTCGATGACCATGTCGGTGTCGGCAAGGTCACGCGCCTCGGTGGTGGTGCGGATGCGCGACAGCACCTGCGTCTTGCCCTCCTCGCTGAGGGTGCCCTTGCGCACCGAGCGGTCGAGCGAGCCCGACACCGTCGCGAGCGCGCGCTCGAGCGCGGCCGGGTTCACGTCCTGGACCACCGCCTGCAGGCCCGCCACCGCGCAGACCTGCGCGATGCCGTTGCCCATCGTGCCGGCGCCGATGATGCCGATCGTCTGGATGCTCATGACTGTTCTCCGCTGCCCGGGCCCGCGGGCCCCCTGTGATCAAGCCTTCTAGGATAGCGCGAGCCCCGAAATCACCGATAATCGGCGGGGCCAGCCAACGCCGGAGCACCCCGATGACCGATCTCTCCGAGGCGAAGAGCCTCGCCGAATACCGCGCCGCCAACAAGGTGCGCTTCGTCACCGCCGCCTCGCTGTTCGACGGCCACGACGCGTCGATCAACATCATGCGGCGCATCCTGCAGAGCATGGGCTGCGAGGTGGTGCATCTCGGCCACAACCGCTCGGTGCGCGAGATCGTCGACTGCGCGCTGCAGGAAGACGCGCACGGCATCGCGGTCAGCTCCTACCAGGGCGGCCATGTCGAGTACTTCAAGTACATGATCGACCTGCTGCGCGAGGCCGGCGCCGGCCATGTGCAGGTCTTCGGCGGTGGCGGCGGCGTGATCGTGCCGGCCGAGATCCGCGAGCTGCAGGACTACGGCGTCGCGCGCATCTATTCGCCCGAGGACGGCCAGCGCCTGGGCCTGGCGGGCATGATCGGCGACATGATCCGGCGCTGCGACCGCAACCTGGCCGAGCTGGCGCCCGCGACCCTCGACGCCATCGTCGCGCCCGCCGGCGCCGAGGCAGCGGCGCTCGCCGCCTCGCGCCGGGCGCTCGCGCAACTGCTCACGGCGCTCGAGAACGGCACGCCGCCGGCCGGTCTCGACGAAGCCGGTTTCGCGGCGCTGCGCCAGGATCTGCACCGGCGCGCCGACACCGTGCGCACGCCCGCCCTGGGCATCACCGGCACCGGCGGCGCCGGCAAGAGCTCCCTCACCGACGAGCTGGTGCGCCGTTTCCGCCTCGACCAGGACGACCGCCTGCGGCTGGCGATCCTGTCGGTCGACCCCACGCGTCGCAAGAGCGGCGGCGCGCTGCTTGGCGATCGCATCCGCATGAACGCGATCAACCATCCGAACGTGTTCATGCGCTCGCTCGCCACGCGCGAGGCCGGCAGCGAGGTCAGCCGCGCGCTGCCCGACGTGATCGCCGCCTGCAAGGTCGCGGGCTTCGACCTGATCGTCGTCGAAACCTCCGGCATCGGCCAGGGCGACGCCGCGATCGTGCCGCTGGTCGACGCGACGCTGTACGTGATGACGCCCGAGTTCGGCGCCGCCAGCCAGCTCGAGAAGATCGACATGCTCGACTTCGCCGACTTCGTCGCGATCAACAAGTTCGACCGCAAGGGCGCGGCCGACGCGCTGCGCGACGTCGCCAAGCAGGTGCAGCGCAACCGCGAGCTCTGGACCACGCCCACCGAGCGCATGCCGGTGTGGGGCACGCAGGCCAGCCGCTTCAACGACGACGGCGTCACCGCGCTCTACCTCGGCATGCTGCCGCGGCTGCGCGAACTCGGGCTGGCGCTGCCGCTGGCCGAGGACGCGGCCGACGCCGCCCGCCCCGGCCGGCTGCCTGCCGTCCATGCGCGCCACTCGTCGAGCCAGGTCGTCATCGTGCCGCCGGCGCGCAGCCGCTACCTCGCCGAGATCGCCGACAGCGTGCGCGGCTACAAGAAACGCGCCCGCGCCCAGGCCCGCCTCGCCCGCGAGCTGCAGCAGCTGCGCGAGAGCTCGCGCATGCTGCACGAGGCCAACCCCGACAAGCACCGCGCCCGCGAGGCGCTCGAGGAACTCGCCGCGGCCCGCGAGGCCCGGCTCGAGCCCGACGCCCGGGCGCAGCTCGCCGCCTGGCCGGCGCTGCAGCGCGAGTACTCGGCCGACGAGCTGGTGGTCACGGTGCGCGATCGCGAGATCCGTACCGAGCTCACCCGCACCAGCCTGTCGGGCACGAAGATCCGCAAGGTCGCGCTGCCCGGCTTCGAGGACCACGGCGAGCTGCTGAAGTGGCTGCTGCTCGAGAACGTGCCCGGCGCCTTCCCCTACACCGCCGGCGTGTTCGCGTTCAAGCGCGAGGGCGAGGATCCCACCCGCATGTTCGCCGGCGAGGGCGATCCCTTCCGTACCAACCGCCGCTTCAAGCTGCTCTCGGAGGGCATGCCGGCCAAGCGCCTGTCGACCGCCTTCGACAGCGTCACGCTGTACGGCCACGACCCCGCGCTGCGCCCCGACATCTACGGCAAGGTCGGCAACAGCGGCGTGAGCATCGCCACGCTCGACGACATGAAGGTGCTGTACGGCGGCTTCGACCTGTGCGATGCCGCCACCAGCGTCAGCATGACGATCAACGGGCCGGCGCCCAGCCTGCTCGCGATGTTCATGAACACCGCGATCGACCAGCAGCTCGACGCCTTCCGCGCCCGCGAGGGCCGCGAGCCCGACGCCGCCGAGGCCGCGGCGATCCGCGCGCGCACGCTCGCCACCGTGCGCGGCACCGTGCAGGCCGACATCCTGAAGGAGGACCAGGGCCAGAACACCTGCATCTTCAGCACCGAGTTCAGCCTGAAGGTGATGGGTGACATCGCCCAGTACTTCGTGCAGCACGATGTGCGCAACTTCTACTCGGTGAGCATCTCGGGCTATCACATCGCCGAGGCCGGCGCCAACCCGATCAGCCAGCTCGCCTTCACGCTGTCCAACGGCTTCACCTTCGTCGAGGCCTATCTCGCGCGCGGCATGCGCATCGACGACTTCGCGCCGAACCTGAGCTTCTTCTTCAGCAACGGCATGGACCCGGAATACACGGTGATGGGCCGCGTGGCGCGCCGGATCTGGGCGGTGGCGATGCGCGACCGCTACGGCGCCAACGACCGCAGCCAGAAGCTTAAGTACCACTGCCAGACCAGCGGCCGCAGCCTGCACGCGCAGGAGATCCAGTTCAACGACATCCGCACCACGCTGCAGGCGCTGATCGCGACCTACGACAACGCCAACAGCCTGCACACCAACGCCTTCGACGAGGCGATCACCACGCCCACCGAAGACAGCGTGCGTCGCGCGATGGCGATCCAGCTGATCATCAACCGCGAGTGGGGGCTGGCCAAGAACGAGAACCCGCTGCAGGGCAGCTTCATCGTCGAGGAACTCACCGAGCTCGTCGAGGAGGCGGTGCTCGCCGAGTTCGAGCGCATCGCCGAACGCGGCGGCGTGCTCGGCGCGATGGAGACCGGCTACCAGCGCGGGCGCATCCAGGACGAGAGCATGCACTACGAGATGCTCAAGCACACCGGCGAGCTGCCGATCATCGGCGTCAACACCTTCCGTAACCCGAAGGGCGACCCCATCCCCGAAAAGCTCGAGCTCGCGCGCTCCACCGAGGAGGAAAAGCGCTCGCAGCTCGCGCGCCTGGCCGACTTCCACGCCCGCCACGCCGCCGAGGCGCCGGCGATGCTGGCGCGCCTGAAGCGCACCGTGATCGAGAACGGCAATGTCTTCGAGGTGCTGATGGACGCCGTGCGCTGCTGCTCGCTCGGCCAGATCACCGAGGCGCTGTTCGAGGTCGGGGGCCAGTACCGCCGCAGCATGTGAGCCTGGTCCTGCTCAACCCGCGGGCCGCGGGCGGGCGTGCGGCCCGGCTGCACGGGCCGATCGCGGCCTGGCTGCGGGTGCACCGGCCGGGCGCCCGGCTCGAGGTACCGGCCCGACTCGATGACGCGATCGCGCTCATCGAGCGCAGCCCGCGCGGCGGCAGGGTGGTGCTGGTCGGCGGCGACGGCACGGTCCACCGCATGCTCCCGGCACTGCTCGCCGGCGACTGCGAGCTCGGCCTCGTGCCGGCCGGCAGTGGCAACGACACCGCGCGGGCCATCGGCACGGCCCGACTGCGATGCGAGGCCGCGCTCGCGCTGGCCCTCGAAGGCAAGGCCCGGCCGATGGATCTCGGCGAGTGCGCCTTCGCCGGGCGGCGGGTGCTCTTCGCCAGCAGCCTCGCGGCCGGCTTCGATGCGGCCGTGGGCCTGCGCGCGCTGCACGCCCCGCGCTGGCTGCCCGGGCAGCCGCGCTACCTGTGGGCCACGCTTCGCGAGATCGTGGCACTGCGCACCTGGCCGCTGCGGGTGCGTATCGACGGGCGCGGCGTGCACGCGGGGCCGACGCTGTTCGCCTCGGTGCTGAACACGCCGACCTACGGCGCCGGGCTGCGGGCGGTGCCGCACGCGCGCCACGACGACGGCCGGCTCGATGCGCTGGTCGCCGGACGCTTCGGCCGGCCCGGCGCGCTCGCGATGCTGCCGCGGCTGATGCTGGCGCGCCACCTGTCGCACCGCGCGGTGCGCAGCGCCGATTTCGCCGAACTGATCGTCGACAGCGAGATGCCGGTGCCGATCGCGGGCGACGGCGAGCCCGCCGGCCACGCCCGCAGCTGGCGGGTGCGGGTGCTGCCGGGCGCGCTGCGCGTGGTGATGCACGAGCGGCTCGCCTGAACGGACCCGCAGGGGCTGCGCACCCGGTGGCGCGGGTCTACTATCCGCGCACGACCCCGTTCCCTCAGGAGAGCCACACCATGAATCCCGACTCGATCGCCGCGATCGAAGCCATCGACGCGCGCCGCGTGCAGGCGACGCTGGCCAAGGACGCCGCCACGCTGCGCGAGATCTTCGCCGACGACCTGCTCTACGTGCACAGCAGCGCCACCGCCGAGGACAAGGCGACCTACATCGAGCGCGCCACCACCGGCTTCTACGACTACCGCGAGATGACGCTGCTGCGCCGAGCCTTCCGCGACTACGGCGACGTCGTGGTGGCCGACGGCGACGTGCGCATCCATGTCGTGGTGAAGGCCGGCGAGAAGATCTTCGTCACCCGCTTCCTGCAGGTCTGGTTGAAGCGCGACGGCCGCTGGCAGCTGGCCTCCTGGCAGTCGACCACCGTGCCGGGAGCCTGAGGCGATGACCGCGGGCACCGCCCCCCTCGCCCCGGGCAGCGGCCGCTCGTCCTACGTGCGGCGCGGCAACGGGCCGCACTGGGAACGAACCGCGTCGGCCGACGGCGAGCGCGTGATGCGTCTGGGCGATGCGATGCTGCTGCTGCGCCACGAGGACTGCATGGCGGTGCTGCGCGATGCGCGCTTCACGCAGTGGAACTTCGCCCAGGTCGAGCGCAACCCGGCGATCGACCGGCGCTTCGTCGAGCGTCGGCGCCAGGCCTTCCTGAGCATGGAAGGTCCGGACCACCAGCGGCTGCGTCGGCTCGCGATGGTCGCGCTCTCGCCGCAGGTGGCCGACCGTCACCGCCCACGGATGCGCGCGATCATGGACCGCCTGATCGACGCGGTGCTGCCCGCTGGCCGGATGGACGCGGTGGGCGACGTGCTCGAGCGCTACCCGATGCCGGTGATCTGCGGGATCCTCGGCGTGCCCGAGGCCGACATCCCCTTCTTCGCGCAGACCGCGCTCGACTGGACCCGCTGGATGTACGGCGGCCCGCCCGCGGTGCCGGCTGCGCTCGCCGCCCACGAGGCGATGGACGCCTACATGGCGCGGCTGGTCGAGGGCCGCATCGGTCACGAGGGCGACGACGTGATCAGCGGCCTGCTGCGCGCCGAGTCCGAGGGCGACCGGCTGACCCGCGCCGAGGTGATCCATACTGCCGCCGCACTGATCGTGCCCGGGCTCGAGACCACCTTCTCGTCGCTGGGCTCCGGGCTCTACCTGTTCGCGCAGCATCCCGAGCAATGGGAGATGCTCGCGGCCGACCCCGCGCTGCTGCCCACCGCGGCCGAGGAGATCCTGCGTTTCGCGCCGGTGGCGCCGACGCTCGAGCGCATCGCCAACGAGGACATCGAGGTCAACGGCCTGACGATCCCGCGCGACACCCAGGTGGTGCTCGCGGTGGCGGCGGTCAACCGCGACCCGGCGCTGTTCCCGGACCCCGACCGCTTCGACATCACGCGCCGCCCGCAGCGGATGCTGCACATGAGCTTCGGCGGCGGACGCCACACCTGCCTGGGGCTGCACATCGCGCGCGCCGAACTGCAGGAAGGGCTGCGCTGCCTGAGCCAGCGGCTGACGGCGCTCGAACTCGATGGGGAGGTCGGCTGGAGCATTCCCCTGGGCTTCCAGGGGCCGCGCTCGATGCCGATGCGCTTCAGGGCGCGCTGACCCGCCCGAGCGAGGCGCGCAGCAGCGCCTGCGGATCGGCACGCCCGAGACGTCCCGCGAGCGCGAGCGCCGGCCGGCGCTCGAGCATCGTGGCGAGCGCGCCGCGCAGCGCCGCCTCGTCGATGGCCTCGAGCTGCGCGAGCCGCTCGGCCGGCGCGACCACCCGCCCGTGCGCAAGCAGGTCGCGACCGAGCCACTCGGCGAGCGAAGCGGGCCGCTCGAGGCTGCGCGAAAGGCGCATCGCCTGCTGGTTGCGGCTGCGCTCGATGTCGTCGGGATCGAGGCGCGCGGCCGCGCCGGTGATGGTGTCGAGCGTCACCTGCAGCAGCTCGCCGAGCCGACGCGGCGAGACTCCCGCGGTCACCTGCAGCACGCCGGCATCCTCGAGGCCGTCGGTCCAGGCATCGATCTGGTAGGCGAGGCCGCGCTGCTCGCGCACCGACTGGAAGAGCGGTGACGACATGCCCCCGCCGAGCAGCTCCGCGAGCAGCTCGCAGACCGCGTGATCGGGGTGGTTGCGGCCCGGCACCGGCCAGCCGAGCACCACCGAGGTCTGCTCGGTGTCGTCGTCGAGGTGACGCCAGCCGCCGCCCCAGCGCGCTGCCGCGCGCGACAGCGGCTCGCCGGCAGGCAGCGCGCCGAAGTGGCGCTCGGCAAGCGCGACGAAGGCCTCGTGCTCGAGGCCACCGGCCGCGGTGAGCACCATGCCGGCGCCGGTGCAGTGGCTAGCCTGATGGGCGAGCAGGTCGTCGCGGGCGATGCGCCGGATGTTGCGCGGCCGGCCGAGGATCGGGCGGCCGAGCGCCTGGCGCGGAAAGGCGATCGCGTCGAAGGCATCCTGGGCGACCGACTCGGGATCGTCGGCGGCGTCGCCGAGTTCCTGCAGGATCACGTCGCGTTCGCGGGCGATCTCGTCGGGCGGGAAGACCGAACGGCCGAGCACATCGGCCATCACCGCGAGCGCGGTGTCGGCATGAGCCGAGAGCATCAGCGTCTCGCAGGCGGTGTGATCCTTCGCGGTGTAGGCGTTGATGCTGCCACCAAGCCGCTCGATCTCGAGGGTGATCGCCCGGGCGTCGCGCAGCGCGGTGCCCTTGAAGGCCATGTGCTCGTAGAAGTGCGACAGGCCGTTGAGGGGCGCGGGCTCGTCGCGCGACCCGACGCGCAGCCACGCGCCGATCGCCACGGTGCGAAAGCCGGGCATCGCGGCAGTGGCCACGCGCAGCCCGTTGGGCAGCGTGGTGGTGCGGATCTCGGGGTCGGTAAGCAGCATGAGTGCCCGCGATTCTACGCCGCCCCCTGCCGACCCCGCGCGCGTTGCGGCCACCCGGCGAACCCCATCGGAAGCGGAACGGCGGGGGCCGCGCACGGCCGCCGCCGCTCGCGGCGATCGGCGAAGATCGACCGCGACGAACTTCCCGGGAGAGCGCCAATGAAGCTGCAGGACAGGACGATCGTGATCACCGGCGCGGCCAGCGGCATTGGCCGGGCTGCCGCGCTGCGCTTCGCGCGCGAGCGCCCACGCGGCTTCGTGCTCGCCGACCTGCCGGCCGCCGGCGCGGCGCTGCAGGCGCTCGCCGACGAGCTCTCGGCGGGCGCGAACGGCCTGCCGGCAGTGCCCGCGGTCGCGCTGGCCGCCGATGTCGGCGTCGAGGCCCAGGTCGCGGCGCTCGCGGCCGCCGCCGAGCAGCGCTTCGGTCGCGTCGACCTCTTCTTCTCGAACGCCGGCATCATCCGCGACGGGGACGAGAACGCGCCCGAGGCGCACTGGACGCTGAACTGGCAGGTGCACGTGATGGCGCATGTGTACGCGGCGCGCGCGGTGCTGCCCGGCATGAAGGCGCGCGGCGAGGGCTACCTGCTGAGCACCGCGTCGGCGGCCGGCCTGCTGACCTCGCTGCCGTCGGCCACCTACGCGGTCAGCAAGCATGCGGCGATCGCCTTCGCCGAATGGCTCGCGATCCAGCACGGCGGCGACGGCATCCGCGTGTCGGTGCTGTGCCCGCAGGCGGTCGACACGCCGATGATCGCCGGCCGCACGGGTTCGTCGGCGGCACGCAACGACGGGGTCATTTCCGCCGAGGCGCTCGCCGACGTGCTGGTGGAAGGCATCGACAGCGAGCGCTTCCTGATCCTGCCGCACCCGCAGGTGCTGACCTACTTCCAGCGCAAGGCGCAGGACTACGACCGCTGGCTCGACGGCATGCGCCGCTTCGCCGGCAAGCTCGGGCTCAGGCGCGGCTGAGCGGCAGCACGGGCCTCAGTGCCGGCGCGCCGGGATGCGCACCGGCATCGACATGAAGCCGTGCACGAAGTTCGACAGCACGCGCCGCGGCTGGCCGGTGACCTCGATGACCGGGAAGCGCTGCAGGATCTCCTCCCACAGGATCTTCAGCTGCAGCTCGGCCAGACGGTTGCCCACGCAACGATGGATGCCGAAGCCGAAGGACAGGTGCTGGCGCGGTCGCGCGCGGTCGATGATGAAGCGGTCGGGGTTCTCGATCGCCTCGGGGTCGCGATTGCCCGACAGGTACCACATCGCGACCTTGTCGCCCTTGCGGATCAGCTGCCCGCCGAGCTCGACATCGCGTGTCGCGGTGCGCCGCATGTGCGCGAGCGGCGTCTGCCAGCGGATGATCTCGGGCACCATCGAGGTGACCAGCGCCGGGTTGGCGCGCAGCTTCTCGTACTCGGCCGGGTTGCGGTTCAGCGCGAGCAGCCCGCCGGTGATCGAGTTGCGGGTGGTGTCGTTGCCGCCGACGATCAGCAGCAGGATGTTGCCGAGGAACTGGCGCTCGTCCATGTGCCGGGTAGCCGGCGAATGGGCGAGCATCGAGATCAGGTCGTTGGCCGGCGGGGCATTCACCCGTTCGTTCCACAGCCGCGTGAAGTAGGCCTGGCACTTGCCGAGCTCCTCGCGACGCTGATCCCACGAAGTGACCGCGCCGCGCGCCTTCGGGTGGCCCGTGGCCATCTCGGACCACCAGGTGAGCAGGCTGCGCTCCTCGAAGGGAAAGTCGAAGAGCGTCGCGAGCATCTGGGTGGTGAGCTCGATCGAGACCCGCTTCACCCAGTCGAATTCCTCGCCGATCGGCAGGCCGTCGAGGATCGCGGCCGCGCGGCTGCGGATCGTGCCCTCGAGCTTCGCGAGGTTGCCGGGGGCGACGATCGGGCTGACGGTGCGCCGTTGCTCGTCGTGCTGCGGCGGGTCCATCGCGATGAAGCTCGGCAGGCGCTCGTCGGGCAGCGGCTCGGCGAGCGTGATGCCACCCAGGCTGGAATCGGACGAGAAGGCCGCGTGGTTGACCTCGACCTCCATGATGTGCCGGTAGGTCGTGACCGACCAGTAGGGGCCGAAACGGCTGCGCGCGCAATAGTGCACCGGCGCCTGCTGGCGAAGGCGCTCGAAGTAGAGGCCGACGGTGTCGTCCTCGAAGATGTAGCCGCCGCTGACGTCGAGTTCGTCGAGCGGGATCGCCCAGATCTCGTCGCGACTGAGGCTGCGGTAGGCCGGGGGGCTGCTGATGTCCATGATCGGGCTCCGGGAGAGGGTACGGGCAGCCGCCCTCGGCCGTCGGTGGGCGGCGCCGTTCAGGCGCCGACGAAGTTCGGCGGCCGCTTCTCGACGAAGGCCCGGGCAGCCTCCGCGTGATCGGCGGTGCCCATGCAGCGAACCTGCAGCGTGGCCTCGGCATCGATCGAGGTGCGAAGGTCGGCGCGGCTGGCGAGGTTGATGTTCTGCTTGATGTTGCCCAGCGCCACCGACGGGCCGCGGGCGAGCGCCGCGACGAAGGCAGCCGACTGCTCCTGGAACAGCCCGGGCGGGAAGACCCGGTGCAGCAGACCGGCTTGCAGCGCCTCGTCGGCGGTCAGCAGCGGCGAGAACATCAGCAGTTCCTTGGCCCTGGCCGGACCCACCAGCTGGGTCAGGAACCAGCTCGCGCCATAGTCGCCCGACAGGCCCACCTTCGCGAAGGCCACGGTGAACTTCGCGGTGTCGATCGCGACGCGGAAGTCGCAGGCGAGCGCGAGCGCCAGGCCCGCACCGGCAGCCGGCCCGGGGATCAGCGCGATCGTGGGCTTGGGCATCTCGTGCAGCAGCCGCGAAGCCTCGGCCCGATCGCGCAGCCGCGCGGCCCGCATCTCGAAGGTCTGGCTGGCGTCGCGGCCCGCGGCCATCGACTTGACGTCGCCGCCGGCGCAGAAGGCTCCGCCCGCGCCGGTCAGCACGACCGCACGCACCGCGGGATCGAGCTGCGCACGGCGCAGCGCCTCGACCATGCGGTCCGACATCTCGAGGTTGAGCGCGTTGCGCGCCTCGGGGCGGTTCATCGTCAGCGTGAGCACGCCGTCGGTCAGGGTCTCGATCAGCACCTCGCTCATGGGAGCTCTCCTGGCCTCGCAGGGCCTGTGTTCAATGGATGTCGGCGAGGGTAGCACCGGCTCGCGCACCCGCCCTGGCGGCAGGCGGCAGTTCGGCACCGAAGACACCGGGCGCCGGCACGTGGGCCGCCTCGCGACCGATCTCGCCGAGGATCTCGTAGGAGCGCAGCCGCGCGTCGTGGTCGAAGATCGCGCCGCTCGCCATCAGCTCGTCGGCGCCGGTTTCCTCGATGAAGCGGGCCAGCTCGCGGCGCACGGTCTCGCGCGAGCCGACGAAGGAGCAGGTGAGCATCCGCATCACCTGCGCGCGCTCGACCGGCGTCCAGTAGGTGTCGATGTCGTCGATCGCCGGGGCGAGCTGTCCGCGGGCGTTGCGCATCATGTCCGTGAAGCGCTGCTGCAGGCTGGTGAACAGCCGCCGCGCCTGCGCGTCGGTGTCGGCGGCGATCACGTTGACGCCGACCATCGCCCACGGGCGGCGCAGCTGCGCCGACGGACGGAAGTGCTCGCGGTACACCTGCAGCGCCTCGTGCAGCGCATCGGGCGCGAAGTGCGACGCGAACGCGTAAGGCAGCCCGAGATGCGCCGCCACCTGCGCGCCGTACAGGCTCGAGCCGAGGATCCAGAGCGGCACATTGGTCCCGGCGCCCGGTACCGCACGCACCGCCTGCCCGGGTTCCACCGGCCCGAGAAAGGCCTGCAGCTCCATCACGTCCTCGGGGAAGCGCTCGGCGGAACGCCAGTCGCGGCGCATCGCGCGCATCGTGAGCTGATCGGTGCCCGGCGCACGGCCCAGGCCGAGATCGATGCGGCCCGGGTAGAGCGACTCGAGCGTGCCGAACTGCTCGGCGATCACCAGCGGCGCGTGATTGGGCAGCATGATGCCGCCGGCACCCACGCGGATGCTGCGCGTGCCGCCCGCCACGTGGCCGATCACGACCGCGGTGGCGGCACTGGCCACCCCGGTCATGTTGTGGTGCTCGGCCATCCAGTAGCGACGAAAGCCCCAGGTCTCGGCATGGCGGGCGAGATCGAGGGTGTTGCGCAGCGCGTCGGAGGGCGTGTCGCCACGGCGCACCGGGACGAGGTCGAGAACGGAAAGCGGGACCATGAGGGTTGTCGTTCGTGAACTCGGGGAGACGATTGTCGCCGGTATCGACGCATCGTGCCGGGACAGGCCCAGGCTACGTCCCGGAATGGGCTGCCAGCCAGGCGGCTTCCTCGCCCGGCTCGGGCATCACGTGACCGCCTTCCAGGATCCACGAGGCGGGCGTGGTCGAGGTTCGCATCGCGATCGCCTCGGCCGGCACGCCGGCGATCGCCGCCACCGCGGCGGTGCAGCGCGCCACGATCGCATCGGCAAGCGCCTGCTGCCGGCCGGCCCGCAGGCCGCCGTGCAGTTGCACCGCGGGTTCGCCGGCCACCGGCGTCCTGTGCAGGAACTGCACGTGGACGAAGGTGGGCGGCGCCTGCGTGACGCCGCAGTGGATCGCGGTGATCGCGCGCGCGATCGCGGCGCGCTGCAGGTCGTCGAGGGCATCGGGCGGGGTGGTGCAGCGGTACAGGGGCATCGTCGACTCCTTCGGTTTCGGGCTCAGGCCGCGCGGTCGGCGGCCACCACCATCACATCATCGTAGGGGGCGCCGGTGGCCGCGCTGAACATCCGCGCGATCTCGTCCATCAGGGCCACCCGGACCGGCTGTGGCGTGCCCGGCGGCACGCTGCCAAGCACCATCGAGGCCCGCG
>Ga0315900_10006997_pt1 | contig 14942 bp, 13 predicted proteins | sample LakEriMetagenome_FD_203521 | JGI IMG/M metagenome (GOLD analysis project Ga0315900, IMG submission 203521) | Freshwater fungal communities from buoy surface, Lake Erie, Ohio, United States - Buoy 12 MA114 | ecosystem: Environmental > Aquatic > Freshwater > Lake > Lake biofilm | place: USA: Lake...
CGCACTCCTTGCCGAACAATCTGGATATAAGGCGATCTATCTCTCTGGTGGTGGGGTAGCAGCAGGCTCATTAGGTGTGCCAGATCTTGGAATTACCAATCTAGAGGATGTATTAACAGATGTTAGAAGGATTGTTAATGTAAGTAAGCTGCCACTTTTAGTAGATATTGATACCGGCTTTGGTCCATCAGCCTTTAATATCGCAAGAACTATTACCTCACTAATTGCAGCAGGAGCCGCTGCTGCTCATATTGAAGATCAGGTTGGTGCTAAAAGATGTGGGCACCGGCCAAATAAAGAGTTAGTTTCAAAGCAGGAGATGGTTGATCGAATTACCGCAGCAGTTTCTGCCAAAGGTGATAACTCCTTTGTAATTATGGCAAGAACAGATGCCCTTGCCGCAGAAGGTGTGGAGGCAGCCCTAGATCGCGCTAAGGCATATGTAAAGGCTGGGGCGCAAATGTTATTTGTTGAGGCGGTTGATGATTTAAAGATCTACCAAAGATTTGCTGATGAGGTAAATGTACCAATCCTGGCAAATATCACTGAGTTTGGTCTGACCCCAATGTTTACAACCGCAGAGTTGAAATCAGCTAGGGTTTCAATGGCGCTTTATCCACTATCTGCCTTTAGGGCGATGAATAAAGCAGCCCTTGAGGTTTATCAAAGTATTAAAGCAAATGGAACTCAAAAAGATGTAATCAACAAGATGCAAACTAGAGATGAGTTATATAAGAGCATTAATTACTATGAGTATGAAAAATCTCTAGATAGATTCGACAAATAGTTAAATAATGAGTGAGGTAAGGGTTAAAAAATCAGTTGCACTCTCAGGAGTTGTAGCAGGAGATACCGCACTTTCAACAGTTGGTCATACCGGTAATGATCTTCACTACCGAGGGTATGAGATAAATGATTTAGCTCAGAACTGTGAGTTTGAAGAGGTTGCATACTTAATTCTTTATGGCGCACTTCCAACCAAAGCGCAATTAACAGGTTACAAAAAGCAATTATCACAACTACGCGATCTACCAAATGAGGTTAAAACAATCTTAGAAAAGCTTCCAAAAACTTCTCACCCAATGGATGTGGTAAGAACTGCTACCTCTGCCCTTGGTAGTTTTTATCCAGAAAATGAAAAGCACGATGCGCAAAGTGCGCTCCTGGTAGCAAATCGGTTAATTGCAGCTAGTCCATCAGCTCTTTTGTACTGGTATCACTTCTCCCACTTTGGTAAGAAAATAACGCTAAGTACTGATGCAGATGGGGTTGCAGAGCACTTTTTGCAATTATTCCTACAAGAAAAGCCAAAGCAATCTTGGGTGAAGGCAATGCAGGCCTCTTTAATCTTGTATGCCGAGCATGAGTTCAATGCCTCAACCTTTACCGCCCGAGTTATTGCCGGCACTGGATCAGATATCTACTCAGCCATAACTGGTGCAATTGGCGCATTACGTGGACCAAAACATGGCGGTGCTAATGAGGTCGCACTTGAAATTCAACAACGCTACAAATCAGCAGATGAGGCTGAGATTGATATCAAAAAGCGGCTGGCTGCCAAGGAGGTAGTAATTGGCTTTGGACATCCGGTATACACCATCGCAGATCCAAGAAATCCAATTATTAAAGCGATCGCTAAATCCATCTCAACTGAAAACAATGACTTAAAGTTATTTGATGTGGCAGAGCGAATTGAATCTGTGATGATGAGTGAGAAGAAGATGTTTCCAAATCTTGATTGGTTTTCAGCAGTTGCCTATCAACAGATGGGTATTCCAATTACCTTCTTTACCCCAATCTTTATCTTCGCTCGTTTAACCGGGTGGAGTGGGCATGTGATAGAGCAGCGAGTAGATAATAAGATAATTAGACCAGCAGCTAATTACACAGGTGAGCCAAATAGAGCATTTGTGCCAATAGATGAGCGTGGGTAAGTAGATGAGTTCAAACTTCACAAAATCTCTTGCCCCATATGATCAAGAGATAATTGATATTGCAGATTATGTTTTAAATTATGAAATCAAATCAGAGCTTGCCTATCAAACCGCCTGGCACTGTTTTATCGACACTATTGGTTGTGGACTAGAGGCACTGGAGTATGAAGCCTGCACCAAGTTATTAGGCCCCGTAGTTGAAGGATTAAAGATTGAAAATGGCGCAAGGGTTCCAGGAACCTCTTTCCAACTAGATCCAGTAACAGCTGCTTTTAATATCGGAGCAGCCATTAGATGGCTTGATTACAACGACACCTGGCTGGCTGCTGAGTGGGGACACCCGTCAGATAATTTAGGGGCAATTCTTGCAGTTGCTGATTGGCTAAACCGTAATCCAAAGTTTGCTACAAAGAGTGATTTCACAATGCGTGATTTGTTTACTGCGATGATTAAAGCCCATGAGATTCAAGGCTGTATTGCACTTGAAAACTCCTTTAATAAGGTTGGTATTGATCATGTGGTCTTGGTTAAAGTGGCATCCACAGCCGTAGTTGCGCAGATGATGGGATTAAGTAGGGATCAAATACTTGCAGCCCTTTCCCTTGCCTGGGTTGATGGTCAATCACTTAGAACATATCGCCACTTTCCAAATGCTGGATCTAGAAAATCTTGGGCGGCAGGGGATGCCACCTCTCGAGCAGTTCGTCTGGCATTAATTGCAAGGACAGGTGAGATGGGTTATCCAACTGCGCTAAGTGCAAAGACCTGGGGTTTTTATGATTCATCCTTTAGAGGAAATAAGTTTGTATTCCAGCGACCATACACAGAGTATGTAATGGAGAATATCTTGTTTAAGATCTCATACCCTGCAGAGTTTCATGCCCAAACCGCGGTTGAGGCAGCGATGACTTTAAATAAAAAGTTAGCATCCCTTGGTAAAAGCTCAGATGATATTGCTAGCGTTTCAATAAGAACTCATGAGGCATGTATTCGTATTATTGATAAAAAAGGTGAGCTTAAAAATCCAGCAGATCGTGATCACACAATTCAATATATGGTGGCAATTCCATTGATCTTTGGCAGATTAACCGCGAGAGATTACGAAGATGATGTGGCAGCAGATCCAAGGATTGATGCCTTGCGTGCCAAGGTTACTTGCACAGAAGACAAAAGCTTTTCTGCTGATTACCATGATCCACAAAAGAGATCTATTGCTAATGCAATCACAATCACGTTAAGTGATGGCACAGTTCTGGATGAGGTAGTAGTTGAGTATCCAGTTGGGCATAAGAGAAGGCGGGATGAAGGCATTCCTCTTCTTAAAGCGAAGTATCAGACAAATTTGGCTCGGATATTTGATGCTTCTCAAAAGGCAAAGATTGAGGAGTTAACTCTTGATTATGAGAAGTTATCGGTTACTAAGGTGGATCAAGTAATGGATTTGTTTGTAAAGTAGATATCAATCAATGAGCAAAAAGATATGCATAATTGGTGCCGGACCAAGTGGCATCACAGCTGCAAAGAATTGCCTGCAAGCTGGTTTAGAGTTTGTAGTATTTGAAAAAAATGACAAGGTGGGTGGTAATTGGGTTTTTAACTCTAAAACCGGCCACTCCAGTGTTTATGAAAATACTCATTTAATAAGCTCAAAGAGTTGGTCTGAGTATGAGGATTATCCAATGCCAGATGATTACCCAGATTACCCAAACCATTATCAACTTCAACAGTACTTTGAAGGGTATGCAAAACACTTCAATATTTACTCAAAGATAAAGTTTGATCACACCGTGACAAAGGTTATAAGACAAAGTGATGGTAATTGGTTAGTCAATTATCAGGATAATAATGGGCAAAATCAGAGTGAAGAATTTGAAGTTTTAATGGTCTCAAATGGGCATCACAATGTTCCTAAATACCCCCAGTATCCAGGTCAATACAGTGGCAGATTTTTACACTCTCAGGAGTTTAAGGGTGTTGATGAATCCTGGCGAGATAAGAGAGTTTTAATAATTGGTGCTGGTAACTCAGCTTGTGATATCGCAGTTGAAGCTGCTCGAGTTAGCAAGGTTGTGCACATGTCAATGCGTAGTCCGCAATGGATTTTTCCTAAATTTATCTTTGGCCAACCAGGTGATGTTTTTGCTGCTAAAAGCAGATGGCTACCTAGGAAGGTGCGTCAATATGGCTTAAAAGTTTTAGTGAGATTAATTCTTGGTCCTTACTCAAGGTATAACCTTCCGGAGAACACCACCTTGCCACTTAACACACATCCAACGCTCAACTCAGATCTTCTTGATTACATCCGTCATGGTCGAATTAAACCAAGGGGAGCAATTAAATCATTTGATGGGTTAACTGTTAACTTTAGTGACGGATCATCTAGTGATTTTGAGATCATATGTGCCTGTACTGGATTTTGGACTGAGTTTTCCTTCTTTGATAAAACTCTAATTGATTTTAAGAATTTAGAGAAGGTCCCGCTATATAAAAAAATGATGCATGAAAAGTATGAAAATCTTTACTTCATTGGCTTATTCCAACCAATTGGTTGTATTTGGCCGCTGGCTGATTATCAAGCAAAGCTTGCAGTAATGGAGATTTTGGGTAGGTATAAGCGGCCTACTGATATGAAATCAGCAATCAAGTATGAGGTTGAAAATCCTCACTTTAATTTTGGACCAGGACAGCGCCATGCGATCGAGGTGGATTACCACACTTTCCGAAATGAATTGAAAAAAGAGTTAAAAAAAGCTGGAGTTGATATTGGTAGATCACCAGCTGGGAATAAAAAATTATATAAATCTTACGCTTAGCAAAACTAAAGATAAGTGGGTTGTGAGGGACTCGAACCCCCGACCCGGTGATTAAGAGTTAGCGGAAGAGTGACCTCTCGCTTGCTCAATATGTAGTTGTGCACTCAATATAGCTTTAATTTAATCAAATATCAAGCCCCATGAATAATTTTGTTACTCTCTGGTTACTCACCATAGGTTTGGACAAGACTCGCTGTTGGGCCTATGTCGAGCCCGTGGGTATACCTAACTGGGCATGAGGGCACGAGGGCAAAGCATTTGATTAACGAAGTTTCTTGGCTGGCTTGGACTGGATTTATTCGCCAAAAAGGCTCGATGTATGCCTGGACTCACGCTTGTTTCTGCCACGAGAAAAAATCTTGAGGGGGCTCTCGTCCAAATTGACCAAATCTAGGTATTGTTGTTAATAGAAGGTGAAAGTAAGGCCCGACTCGCCAAGACCACCGAATGGACTTGGTAAGCAGGCCCTGCTAATCTCCTACTACAACTTAATAAAACCAGAGAAGGCCACGAGCCGGCCCAGCAAAATTGCTAGGGACACCCGGATTTGGATGCGTCAACGCTGAAACAGACTTTTTGCCTGTGCGGCCTTCCACTAACCAGAGGAGGGGCTCATGGGCCTTTTTATTGCTGCAGGAACTTCATCAGAAACTGATGGAGGAGTTCAAACAGTAGGACCGCAGGCTGAGTATCCCGAGTTTTTAAATGACTCGATGGGATCCAACGCGCATACAAATGTGGTGAGTGCAAAAAATTTAGAAGCACTCCGCAAACATCAAGCTGATGTAATCGAAATTCTAAACATCGGTGAAGCAATCAACTCAAGAGACTTTCTGGAGCGTTGCGCAGAAGACAAGAACTTAACATCGCTTTCAATTGAAGCCAGCGAGCGAATGCTTCAAGAAGTTGAAGTTCAAGATTTTATTTCAAAACTCCCTATGGATCTCGCTGAACTTGTCGGCATGCTAGACGAGGGATTAACCACTCGTGAAATAGCAAAAATTAAAGGTCTTGCCAAAGGCACGATCCAATACCGAATCGAAAAGCTTCGCTCTATCACTCGTGCATATTTTGCAAGTGCGGTAGCTGCGTAGGACCGAGAAGCAAACAGTCTCTCGGAAAACAAACAAAAGGAGCAACAAAATGGCTGGAAAGTTACTAACACCGCAACAACAAATAGAACAGCAAGTGGCATATGCATCAGCTCAACCAAAGTCAGTTGGATTGGCAGATGACAACCTCTTTGTCCTTGGGATGAAAGATGTTTTCTACAAGAATGAAGGAAACGCCTTCGCGGATATTCTTGATAATTCAATCGAGGCTGGCGCAAGCTATATCCATATTGCATATAACACTGATTCATCGGGCCGTATTCAAGAAGTAGCAATAATTGATAACGGTTGCGGAATGGATTCATCCTTCTTGCCTCACGCGCTTCGATGGGGAGGAAGTTCTCGCCATAACTCTCGGAACCTTTATGGACGTTATGGATTTGGACTTCCAACTGCTTCAATTAAACATGGAAATGCGTACTCTGTTTTTTCTCGCACAGATAAAAAACAGGGATTTAACAAAGTCTCTATTGATCTAGATGAAATCTTGGCTGGGAAGCGATTGGAACTACCAGTAGTTGCAAAATCTGATCTTCCAGTTTGGGTCAGCGCATATATAAAGCAGCACATTGGAAGTGAAGATGACGTTGCAACGGTAGTCCTACTTTCTAAGCGCAACACTCTAGAGTGGCCAAATAAAACTAACTCCGTCGCAAACTTAATGCGCCACTTTGGAATTGTTTATCACTCAGTGGTAACCGGTCAGTGCAAGATCTTTGTGGATGGTGACCGAGTAGAAGCTGTTGATCCACTTTTCATTACGCCCGCCGCTCGTCATTACGAGATTGAAGGTACAAAGGCTACGGATCACTCACTTCCTCCAATTAAAGTGCGCGATTACAATGGCAATTGGTACGATGTTCAAGTTCGAATGTCGTTAATGAACCTCGATGCCTATGACGCCCAGGAGCGCACCGCCAGTGGACGCCTGACAAAGCCACGCAAGCGATTGAAAGAGGACTACAACGGAATCTTCATCTATCGCAACGGACGATTTATAGATACTTACAAGTGGGATGACATTGCTTGGCAGTCATACAGCCGCCAGATAGGCATTTCATTGGACTTCCCAGCTGAATTGGATGAATTCTTTGGAATTACTCCTCAGAAGCAAAGCATTTCAGTAAATCAAACCGTTCAAGAACTACTAAGAAAAGCTGTATTGCCTGCTTATAGCAGTCTGTACAAACTTGTTTTAGAGGAACGTGCTAAAGCCAAAACTTCAAAGGGAAATATCCAGTTACGTGAAGGTGTAACTGTACGTGCGTCTGAACTTGCGTTCGCAAAGATAGATGCCAAGCGTCCAAGCCGTCCTAAATCTCCAAAGGCCGATGAGGAAGCACGCACTAACCTTGCCAAAAAAGCAAAGGAAATTTCTCAAGTTACTGGTCGATCTGTAGAGGAAGAGCAGAAGGCATTAGAAAATGTCTTAATCGCTCATCCTTACAAAATCGAAGCTGAACACGGACGTCCTACACAACCATTCTTTGAAATGGACCAAGTAGGTCCACAGACAGTGGTGTATCTCAACACAGGGCACCGCTTTTACACAGATGTGTACGGTGCGCTTGGTGAGGACGACGTTGCGATTCGATCCGGAATAGAAGCGCTTCTGGTATGTATTGCCCGAGCTGAACTCTCTAAAGGTGGAGACGATCGGGTCTTTTATATGCAAGAACGCGCAGCTTGGAGTGAGGATCTGGCAAAAGCTCTAGAAATCATTCCGCAACTTCTGTCACAGGAAGATACATGGGAAGAAGCCATTGATATGGATCCGGCCCGCAACTCCTTTGACGACATGACTAAAGAAAGCGAATAAAGAAGAGTGAATGAGCTATCTCAGGCAACACAAAATAATTTCGTGAGTGAAACTCAAATTGAGTTTTCGCCTGAGATAGCTCGTCTTCGCAAGCGAGTTCAAGATGAGATCGGACATGTTGCGGGAAAGCTTGAAAAATCCGATGGTGCAAATTCAGAAAAAGATTCGGTGAGACAGGCTCATCTGATACAAAGAAATCAATTATTAATCGAGGCAGAAGAATTTATTGTCGAAAAGGAGGAGGTTATGCTTGATCAGTTTGCGGCTGGGTCAGAAATCAACCCCTCTAAAATCGATCCCTTTGTTGTACCAGTAAGAACTCCGTTTGAAGTTGACCTATTTCGTTATGCATCATTGCAATGGTCTGTGCCTGTTTCTGCCGGCTATGGTCGTAGGAATAAATTCTTAGTAAAAGATCGTCAGAACGGAAAGTTAATCGGAATTTTTGCGCTGGGTGACCCAGTAATCAACCTTGGTCCTAGAGATCAAACCATTGGTTGGTCTGCCGAGGATCGGAAGCATCGACTTTATAACGTGCTGGATGCATTCGTTCTTGGTGCCGTAGGTCCATACCGTGAGTTGCTAGGTGGAAAGCTGGTCGCACTTGCAGCTATAAGTAACGAAACGCGTGAATTTATCTTTAATAAATATAATGGTCGACAAACCGGGATTTCTAAAACTTTTAAAGATCCCACACCGGTGTTGATAACCACAACATCATCGTTGGGTAAATCTTCTATTTATAACCGGCTCACTATGAATGGCAAACTTATGTTCCACCCGGTTGGCTACTCAGCTGGATACGGCCACTTTCAGTTTTCGGAAAAACTATTTAAGGATTTAGCTGACTTTGTCAGACTAACTGAGTTTGATCCTAAAAAAGTTGATAATGCCTATGGGTCAGGACCTAACTGGCGTTTTCGCCTAATTGGAACTGCTTTAAAGAAATTACAGTTGCCCGCGAATATGCTCAAGCATGGCGTTGGAAGAGAAGTTTACTTAGCACCATTAGCTGAAAATTGGGACGAGTACCTTCGAGGTGAAACAAAAGAAATTAAAGCTTTCGACCTTCCGCTCTCTGATATTTCTGAGTATTACCGTACGCGTTGGGCGATTCCACGTGCTGAGCGACGTCCGGAATATGCAGACATCCCTAGGGAAGTAAGTCGAATATCACCATTAATTCCTAAGAAGCACGTAACCATTCAGCAAGCTCTTTTCTTAAAAGAAAGTATGGAGGGCAAAGATATGAACGAACCATGTGTGGTAAGTCTTGGTGATTATTCAATTGAAATCGGAATAGGTGAAAATGAAATTGAAGGTCAATCAGTTTCAGGTGTTTTTGGAAAGGGAAATGCTTACTTTTCAAAGTTAACAGGACCTGGAATGGATTTACTGATAGCTGACACTAGTTGGGCATCAGGCGAACGTGATATTCAGGCTGTGAGGCGTAATGACTCGGATGAATTATTTGATCAACTGATCAATCGCCTGAGAATAAGTATTTCTCCAACAGAGCGTTTTCCCAAACTTTCACTTATGGAGATGCGGCTTGCCGTGCCTCATTCAGATGGAAGTCGGGCAAGCGCGAAGAAGTTCACTCAAGAGGAGGTTTCTGCAGTTATTGGGAGAGATCTATTTCCACTCCTCACTTCGGTACGTGGCGTAATTCCTGGCACTAGAGAATCATTACTGAAGGATGATGGAAGGCGAAGAACCGAACTAGCTGTCGTGTTTAACTCCACTGACAGAATTGCACCGGTACTTGTTTGGACTTTAACTAGAGGGATTGCACTTCTGAAGTTTACAAAGCCAGAAGCACCAACGCCTGGAGATTTTGCTAAATCAGGTATTGCTCCAGAACATCCGATTGAACGGTTATCCATATGAGAAAGTTCAGCACAAATGTTCACACTCGAATTGCGATTTTACGAAGAGACAGACAAGAGTGTCGTCACTGCGGGGAAATTGCGAAAAATATCGCAATGGAGATTGATCACATAATCCCATTATCACGTGGAGGGAGGGATGTCTTCAGTAATTTACAAGTGCTTTGTCGCCCTTGTAATCGCAAAAAAGGAAATCGATTCACGGGTTAGTCGCAATCGGTCATCACACCATTCGGCAACTTAAACGAAAAAGAGAGGGTTAGACATGTCAGACAGAAACAACTACGGACCTGGTCGTGGGAGAAAGAAGAAATCAGAAGAAGAATTATGGAAGGCACTTCCAACTCTTAGAGGAGAGGAGCGAATTGAGGCACTCAACTTTCTTGGGCATAGTGCTTTTGGACGTGAGGATTTTTCCTCCGCAGCCATTTTTTCAGAGGAAGTTGCTGCAGCTTGGCTAAAAGAAAACTCAACACTTAATGCCGTAATGGCGTATTTGAACGCTTCTGTTTCTTGGTACAACGGAACAGATCTAGATTCAGCGCTCGCTACAGCAAATCAAGCTAAAGACCTTTTGAACGGCGTGGTAATTCAAGACGGAATTGGTCACTTCAGGGAAGTGCTTGGAGACCGTCTTGTAGACCTCGGTCGTTATGATGATGCGTTGGAGCAATTTGAGTTAGCCGTATTGGACTTTAAAGGTTCATCAGAAAAACACCGAGTTGCGCATTTAATGCAATCCATCTCAATTACCTTTTGGAAAAAAAATGATCTAACTGCTGCACTTGCTGCTATTGCAGTCAGCCTTGATGAAGTTCATGAAAAAGAATTCAAACATTGCTGTGTTGGGATTGTTTTGCAATGGGCTGATCTTTCGATGAAATGTGGTTTGCTAGATCGAGTTTCAGAAGTTTTGAATGATGCAATAGAAAGTGCCGAAGCACTGGGAGATAAAGATGGTTTTGCTCAACTACAATTGAGATTGGCGGTCTACGACAACCGAATCTGTAATTTTCAGAAATCTTTAGATATTTTGAAAATTATTGAAAAATCGAAATTAATGCGAACTAGTCTTACCTTTCAAGCTAAAGTTTTACTAGAGAAAGCTAAGGCTCTATTTGCCCTGAATAATTCTAATGATGCAGAGAATACTTTGCACAAATCACGTTCAATCGCAAAATCTATTTCCGATGTTGGACTTATATGCGAAATTGATAATTATGAGTTACAGAATCTTTCACAGAAAGGTCAGTACGATAAAGCGAGAAAACTTATTGCAAAACTTCAAACATCAGAATGGTATAAATTGCATCCATCAGCTGGTCAATGCTTAAAAGTTTGGGAGGCACAACTACTGCACCAAATGCAACAATTTTCAAACTGCATTACAGTCATTGACGAATTGTTGCTCACTGAGCTCTCACATAACCAGCTTTTAATTGTTATGGCATTACGCGCGAATATAGTTTTAGATTGCAAGAATGGAAATTTGGCTCGAGTTTTGGTTGGTAAATCAAAAGAGATCGCGGAGGAGAGCGACCTGGGATTTGCGAAGCTTCTTTTTTCTCTGTGGTATCAAGTTCTTGAACGCAGCGACTTCAAACAAGCCAAAATTGAGTCTGCAGAACTTGTTCGAATCTTCCTAGATGAAGATATAAAGGCATTAAGTGAGAAATCCGCCGAACTTTTAATTTCCGTAATCGGGGAAAAGCATGCCTAGAGGGAATGTAAAGCGTGAGAACATCAGTCCATCTGATCTGACTTTCTTATTCGGAGAATGTCATAGGTGTTTCTGGCTGAAATATAATCTTGGAATTGCACGACCAGGATTTATGCCATTAATTGGACCGATGGCAGCTATGCAAGAGCGAACTTTTGAAGGTAAGTCTTCAACCGAACTAGGGTTGAGAACTCCTGGTGGGTTTGTAACAAGTAGAGGTCAAACAATTATTAGCGGCAGAATTAAAGTTGGTAAAAGAGTCACCAACTGGTACATAAAAGGAAAATATGACCTTTTTCTCTCATTTATGAAATCAAAGGTTGCAGTGATTGATTGCAAACTTACAACTGGAGATATGGATCAAAGAAAACTCGATTTATATAAACCTCAACTAGAAGCCTACGCATTCGCTTTAGAAAACCCTCAGAATGGAGATTCATTAGATGTTATCGAGACAGGTCTGCTCATGTGGAAGATTACAAGTGCGAGTAGTAGTGCGAAACAATTTGGCCCAATTTTCCAGTCCGAGCCGAGCTACCTATTCTCAGATAGAGATCCAGATTTCTTCCGAGAGTTTATTGCAGAAGTCATCGAAGTGCTGGACGGTAGTATTCCAGATGAAAATGAAAATTGTACTTTCTGTAAATACCTCAACAAGAGAACTGGAGCTATCCACTCTCTTGGTTTGACGGGTTAATAAGAACTCAAGACTTACCAGCGCCAAATAACTCTTGGTTGATCTTCATAGCTTGCTGTCTATCTTTTGCGGCAGAAGCTTCCGTTTCATGTATTTTGGCGATTAGAAGAAATTCTTCAAGCCGACTTGTCGAATTCTTTTTTTCTGCCGACTTCTTCTTATTGGCCACTGTGTCCTCTAATTCCTTTTAATTACACAAAACACCAGGCATACTGCACCTTGCAAGGTTTATCACCTGATAACAAGGTCGATTCCTACTTTGTGTAATCAATAATTTGGTCTAGTTTCCTTCTGCGATTAATAAAGTCATTTATTTGTTCTACCGAAATGACTCGATTTCTTCCTTCGCGACCGGCAATCATTTCTCCCCGACTAAGAAGAGCATAGATTGTGGCAACTTTATAGCCCAGCAAATCAGCAACTTGTTGGGGGGAATAAGATTTATAACTTTGAATATCGTCCATACTTGATTTTCTCACTCATAATTGAATCTGTACGGCTATACAGCTTGCAATAGGAGTAGGCCTCGTCCCCTTTGGGGCCAAGGCCTAGTGGGCACTGTTCGCCCCCTTCGGGGTCGAGTGCCCACAAAAAAGAAAAAGAAAACTAAGTAAATAGACTCCTGAAATGTTGTCGCACTACGAAGACTGTTTTCCTGCGGAAGTTCTCAGGAGATCCCCCCTACGCAAAATTTGGATCATTTAGATTTAACTTTGCGTAAGGGAGATGATTGATCTGCGTGTAGCCCACGATCGGCCTCTTGCGAAGCTTCATCCTGCTCAGAGATTACTTGAGCAGCAGTACCGGTAAATTGATGAGCCTCTATCTTTCTACAAAGATCTAGTGATTGGTGCCCCGGGTCTGCCATTACGCACAGGACTCATCCAGCGGAGAACCTCTCTTGCTTTCGCTCTCACTACACCCGGTAGGTCAGCCGGTGCCAATACTTTATTTGGATACGACTTTGGTTTCTCGTATTTATTGCGTGGAGTTTGTGGCAAATGGAGTTTGTGGCAAATGGAGTTTGTGGCCAGTAAGAAACTTAAATCTAATAAATCTTCAAAGTATCCGTGGAAGAAGACTCAATACGATGATGCTTATTATAGGGGATAGTCTTAATTGTAGTACGTTAAATATTTATAAAACTCTAAACCTGATAACAGTGGAACTCTAAACCTGATAACAGTGGAACTCTAAACCTGATAACAGTGCGGAAACTATGGTCATAGTTAAAATTTATACTGCCCTTAGGGAGTCTCTGCGAGCGCTCACTTAAGGCTACTGCCTAACTAGAAAGAAGATAACTATTTGTTTGACCTGGAAATCCTGCTTTTTTTAGCACTTTAACCCTGGGGGGAGTCATTTCGTAATTCTTTTCCAACCAGATTGGCCTCTGCAATCCATTCCTCTAACTGCCGGTCGATTTCAATTTCTTTTAGCATCGCTTCCGTTGGTCGATTTCGATCCTGAACGCTTAATGCATTCTTGATTGATTCAGAAGTTGCATGGACATAGCTAGTTAGAAGCGTAGATGCCTGAGTGTGCCCAGACATCTCCATGATTGTTTTAACATCTACTCCATTGGCAGAAAGGTTTGTGAATGCAGTTTTTCTCATTTGGTATCGTGTGTAGTTAGCTTTAACACCAGCAGCATTTAGAAGATCTTTCCAAGCTTTGTGGTCAGCTTTTGGATCTTGCTTCTTTCCTACTGAGTTGGGAAACAAGAGGTCTTCATCCTCTACCCAAGTTCCCTTTTTTGTATCTTGGTCATATCGATGAATCATCAAGATCTCGATCTGTGCGTCAGAGAGGTAAAGAGTTCTAGTCTTACCAGTCTTAGAACTTTGAAAAACCAAACCCTGGGATTTCACTCTTTGGACTTGACGTTCAATTGTCATTGTTTTTTGTTTCCAATCAATGTCGCTCCATTTCAAACCAAGAACTTCACCTGGGCGTAGTCCCATAACCAAACCAATCTCAATTCGTGCGTGCGATGCCGGCTTTTTTGCAGCTTCGGAGTAGATTCTGATCTCATCACTTTTTGAAATATGTTTAGTTGGCACGCTCTTGCGAGTGAGCTTTTTTACTCGATCCATTGGATTCACGGGGAGTTCACCTAGTCGAACTGCATCAGAAAAAGCTTTTGAAAGAACTGCATGAACTACATTAGTAGTTCCGGGCTTATATTTCGCATCTTCAAGTTGCTGATAAAGGTTTTCGATAGTTGCAGGTCGGATTACACCTACCAAGTATTTGCCGATGTAGGGAGAGATCCAGTTTTTAATTGCAGTTTCGTAATTCCTACGAGTTTCAGGTTTATTAATTGTGCGAGAGGCAAGCCATAAGTCGAGAAATTCAGTCATAGTCATCTTGGGATTCGTGGCAAAGGTAGTTTTCCCGAGTGATCGCGCCCGTTTCTGATCATGGCAGAAATCTTCGGCTTCAGACTTCTTTAAACAGGATTTACGGCGGAGTTTGCCATTAATGTCATGAGCAGCTCCTATCCAGCGCTTCTTGCTCTGATCCCAGTAAATAGAGCCTTCACCATTTGCGCGCTTATCTTTAGACCGAGTGGTGGATTTTCTTGGAGCACGAGGTTTTGTGTTAGCCATTGCAATGCCTTTCATAGAGTGTCGGTTGAGCGTTGCGACCGATACCTCTTACGCATTGCTACATAATCTTTATAAAGAATATTCCTCAGGATATATTCCCCGTGAGGCTAACTTTCTTTAATTGAGGATTAGTAGATTTTTGCGTTGCTCCCTCGTTACTCACCGGGGGTTTAACTCTGATTAATGGAAGTTCAATGCTCATAGTTTCTGAACGTGAAATCCGTATTTCTCGGAGTGGGTTGTGAGGGACTCGAACCCCCGACCCGGTGATTAAGAGTCACCTGCTCTACCAACTGAGCTAACAACCCGGCTCTTTACTACTGGCCGACCCTATCTGCACTTTAAT
>Ga0315900_10007000_pt1 | contig 14940 bp, 10 predicted proteins | sample LakEriMetagenome_FD_203521 | JGI IMG/M metagenome (GOLD analysis project Ga0315900, IMG submission 203521) | Freshwater fungal communities from buoy surface, Lake Erie, Ohio, United States - Buoy 12 MA114 | ecosystem: Environmental > Aquatic > Freshwater > Lake > Lake biofilm | place: USA: Lake...
AAAGAGGTGAAAGGAATTTAAATAGAGACCAAGTTGTAAAGCTTGCCAAATTCTTTAACTCATCAGAGGAAGAGTATATTTCTCTATGGCTTTGCGACAAAGTAATTGAAGCGGTTGACAATGACCCTTTGGCGACTCAAGGAATAAAAAAAGCGTTAACCAAAATCAAGAATTAATTTAGATGCAAATCATTCATAAAATAGACAACTTTCTTTACACGATATTTCCATCGGTTATTCAAGGCGACCAGCAATCATTGCTCAATGCTATTCAAGACTTTTATACTTATGGACCTTACAAACCTAAAGTAACAATAGACAATGACTTTGTTAGTATTGAAATTGACACACCTACAATTTTAGCTCAAGATTTAGACTACCAAAAGGTTATTGCATTTTGTGAGAAAGGTAAATATGCTGATGCAAAACCTATTCTTAAAAAACTAATCGAGAAGAATCCTGCTATTTCGGAATATCACCGAATTATGGGACAAATACTTTCAGACGAAGGCGACCAAGAAGAAGCAATCAATTGCTTAATTGATGCATTACGTTGGGACTCAAAAAATGGATGGGCATTGCTTATGATGGGAAACATTTTTGCTAAGTTCAAAGATGATGTTCCAACTGCTATGAAATATTATGACCAAGCACTAATTGCAAATCCAAAGGACAATATCACCATAAACAACATTGGTGCAAATCTTATGCAACAAGGTAAATTGGAAGAGGCTAAAAAATATTTTTATGAAGCATTAAAGATTAACGACAAATATGCAAATACTCATTTTGCATTGGGAATGATTGCTGAAATGGAAGCAGACTTTCAGTCTGCTTTTTACAGCACCATTCAAGCAATTAAACTGAATAAAAGTAAGGATGTGTTATATCAGAACTCTGTAAGACAAGCTTTCGAAATTTCTAAAAAAATAATTGCAACTGATACTGGCAAAAAAATATTCAGGGAATACAGACATAAACTTGAATTTGAGGGTGACAGAAAAATTGACATAATTCAAGATGAAGAAATCCCAACGGCAGCAAAATTTGAGTTTGCAGAAAACTATGACAGAGAAACTCACATTGTAAAATACAAACCAAGTTACCCAGCGGTTGAGCACTTAATAATGCATGAGTTGGTTCATTTAGATTTTGTTATTGAAGCAAGAAAAGGTGAATTAAACCAATTATTTATTTCTACTCAGAATCATAAAACAGAATTCATAAAAGGACTTGAACCGACAATCAAGAAATTCAACAAAATGGGAATTTCTGAAAAGTCAATTACGGATTATTGTTCGAATCTATTTGAAGGCATGAACCGTCAAATATTCAATACTCCAATTGACTTATTTATTGAGAATTTCCTTTATAATGAATTCGCAGAACTCAGACCTTTTCAATTTATCTCTCTCTACAATATGTTACAAGAAGGCCTGAAGGCTGTAACAGACAAAAAGATTGTTGAACTCTCTCCCAAAGACATCATTTCAAAAAGCAAGGTCTACAATATTGTAAATGCAATTCAGTTCAAAGAATTATTTGGTTTTGACTTTATCAAAGACTTCAATGCTACTCCGATAGAAATGAAACTTGCTACAGATTTTTATGACGAGTATCTTCAATACAAAGAGGACAAAGAACCTGCTGAAGAATATGAATTGGTTTTGCATTGGGCTGAAGACTTAAAGCTTGACAAGAACTTTGAACTCGTTAATGAACATGAGTATAGAACCAAAAGGACAGATATAGACAACCTTCTATCTTCAATAGAAAAAGATCCTTATGATTTAGAGTCCAAAGACCCTTACAAACAAAGGGAAATGGATAAATTTCAAAAATCGCAAGAGCAAATAGGTATAAACATGGCTGTCGCCATGTTTATGGTTGATGCCTTGCAGTTTTTTGATGCAAAGCCACAAGAGGAAATTAAGAAAATTGCAATTGAAATTGCAATGCAAGGAACTCAAGGCTATAGACCTGACAAAGATAATTATCGAATTAACTCAATAAAAGACAAGACTTTTTCAGGCTACCATATTTTAGCTTATTACTACGTGAGTTGGTCATTAGCAATTCCCGAAATGGTATCTCAATTAAATTTGCCTTATGAAGCAGAATATAAAATGGCATTGACAATACATAAACCGAATAAGTAATGAAAGAAAGCGAAGAAATAATACAAGCACTTTTGAAATTCAGAAACGAAAGAGATTGGGAGCAATTTCATAATCCAAAAGATTTAGCATTAGCTATAAGCATTGAATCTGCTGAACTTTTAGAATTATTTCTTTGGAAGAAAGCAGAGGATGCAAATACTGCAAAAGTAAAAGAGGAACTTGCTGACATTTTTTCATTTGCGTTTTTATTAGCGGAAAAATATGGTTTTGATGTAAAGGAAATTGTTTTGGACAAAATCAAAACAAATGGTGAGAAATATCCAATAGACAAAGCAAAAGGAACATCAAAAAAATATGATGAATTATAACCAAGATTTTGAAATAAATAAAATTGAGTTTAATAACAATGGATTAAACTCTATTCAATTACAATATTTCGTTGCTGACAATTGGCCAATAGTCTACATACTGAATAATGAAGGTGTAAAACAAGCCTATGTTGGTGAAACAACTGACACCAATTCTAGAATGTTTTCTCATTTGCAATCGCAAAGTAAAAAACATTTAAAAGAAGCCCATTTCATTTCGAGCAAAAAATTCAACAAATCTGCAACACTTGATATCGAATCCAACCTCATTAAATATTTACATGCAGACGGTAAATTCAAATTGTTAAATGGGAATTTAGGTCTTGTTAACCATTCATATTACCAAAGAGACGAATATTATTCAAGTTTATTTCGTGAAATATGGAATTCATTGATAAGTAAAGGCATTGCAAATCATAGTTTGGAACATATTTCAAATAGCGATCTTTTTAAATATTCACCATACAAAACGCTTTCATTAGATCAAAGGAAAAATTTAATGCTTATAATAGATGCATTAATTTCAGACAGTAAAAAATCTATTTTTGTAGAAGGTGGTGCAGGCACAGGCAAAACAATTATCGCAATATTTTTATTCAAATTAATGCTAACCTCCGATGAAGATTTTAATTATAAAGAATTTGGCGAAGACGAATTAGAGTTTATTAATAAAGTAAAGTTATTAAAGCAGAAATATCCTTCCCCAAAAATGGGCTTAGTAATTGCTATGAGTTCATTTCGAAAAACAATAAAAAATGTCTTTAGTAATATTGAGGGATTAAATCATAAAATGGTTATTGGCCCTTCCGATCTCGCAAAAACCAAATATGATATTGTTTTTGTTGATGAGGCTCATCGTTTAAGAAAAAGGGTAAATCTAACAAACTACGCCTCATTTGATAATACTGCGAGAGCATTAGGATTAATTCCAAATGAGACAGATGAATTAGAATGGACACAACTGCAATCTTTAAAGGCACTATACTTTTATGACCCAAAGCAAAGTATAAAGCCTTCTGATGTAAATCCAGAAGAGTTTAATAAAATTAAGAGAAGTTCTAACTCAAAAACAGTACAACTTTACTCACAGTTTCGTTCAAAAGGAGGAAACGGATACGTTAAATTTGTGGATGACCTTCTTGATCAAAAAATCACTGATGCTAAATATAAATACAGTAGTAAGAATTATGAAGTGCTGCTATTTGATAATTTCAAAGATTTTGTTTCAGAACTAAGATCAAAAAATACTCAACACCAGCTATCAAGATTTGTTGCCGGATATGGATGGCAATGGATTTCGAAAAATGACAAATCAAAATATGACATTGTTATAGACGGGTTAAGATTCCAATGGAATCATGACAATATTGAGTTTATTTTAAAAGATGTAAATGCAGAGCAGATTGGCTGTATTCATACAACACAAGGTTATGATTTAAATTATGTTGGATTGATTTTCGGTCCAGAAATTATTCTAAATCCTCAAACTAACCAAATCGAAATATTACAGGAAAATTATTATGACACAAATGGTCAAAACACCATAACTGACATCAATGTACTTAAGCAATATATAATTAACATTTACAAGACTATTATGCTTCGAGGTATTCTTGGTTGCTACCTCTATGTATCAGATGAAAATCTAAGAAACTATTTTAAGAAGCATATTTATTCATTTAATGAAAATATTTCTCCAATAATTGATACCACTGAGGCGAAAGAAATTAAAATAATACCGTTTGAAAATAGTGTACCATTATATTCCTTAAAAGTAGCTGCAGGTGAATTTAAATTTAATGAAAGCTTCCCTGAAGGAAAATTTATTTTAGTTCCTGATGGTGTAAAAATTACACAAGACCATTTTGCATGTAAAATAATTGGTAACTCCATGAACAAAATAGTACAAGATGGTCAAATAGCATTGTTTAAAAGGTATACTGGTGGCAGTAGAAATGGTTTAATGGTAATTGCCGAGTATTACGACCATCAAGATTTGGATTATGGTTCTTGTTATACATTCAAGGAATATTTCAGTCAGAAAACTGTTAACGAGGAAAGCTGGCAACATGAAAAGATAATTTTGAAACCAAAGTCTTTTGACTCTTCATATCAAGATATTGTAATTGATCCAAATGCAATAAATGAAAAGACCTTCAATGTAATTGGAATATTTGATAGAGTAATAGAATAAATTCCAGCCCATGCAGCAGTCACACACATTTGCAAGCCCCACAAGCCAACACACAAGCCAAAGCTTGCAAAAGAGTGTGCCTGCACAACCGCACAGACACAGCGACACAGCGGACAGACAAGCCACGAAAGACAGAAGGGCAGCTTGTAACAGCACCTACCCAAAAGGCGGGGTTTCGTGTTCCAAAGACAGTTTTGTGGTTAATCAAACATTAGTTTTTCAAATCAAGTTTTGTTGTAAAAGTCCCGCCCTTCGGGTAGCTGCAAACCGTTATAGGGCATTGTAAAAAGACACGACAACAATGATAGACTACGAAATAAGTGATATAAGAAAGTTTACAAAAATGGTTGCACCGACAGCAGACTTTGACGGGGCATTTACATTTTACTATGACGAAACGAACAACATTAAAAAGTTCTATGTCAGAGAAAATGACTTTAACTACACATTTACTGCAAATTTTGTTTTAGGTGGTTTAGTTCACTCGGGACAGGCACCAAATGTTCAGCCGCTTATTGACAGCTTCAAACTTCAAAAGACAGCAACAGAAGTTAAATTTAAACATATTGCAAGTGGACAGTTTCTCGACTGTTTAAAATCGGAAAAACTAAAATTGTTTCTTCAATTTTTAAGGGACAACGATTTGTATGTTCATTATTCAAGCCTCAATATTCTTTATTGGTCATTGGTTGACATTGTTGATTCAGCAATAGTAAGTTCTGAAGCTGCTCAACAGCTTGGTCCGCAATTTTCCAATCATTTAAAGAATGACCTGTATAAACTTTCAAGACTTGAAATTGATGCAGTAATTGACCTATTTTATAGGTATGAATATCCGAATATCAAAAGTGATTCTGTTCTTCCGTTCATAGAAGAACTGACTTCATTGTTTGACGCATATATAGACACTCAGGAATTTCATTTTGGATTGGAGTCTTTGAGACAGATTTTAAAGGAAGCTAAGAAAAAAGGTTCATTGCCTTTTATCCAAGACGAAGACGATTATATTCTTCTCAAAGATTTATCACACTTCTACTTGAGACCAATTTACTTGTTCAAAAACTCAACACACATTTTTGATAATGAAGATTCAATATCTGAAACTCTAAAAGATTACAAAATACTTGACGGTGAAGATGAAATCAAAAACTACACATTTGTAGATTCTAAAACAGAACAGTTAATTCAACTGTCGGACGTTTTCGTTGGACTAATGGGTAAACTGACAAACTACTTGAACACAAGCACACGAGAAAAAATTGATAATGACTTTCAAACATTAACAGCGACACAACAATCAAATATTGACTTACTCATTCAAGTAATTGACAAGTCACATAATAAAAACATTGGATTTTTGCACAACACGGACAGCTTTGAAGAAATGTCTAAAATGGACAGAATACGTGAAAACAGAAAAAACAACGCCCTATAACAGGCGTTTGGCTCAATGGCGGGTGAAGTGGTTAATTGAACATTCTATCTCGCATCAACTTTTGTGGTGTATTGACAGTTTTGTGCTCCGAAATCCGCCACTGCGCCAAGCGCCAAAACGTTATGCCCAATGCTATGACGACCCTACAACCAACAACAAACCGACAGAAAAAACTAACTTTGGACTGTAAAATTTGACAATAAAATTAATGACTTTAGAACAGTACATAGACAACATAAATAAACGATTCAAACTCGGTAATGCGACCGAGCATACTTTTCGTGGCGACCTGCAACAACTGTTAGAAAGTTTAGTGCCTGACATTAGGGCGACCAATGAACCCAAAAGACAATCTTGCGGAGCACCCGACTACATTCTGACCAAAAAAGAAATTCCAGTAGGTTTTATTGAAGCAAAGGACGTTGGCGACAAAGACCTTGAAGGAGCAAAGAAAACAGGAAACAAAGAACAGTTCGACCGTTATAAGGCTTCGCTGAACAACTTAATTTTCACGGACTATTTAGACTTCCATTTATACATTGACGGAATTTTTATTACAAAAATTGCAATTGCTGAAATACAAAACGGAACTATCGTTCCGTTGCCTAACAACTTTGCAATTTTTACAAATCTCATCAAAGACTTTAGTTCTCACGTTGGGCAGACAATAAAAAGTTCAAAAAAACTTGCAGAAATGATGGCGGGCAAAGCCCGCCTTCTTTCTGATGTTATTGAAAAGGCGTTGACAAGTGACGAAGCAAATAAAGAAGACAGTACACTTAAAGACCAAATGAACGCCTTTAAGCAAATTCTTATTCACGACATTACGCCTAAAGGATTTGCTGATGTCTATGCACAAACAATTTCTTACGGAATGTTTGCAGCTCGTTTGCACGACCCAACTTTGCCAACTTTTAGCCGACAAGAAGCAGCAGAACTCATTCCAAAATCAAATCCGTTTTTACGTAAACTCTTTGGTTATATAGCTGGTCCCGACATTGACGACCGTATAAAATGGATAGTTGACAGTTTGGTAGATATATTTTTGGCTTGCAATGTTGAAGAGATTTTAAAAAACTATGGTAAGTCAACCAAAATGGAAGACCCAATCATCCATTTTTATGAAACATTTTTGAGTGAGTACGACCCGAAATTGCGAAAGGCTCGTGGCGTTTGGTACACTCCTGCACCAGTTGTAAATTTTATTGTTCGAGCAGTTGATGATATTTTAAAAACCGAATTTGATTTACCGAAAGGACTTGCCGACAGTAGCAAAACAAAAATTAAAGTTGATGTACAAGGCAAAATAACAGAACAAGAAGTACACAAAGTTCAAATTCTTGACCCTGCAACAGGAACAGGAACTTTCCTTGCCGAAACCATAAAACACATTCATAAAAAGCTTGAAGGGCAACAAGGCATTTGGAGCAATTATGTAGAAACACATTTATTGCCTCGCCTTAATGGGTTTGAGTTGCTTATGGCAAGTTATGCAATGTCACATTTAAAATTAGATTTGCTTTTAACCGAAACAGGCTATAAACCAACAACAAACCAAAGATTTAGAGTATATCTTACCAATAGTTTAGAAGAACATCACCAAGACACAGGAACTTTATTTGCCAATTGGTTAAGCACAGAAGCCAACGAAGCCAATCATATTAAAAGAGATACGCCAGTAATGTGTGTTATTGGAAATCCACCATATAGCGGAATATCTTCAAACAATGGCGAATGGATAAGCAAACTGATTGAAGATTACAAATATGTTGATGGAGTTCATTTTAATGAACGTAAACATTGGCTGAATGACGACTATGTAAAATTCTTACGTTACGGTCAACATTTCATCGAGAAAAACGGTAGTGGCGTTTTGGCTTTCATCAATCCTCACGGATTTTTAGATAATCCTACTTTTCGTGGTATGCGTTGGCATTTACTCAAAACCTACGATAAAATTTACACCATAGATTTACACGGTAACAGTACAAAAAAAGAAACTGCACCCGATGGTTCAATCGACCAAAATGTATTTGATATTATGCAAGGTGTTGCAATAACCGTATTTGTAAAAACAGGAAAGAAAAAAACCAATGAATTAGGGAAAGTATTTCATAATGACTTGTTTGGCAAAAGAGAAGATAAATATGATTTTTTAACTACTAACTCTTTAAAAACGGTAAAATTCAATGAGATAAAACCTGAAAAACCCAATTTGTTTTTTATTCCAGTAAATCATAAAGCAATTGCAGAATTTAATCAAGGCATTCAAATCGGAGAGCTTTTTTCAAAACAATCAATGGGAGTTACTACTGCAAGAGACCATTTCGTAATTGATATGAACAAAGCGGTTTTATTAAACAGAATGAAGGATTTTTCTGATTTATCAATTGATGATTTAAGCATAAGAACTAAATACTTTGGCACAAAATCATCAGGTAAATATTTACCTGGAGACACACGTGGATGGGAATTGTCAAAAGCAAGAAAGGAATTGAGTAATGAAACTCACGATACAAACATTAAACATATTTCATACAGACCGTTTGATAAAAGATTTATCTACTATACCAAGAAAATGGTTGATTGGGGAAGAGAAGATGTGATGAATAATTTAGTTGCAAATAATTACTCACTTGTTTGCGTGAAAATTGGAAGAGATAAAACTGCACATAATTATTTTATATCAAATTCAATAACCGACAAGAGTTTGACTTCTTCGTTAGACAATGCCAACATATTTCCACTGTATTTATATCCTAAAACTAATGGACAGCAAATTATTGGACAAGTAACAGAAAGAACACCAAATCTAAATGCAGAAATTGTAAAGCAAATAGCTGAAAAGTTGGGTTTAACTTTTACTAACGAAAAAGAAACAACTAAAGACACATTTGCACCCGTTGACATTTTAGATTACATCTATGCAGTTTTACATTCGCCAACGTACCGAGAGAAATACAAAGAATTTTTAAAAATTGATTTCCCGAGAGTGCCATTTCCAAAAGACAAAGACACGTTTTGGCAATTGGTAAAACTTGGTGGTGAAATCAGGCAAATACATTTATTAGAATGCCCAACCGTTGAGAAATACATAACGCAATATCCAATAGATGGAGACAACGTAGTTGTAAAATCAAAATACGAAAACGGAAAAGTGTACATCAACGAAACGCAGTATTTCGACAATGTACCGCAAGTAGCTTGGGAGTTTTACATTGGTGGTTATCAACCAGCTCAAAAGTGGCTCAAAGACCGTAAGGAAAGAACGCTTGAATTTGACGACATTTTACACTATCAAAAAATCATCGTTGCATTGACAGAAACGAACAGACTAATGAACGAAATAAACAAAATCGACATCGAATGAGAATAAGCACTGGGCATAACACGGGTTTGGCAAAAGTGGCTGTTCAGTGCTCCGCAGACACATTTGTGGTTAATCAAAGTTTGGTTCTCCGCATCAACATTTGTGGTAAAAATCGCCACCTTCGCCAAGCCCGAAAACGTTAGCGGTCACCCTAAAAGACGACACAACCGACAACAAACGAACAGTAAAACGACAGACAAAATGCCAACCCTTCGCAAAATAAAAAGAGCTGCAACCAACCGCACAAGCCGACATAAATTGCAGCACATTTTATTTTGCCCCAACGCACCCAAGCCCACCCACCACCCGACTTCGGGCAACGGACAGTTTGAAGGGCATTTTTGACAGATTAGCGGTTTTAAAAACTAACTTTACGGACTAAAAAATAAGAGAAAAGAAGAATGAATTTAATAGACACGGGAATAGAAAAAGGACTTATTCGGTTTGACGAAGACCGAAACTTTATAACATACGTTCATCAAAACAAAAAACGGAATTACAACAATCCCGAAGAGAAAGTGCAAGCAGAAACTTTCTTGACTTTGGTTTTGATTTACGGCTATCCTGAAAACAGAATTAAACAGTTCATTCCTGTTCAAATGGGTTCTGAGACAAAGGAAGCCGACATTGCAGTTTATTCAGACGATGAATGTGAAGAAACCTACATTTTAGTTGAGTGCAAAAAAGAAGATTTAACCGACCAGCAGTTTAACATTGCCGTTGACCAAGCATACAGTTACGCAGTTGCTGAAGGTGCAAAATACGTTTGGACAACTTCACGCATTAAAAATCAGTATTACGAAGTTCCCGACAAGAAACCGAAAAGCAGAATTGAAATTCCCGACATTCCGCAATTTGGTATCAACAAACTTGCACCATACAAATATGTGAAAGGTGGCATTTCGCAAACCGACACAGACGATTTAACCATTGCAGCCGAACCCGACCCGAATGTAAAACAGAAGTTTTTTGAATTACAGGTTGTAAGCGAAAGCGAACTCACAAAGATTTTTATTCAATCGCATCAAGCACTTTGGGGCGGTGGACAGAGAAACCCAAGCGTTGCATTTGACGAATTGGATAAACTCATCTTCTGCAAAATTTGGGACGAGAAACACCCAAGAAAAATCGGTGAACCTTACGACTTTCAAATTTTCCGTGACGAAGACCCGGAAGATTTGCTAAAACGCATCAAGAAAATTTATGCAGTTGGCGAAAAAGAAGCCCCCGAAGTTTTCAAAGACGGCATTACACTCTCTGCACAAGAAACGCTGACCATTGTAAAATACTTTCAGCGTATAAACCTCAATAAAACTGACCTTGACAGCAAAGGCAAAGCCTTTGAGACTTTTATGGGCAGTTATTTCAGGGGCGACTTTGGACAGTATTTTACACCAAGACCAATTGTAAAATTCATTGTGGACAGTTTGCCAATTACGCACAAATCAAGAGTACTTGACACCAGTTGCGGAAGTGGTGGCTTTTTGCTTTACGCCTTGGACAAAGTGAGAGAACAAGCCAATGAATTTTACGACCCCATCAAAGATGAAAAAGACCATTACAAATATTGGCACGACTTCGCAGAGAAAAACCTCTTTGGCATTGAGATAAACGACCAAATTGCCCGAACCGCCAAAATGAATATGATAATTCACGATGACGGACACACCAACGTAATTGCATCGGACGGACTTTTGAGTGATGTGGAAATGCAAGCCAAATCGGGCAACAAAGAGTTTAAATACAATTCGTTTGACTTCATCATTACCAATCCACCTTTCGGAAGTAGCATTAAGCAAACCGAAAAAGCTTATATGCACCAATACAATTTAGCAGTTAAAGAAGTGGACTGGCTGAATACAAACGCAAGCGGCAAAGCCGCTTTGCGTGACAGCCAAAGCACCGAAGTTTTGTTTTTGGAGCAGTGCCACAAGTTTTTAACCGAACAGGGTTATTTGGCAGTGGTAATTCCTGACGGTATTCTTACCAATAGCAGTTTGCAATATGTGCGAGACAACATTGAAGAAATGTATCGCATTGTTGCCGTTGTTTCAATGCCTCAAACCGCTTTTAGTGCCACAGGTGCAGGTGTGAAAAGTTCTGTTTTGTTTTTGAGAAAGCATAAGGACAAGCAAACCGAAAAAATCAGCAACCAAAAAGCAAAACTGAAAGAACAGGTAAAAACCGACAACAAGTATATTGCTACCGTTGAGAAATGGGAAAAGGAAAAAGCAGATGCCATAAAGAAATTGGAAGCAGACGCAAAAGCCAAAAACCCGAAAGCCAACAAAAAAGAAATTACAGAAATGATACAAACCGATAAATCGGCAGTTCAATCTGCATATACCGACAAAGTGAATTTGCTTAAAGAAGAATTGACCGAAAAATACTTTTTGGCAAAACAAACCGCTTTGGACGACTACCCTATTTTTATGGCAATTGCCGAAGATATTGGCTATGATGCCACAGGCAGAAGCACCAACAACAACGAGTTGATTGAAATAGGTAAAGAGTTATCAAAGTTTATTGCTCACATTAACAAGACAGAAAAGTGATGAGCAGTTATACTATTTCACCATCACTCAACAAAAGCCGAGTTTTCATTTTGCAAAAAAGCGAATTGGAAAAACGCTTTGACCCATTCTTTTATGTTCCCGAACTTTTGGAACTTGAAAAGAAAGTGTTAGCCAAAAAACCAAAGAAGCTAAGAGATTATGTAAAAGGTTTAGCAAGTGGAGCAACACCAAAAACAACTGAAAGCGAAAAATATTATGCAGAAAAAGAAAACGGAATACCGTTTTTAAGAGTGCAAAACCTTTCGCCAACAGGAGTTTTAGAGTTTGACGATTGCAAATACATCAACGAAGAAACACACAACGGAATGCTGAAAAGAAGCCAAGTTTCAGCAGGTGATTTGTTGGTTAAAATTACAGGCGTTGGACGAATGGCAGTTGCATCAGTTGCACCCGAAGGATTTGAAGGCAATATCAACCAACACGTTTGCGTAATCAAAACAGGTAGTAAGGAAGTTAGCGAAACACTTGCAGCGTTTCTTAATTCCGACATTGGCGAAAAATTAGCCAGCCGAAGAAGCACAGGCGGAACACGACCAGCATTAGATTATCCTGCATTGCTTTCAATTCCCATAATTGAAGACAAACGGATTTTACAAATTACCGATAAAGTAATTGCTCAAAAGCAAAAGAACGAAGCAGAAGCCGAAAAACTACTTTCAAGTATTGACGATTATTTGTTGAATGAGTTAGGAATAATACTACCTGAACCGCCTGAAAATACTTTGAAGAATAGAATGTTTATTACTTCGATAAGAACAATCACAAATGACAGATTTGACCCTTACCACCATCAAGTCGGTTTCATAAAAATTATTGAAGCAATTCGCAAAGCAAAATATTCAGTTTCTAATTTCAAACACTACATCGCTGATTTAAAGAATGGCGTGGAAATCAGAAACTATGTTGAAGAAGGTGGAATTAGATATTTAAGAGTTACCGACTTAGGCAAAAATGGACTTAATCATAAGTCGCCAAGATTTGTATTAGAACAAGAAATTCCTGACAGAATTAAATTAAATGAAAATTGTATTTTAATTTCTCGTTCAGGTTCGTTAGGACTTGTAAATATTGTTGAACCTGAAATTGAAAATTCAATCCTTTCTTCTCACATTTTTAAAATTGAATTGAAAACAGAAAAGTTGCTTCCAGTTTATTTGGAAGCCTATTTGAGAAGCAAAGTTGGACAATCTGAAATATTCAGAAACAACAACGGTGGTGTAATTCCTGAAATAAACCAAGACGCTTTGAAATCAATTTTGATTGTTTGCCCACCACTTGACAAGCAAAAAGAGATAGCGGAATACATTACAGGCATCAGACAACAAGCCCAACAACTCAAAGACAAGACAACTGAACTTTTGAAAAAAGCAAGTGAAGAAATTGAAGAAATACTTTTAAACTAAACAATATGACAATACAAGATTTTAAAAGAGACTATTGCTGTAAAGTGACAATTCACAATCAAGGAAATGTGAACTTAATTATCATTACGGAAGCAATTAGACGAGTTGACAACAAAATTGTTGACCGAGTAAAAACAACCATTGATATTCAAGAAACCAACGACTGGATTTTTGACAGCAATTCAATGGCTTCAGTGACTCCTTGGAGTTGGCAGCAATTAGTTGAAGAAACTAAACGAGCACAATTAGATTATTTTGCTCAAAGAGCACCGATTGACAATTGGTATCCATTGGACAAACAAACTAATCCAGACATTTCAGACTTGTATTGTTAAGCCCACGCATTTGGTGGCACATTTGCAAAACCGCACAAGCCCACGCTAAAGCCAAGTTTTGCAAAAGAGCCACCAAGCCAACGCACCAAGACAGACACGAAATGACAGCGAACAAACACGACAGAAAAGAAGGGCGAACCGCTAACATCGGTTTTGCAAAATGGCGGGTTTCGTACTTCTATGACAGTTTAGTGCAAGGTTCAAGTTTCGTTTTTCAAATGAACATTTGTGCTGAAAATCCGCCACTTCGCAAAGCCGAGAACCGTTATGTGCAACCCTAAGACAACAATGCGAACATTAACAGTATTACTTTTCGGACTGACAATATTATCCTGTAATCAAACTCAGACAACACAGGACAAAATTGTTTCTCAAGACACTATTTCTAATACGTTAGTTGATAAAGACACTGTACTTGATAAAATAACTGAACTTCTTAAAAAAGCATTAACCGCTGACACTTTAGAATTCAATAATGAATTTGAAACCAATCAATCCTTTTTGTTTTTTAAATCGGGACACATGATCAGCAAGACAGAAAAAAATGCTGTTGTTGTTATTTGTCCCACCGACACAACTTACACGGTTAGACTTTATTCAATACAAAATAATAAATGGAATCTTTCCGACAGCATTAGTGGACTCGACGCTTTCCCGACCCAGTTCTACCCAATTTTTAACGACTATAACTTTGACGGACAAACAGACATTTATATTCAGATCAGTGCATCGAATGGTTGGTCGTTATCAAGAGGACATTTAATTATCATCGACCCGATAACCAAAAAATTTGAACTTCACAGTGAAACAAGAGACTTCGCAAATATGACACTTGACGTAAAAACAAAAACTGTAAAGACTGAATTGTGGAATGGTTACGATATGAAGGGTCGACATCAACTGACTATTTTTACCAACAAATGGGTAAATGGACAGCTAAAGACAATAAGTAAAAAGGACATAACATTAAATTAGTAACGACTGACAAACACAAATGAAAGAAAGGGCAGCACATAACATATAAGGATTAAACGCGCGAAACGAAGTGTAGCAGCGATTTAATTCTGTGTTGAACAGAAGCTTCAGAAGTATTATAAGTCTTAGAATATATGGGGATTCAATAAATTAGGTTGATTTTCC
>Ga0315900_10007002_pt1 | contig 14939 bp, 14 predicted proteins | sample LakEriMetagenome_FD_203521 | JGI IMG/M metagenome (GOLD analysis project Ga0315900, IMG submission 203521) | Freshwater fungal communities from buoy surface, Lake Erie, Ohio, United States - Buoy 12 MA114 | ecosystem: Environmental > Aquatic > Freshwater > Lake > Lake biofilm | place: USA: Lake...
GAACACCAGGTGTGCCAGGCTGCCCATGAGGCCGATGCGGTTGAACCCGTTGCCGCTGCGGACGTACACCACATCCCCTTCGCAAAAGCCCCAGAGCCGGTCCATGTCCAGCCGCACGAGCGCACCGCCGGCGCCGCGGTATTGCAGGCGGCCGTCGGTGCCGCGCAGGTCGCCCACCGGCCGCCCCTGCGCGTCCAGCAGCCGTTCCAGGGCGATGGCCGGGGCGTTCTTGCGAAAATCGCCGAAGGTGAAGTACACCCCCTCGCGGAAGTCGAAGCCCCCGTGGTAGGTCACCAGGTCCCCGTTGTCGGGCGCGGCGTAGTACAGCGAGTCCCACTGTGCGCGGCCGTGCAGCGCGAGCAGGCAGGCCAGTACGCCCGGCCAGGGCCTCATGCCACTGAGCGTATCAGCGCCATCACCTCCTCGGGCGCCTGTGCGTGCACCCAGTGCCCGGCGTATTCCACCGTGGCGATGTGGCTGTCGGGGAACTGTTCCTTGATCGCGGGCATGTCCTCCCGGGTGATGTAGTTGCTCTGCCCCCCGCGGATGAAGAGGGTTGGCACGCGGATCGTGTCCGGCGGAGCGGCGGCCAGGATGTTGTGGATGTCGCGCGCCAGCACCGGTACGTTGAAGCGCCACGCCAGCCGCTCGGGCGTTTCCCAATAAAGGCTCTTGAGCAGGAACTGCTGTATGCCGGGTTCCGGTACAAAGCGGGCCAGGTGTTCCTCCACCTCCTTCCGGGCTGTCCTGCGCGCCATATCGCTGGTGAGCAGTGCTTCGATGATGGGCGCCTGGTTGCTCAGCGGGTACTCCCGGGGACCCATGTCCACGCTCACCAGCTGCTTCACGAGCTCCGGCCAGCGGTGGGCGAAGTACATCGCCGTCTTGCCGCCCATGCTGTGGCCCACCAGCACGATATCGCGCAGGCCGAGCCGCTCCACCAAGGCGTGCACATCCTCCGCCATGGCCGGATAGTCCACGTGATCCGTGTGCGGGGAGCGGCCGTGGTCGCGCTGGTCCACCAGCACTACGTCGTGGTCCGCGGCCAGCGCCTTGCCGATGCTGCCCCAGTTGTCGCTGCTTCCGAACAGGCCATGCAGCACCACCACCGGGGTGCCCTGGCCGCTGCGGCGGTGGAACAGTTCAACGCTCATCGCAGTTCGCGCAGGTAGAGCTCCACGGTGTTGGCCATGCCGAACCGCAGGGCATCGCAGATCAGCGCGTGGCCGATGCTCACCTCCTCCAGGTGCGGCACATGGCGCTTGAACCAGGCCAGGTTGTGCAGGTTCAGGTCGTGCCCGGCGTTGAGGCCCAGCCCCAAAGCATGGGCGTGCTCTGCTGCGGTGGTGAAGGGGGCCACGGCCGCAGCGGGATCGTTGGCGAAGCCCGCGGCATAGGGTTCGGTGTACAATTCGATGCGCTCCGTGCCGGTGTCCGCCGCGTGGGCCACCAGCTCTGGATCGGTGCCGAGGAACACGCTGGTGCGGATCCCCGCGGCCTTGAAGCGCTGGAGCACCTCCCGCAGGAAGGTCTTGTGGGTGCGCGTGTCCCAGCCGGCGTTGCTGGTGAGCACCCCCGGCGGGTCGGGCACCAGGGTCACCTGCTCGGGCCGCACGGCCAGCACCAGCGCGATGAACTCCTCGGACGGATAGCCCTCGATGTTGAGCTCGGTGCGCACCACCTGCCGCAGGGTCGGCACGTCGCTCCGGCGGATGTGCCGCTCGTCCGGACGGGGATGGATGGTGATGCCATGCGCCCCGAAGCCCTCGATATCCCGCGCCCAGGCCACCACATCGGGCTCCTTGCCGCCCCGGGCGTTGCGCAGGGTGGCCAGCTTGTTGATGTTCACGCTAAGGCGCGTCATGGTGCGATCCACATAGCTTCGTGGCCGCCAAAAGTAGCCCGGGCCCGGGGCCCGGGTGTCCATGGCACGCCGATCGCACCGCACCGCGCATGCACGCTTCCGACCTCATCACCGACGACATCCCACCGCTGAAGCCCGGCGACCCCGTGGGCCGTGCCCTGGACTGGATGGAGGAGTTCAAGGTGCGCCACCTGCCCGTGATCGACCAGGGTCGCCTGGTGGGCATGGTGAAGGATACGGACCTCCAGGACGGCAACAGGCCCCGCGCCACGGTGGCCGACCTGATGGATGCCGTGGAGGTGCCTTTCGTACGTGACCGGCAGCACATCTATGACGTGATGAAGCTCTTCGTGGAGCGTTCGCTCACGCTGGTGCCCGTGCTGGACATGACCGGCCGGTACCTGGGGAGCATCAACGAGCATGAGGCCCTGCGCCGCCTGAGCGAGGTGACCAATGTGCGCGAGCCCGGCAGCGTGCTTGTTCTGGAGATGAACCAGGTGGATTATTCCCTCCAGGAGATCGCCCGCATCGTGGAAGGGAATGATGCCAAGGTGTTGAGCGTGTACTGCCATCCCCTCGCGGACAGCACGCGCCTGGAGGTGACCCTGAAGATCAACCGGGCGGACATCAGCGGCATCCTGCAGACCTTCGATCGCTACGAATACCAGGTGAAGACCACCTACCAGGGGTCCCGCTTCCACGAGGACCTGCGCGGGCGCTATGACGAGCTGATGCGCCTGATCAATCTCTGACCGACCGGGCGATGCCGCGCGTCAGCACCGCCCTGCTCACGCTCCTGCTCCCCTTCCTGTCGGCGCGGGTGCATGCCCAGGTGCCGCCGAACGGTCCCTACGTCATCGCCGGGTTCAGCGTGGAGGGCAACCGGTCCACGCTGCCCCATGTGATCCTGCGCGAACTGGTGCTGCGCGAGGGCGACACCGTGGCCACCAGCGACCAGCTGTACTACCTGCTGGAACGCAGCCGCCAGAACGTGTGGAACATGGGCCTCTTCAACAGCGTGCGGGTGCTGCCCACCTACCTGGGCGGCCCCGAGGTGTTCGTCACCGTCACCGTTACCGAACGGTGGTTCTACTGGCCAACGCCCATCTTCAAGTACAGCGATCCGAACTTCAACACGTGGTGGCTCACCCGCGACCTCAGCCGCACGTGCTATGGTGCCTTCCTCTATCGTTACAACATGCGGCACCGCAACGAGACGCTCTACGCCAAGGTGCAGTTGGGCTATACACGGGAGCTCGCGCTGCGCTACCGGTTCCCCTACATCGACCGCCGCATGCGGTGGGGCCTGGCCTTTGGTGCCGGCAATGCACGGCAGGAGGAGCTCACGCTGGGGACCCGTGGCAACAAGCGTGAGTTCATCACCCTGCGCGGCCGCGATACGCGCACCGAGTGGCGCGGCGACCTGGAGTTCACCCTGCGGCCCGGCCACGACCAGCGGCACGCCTTCCGCTTCGGTTACGCAGCCACCACCGTGCTGGACACCGTGCGGCGCGCCTACCCGAACTACCTGCCGGGCGGCAGTGCCAGCTCCACCTTCCTCTCGGCGGGGTACACCTTCACGTGGGACCGCCGGGACAGCCGGGTGTTCCCCCTCGGTGGAGACCAGTGGATCGTGCGGCTGGACCGCCACGGGCTGGGGTTCGGCGGCCGCAATGCACCTGACGTCACCACTTTTTATGCAGGCTACATGCGCAGCTGGCGTCCCGCACCCCGTTGGAGCGTGGGTGGCAGCCTGCGCGCCAAGGCCACCATGGCCGGGGAGCTCCCGTATTACATCCAGCAGGGGCTGGGCTACGACGACTACGTACGCGGTTATGAGTATTACGTGATCGATGGCGAGCACTATGTGCTGGGCAAGCTCAATGCCTTGTGGGCGCTGGTGACGCCGCGCGAGTACGTGTTCGCGGGCATGAAGAGCGACAACTTCAGGACCCTCTACCTGGCCGTATACCTCAACGCTTTCGTGGACCTGGGGTATGTGCGTGATACGCGGTATGAAGCGGCGAACTTCCTGGCCAACACCTGGCAGAAGGCCGCTGGCATGGGTGTGAACGTCGTGACCAGCTACGACCAGGTGATGCGGGTGGAATACACCCTGAACGCCGAATTCGAGCGGGCCTTCTACCTGCATTTCACCCATCCGTTCTGAACGCGGGGATCCCGGTACGCACGATCTTCGCAGCATGCGCATCGGAGCCCATGGACGGTCACTGGCCCGGGAGAGCATCCCACAGGTCCATCGCATCCTTGGGCTGATGCGCCAGCGCGGCATGGTGCCCGTGGTGGACAGCGGGCTGGCCCGCCAGCTCCAGTCCGCCGGGCTGCCGCTGGACGTGGCGACCGAGACGGCGGATAACCCCGCGCTGTGCAACATCGCGTTCTTCCTGAGCCTGGGCGGGGATGGCACCTTCCTGGACAGTGTGGCCAAGGTCGGCCGCACGGGCATCCCCATCCTGGGCATCAACCTGGGCCGCCTGGGCTTCCTCAGCAGCACCCGCGTGGAGGGAGCCGAGGCCGCGCTGGATGCCTTGATCGCGGGCGACCACCAGCTGCAGGATCGCGGCCTGTTGGAGCTCAGCGGCGACCTCGGGGCTGGTGCGCCCTTCCATGCGCTCAACGAGGTGAGCCTGCACAAGTGCGACAGCAGCAGCATGCTGGCCGTCCATGCGTACGTGAACGACCATTTCCTCAACACCTACTGGAGCGACGGGTTGATCGTGGCCACGCCCACGGGCAGCACCGCCTACTCCCTGAGCTGCGGAGGCCCCATCCTGGACCCGGCCTGCGATGCGATGGTCATCACGCCCATCGCGCCCCACAACCTGAACGTACGCCCCATCGTGGTCCCGGGCGACAGCCGTGTGCGGCTCCGTGCCGAGGCGCGCGGCGACCGCTACCTGGTGAACCACGATTCGAGCAGTATCGCGCTGGACCACCCGACGGACCTCACCATCCAGCGGGCCTCCCACCGGGTGCGCTTCGTGCGCCTGCGGGGCGACGACCCCTTCAACACCCTGCGCGACAAGCTGAGCTGGGGTGTGGACGTGCGGACGGGAGGGGGGCTGCACGGAGCCAAGCCCTAAGTTCGCACCGGAACGGAGGCACGGATCGGTCCTGTCCACCGTTCTTGAACCGTCATGTCCGCCCGTTCGATACTTCCACTCCTGTGCTTGCTGCTGCTGGATACCGTCCAGGGGCAGGTGAGCGAATTGGGCATCACCGGGGGTGTCAGCTACTACGTCGGCGACCTGAACCCCCTGCGTCACTATCCCGCGAACACGCATCCGGCGGGAGGCATCCTGTACCGCTACAACTTCGATCCGCGCTACGCCCTGCGTGTCCAAGGGCTCTATACCCGGTTGGAGGCCTACGACAGTGATGCTGACGATCCGCTGCAGCAGCGGCGCAACCTCGGTTTCCGCACCAACCTCTTCGAGGCGGCCGCCCTGCTGGAGATCAACTTCCTGAAATTCCGCAGCTTGGACCGCAAGGACAACCACCTGTGGACCCCGTACGTGTTCGTCGGGCTGGCTTACTTCCATTTCAATCCGCAGGCCTACCTGGACGACACCTGGTACGACCTGCAGCCGCTGGGCACCGAAGGCCAGGGGAGCTCCGCCGGGGGCGACCTGTACAAGCTGGATGTGATGAGCATCCCCTTTGGGGTCGGTTTGAAGTTCGCCCTTACCGACAAGCTGGACCTGGGGGTGGAGTGGGGCCTGCGCCGCACGTATACCGACTACCTGGATGACGTGAGCGGTGTCTATGTGGACAACGCGCAGCTGGCCTTTGAAACGGGTCCGCTCACGGCGGCCCTGGCCGACCGCAGCGTGCTGCGCGAGACCGGCCAGAACTCCGGCCGGGCCCGCGGTGATGGCAAAACCGTGGACTGGTACCAGTACACGGGGTTAAGCCTCAGTTGGCGCCTCACCACCTTCACCGAATGCGATGCCATCTGGGACCGCATGCGGAACAAATGACCGGGGAATGGCGACATTCGCGGCTTATTCCGCCGGCCTGCCGGCGGCACCTGCAGCAACGCCCGTGGCCACCACCCCCCCACTGGACAACGCCGAGGCCCTGAAGGCACGGATCGACCGCGCCCGCGTGCCCCTGCATGTCGCCATCATCATGGATGGCAACGGCCGCTGGGCCCGCCAGCATGGCGAGATGCGTGTGGTGGGGCACTCGCACGGAGTGCAAAGCGTTCGCGACACCCTGGTGGGGGCCACCGAGATCGGCGTGAAGTACCTGACGCTCTATGCCTTCAGCACCGAGAACTGGAGCCGGCCCCGGGCCGAGGTGGACGCCTTGATGGACCTGTTGGTGAACACGCTGGTGAGCGAGCTCGAAGGCCTGCACGAGAACGGTGTGCGCCTGCACACCATTGGTGACACGGACAGCCTGCCGAAGGATTGCCGGGCCACGCTGCTGAAGGCCATCCAGCAGACCGCGCACAATGACCGGGTGACCCTCACCCTGGCGCTCAGCTACAGTGCCCGCTGGGAGCTCCTGCGGGCCGTGCGCAGCATCGCCACCGACGTGCATTCCGGGCGCATCGGCCTGCACGACATCACGGAGGCCTTGGTGGACGACCGGTTGACCACCGCCGGCATGCCGGCGCCCGAGCTGTTGATCCGCACCAGCGGCGAGCAGCGCATCAGCAACTTCCTGCTGTGGCAGATCGCATATGCCGAGCTCTGGTTCACCCCCGTGCTCTGGCCTGACTTCCGCAAGGAGCACCTGTTCCAGGCCGTGCTCGACTACCAGGGTCGTGAGCGCCGGTTCGGCCTCACCAGCGATCAACTCACGGAAGGCTGATGCGGATACGGCTGCTCGTTGTCCTCCTGCTTCTGGCCCCGGGCCTGCGTGCGCAGCAGTTGAAGGCGCCGGTGCTCGACCCCGGCGCGCCCCGCGAATACACCATCGGCGGCATCACCGTCACGGGCTGCATCACGCGCGACGCCAATGCGGTGAAGCTGTTCAGCGGCCTGAAGGTGGGCGACAAGGTGGTGATCCCCGGAGAGGCCATCGGCAAGGCCATCAAGGCCATCTGGGAGCAGAACCTCTTCAGCGATGTGCGCGTGGAGGCCGCCGAGGTGCGCGGCACCACCATCTTCCTCAACATCATCGTCCAGGAGAACCCCAAGCTGGCCGGCCTCAGCTTCGACGGCACCCTGAGCCGCAACGAAGGCGACAAGGTGCGCGAGGAACTGAACCTCCAGCGCGACCAGCAGGTGAACGACGCGGTGGTGAGCAACATACGCAACACCATCCAGCGCTATTTCGCTGAAAAGGGCCACCTGCGCTGCACGGTGAACATCGAGCAACGGGCGGACACCGGTGCGGGCAACACCGTGCGGCTCATCGCCCGCGTTTCACCGGGCAAGCGCATCCGCATCAAGGACATCGTGTTCCACGGCAACGACAACCTTGCCGACAAGCGCCTGCGGCGCGCGATGAAGGACACCAAGCGCAAACGCTGGTGGAACATCTTCGGCAGCAGCAAGTACCAGGTCCAGGGATTCCGCGACGACAAGGAGAAGATCGTGGCTCTCTACAACGAGAAGGGCTACCGCAACGCATCGATCGTGCGCGATTCGCTCAGTTACGTGAGCGACCGGAAGATCCGGCTGGACATCTTCGTGGAGGAGGACCGGCGCTTCCACTTCCGCAGCATCACCTTCACCGGAAACACCAAATATTCCACCGACACGCTGGCGGGGATCCTGCGCATCAAGCGCGGTGATGTGTACAACAAGAAGTTGCTCGACGGCCGCCTCTTCATGAGCCAGACCGGTGTCGACATCAGCTCGTTGTACATGGACCATGGCTACCTCAGCTTCTACCCGGAAGCCGTGGAGCGCGTGGAGGGTGACAGCATCGACCTCGACATCCGCATCCGTGAGGGCAAGCAGTACCGCGTGCGCAACGTGAGCATCTCGGGGAACACCAAGACCTTCGACCATGTGATCCGGCGGGAGATCCGCACGCGCCCCGGCGACCTCTTCGATCGCAGTGAGGTGATCCGCTCCCAGCAGCAGCTCATCGGCCTGGGCTTCTTCGACCCGGAGAAGGTGGGGGTGAACCCCGTGCCCGACCAGCGCACCGGCTTCGTTGACCTGAACTACACGGTGGAGGAGAAGCCCAGCGACCGGCTGGAGCTGAGCGGCGGTTATGGCGCGGGGCGCCTGCTGCTCTCCCTGGGCCTGTCGTTCACCAACTTCAGCCTGCGCAAGGTGTTCGATGGCAAGGCGTGGACCCCGCTGCCGGCAGGTGACGGCCAGACGCTCAACCTGCGCGCCCAGACCAACGGCCGCTTCTTCCAGAGCTACAGCGTGTCCTTCATCGAGCCGTGGCTCGGTGGCCGCAGTCCCACCTCGCTCAGCGTGAGCGCCTATTACAACCGCCAGACCAACGGCCTGGACCGCGATGCGCTGAACACCAGCGGCACCACCGCCTTCCAGGAGCTGGGCATCATCGGCACCTCGGTGGGCCTGGGCAAACGCCTGAAGGTTCCGGATGACTACTTCATCTTCAACCTCACGGCGAGCTACCAGCTGTACCGGCTTAACAACTGGAACTCGCTCTTCGCCTTCAGCAACGGGAGCAGCAACGTGATCGCCCTGCAGGCCCGGCTGGCGCGCCGCAGCATCGCCGAGCCCTTCTGGATCACGCAGGGCAGCGATGTGGCCTTCAGTGTGAAGGCCACACCGCCGTGGAGCGCCTTCGACCCCGGCACCGACTACCGCACCATGAGCGCGGCCGACCGCTTCAACCTGGCCGAGTTCCACAAATGGAAGTTCACCACCCAATGGTTCACGAAGCTCACCCGCAGCCGCACCAAGCATGACCTGGTGCTGATGTGCCGCGCCGGCTTTGGTTTCCTGGGGCGCTACAACGTGCGCAAGGGGAGCAGCCCCTTCGAGCGCTTCTACCTCGGGGGCAGCGGCCTCACCGGCTTCCAGCTGGATGGCCGCGAGATCATCGCCCTGCGCGGCTACGACGATCTTTCCCTATCGCCCAACTTCGGCAGCTTCTTCGTGAACAAGTTCACGGCCGAACTGCGCTTCCCGGTCTCGCTCAACCCCTCGGCCACCATCTTCGCCACCACCTTCCTCGAAGGCGGGAAGGCTTGGAGCGACATCCAACGCTACGACCCCTTCAGCCTGTACCGCAGTGCGGGCTTCGGCCTCCGCCTGTTCCTGCCCATGTTCGGGCCCATGGGGCTTGACTATGCCTGGCGGTTCGACGACGTGCCCACGGCCCCGTCCATGGCCCGCAGCCAGTTCCACTTCACCATTGGCATCGATCTTGGTGAGCTCTGAGCTGTCCATCCGCTACTTTCGCAAGCCTTGCGCATGAGCACCCGCCTTCTCCGTCGTATCGCCACCCTGCTCGCGGTGGTCCCCTTTGCCCTGCAGGCCCAGCGCATCGCGTTCGTGGACTCGAAGTACATCCTGGAGCAGATGCCCGACTACCAGGCGGCCCAACAGGAGCTTGATCATGTAAGCTCCCTCTGGCAGAAGGAGATCGACGAGCGCTGGAGCCAGATCAAGCGCATGCGGGACGCCTACAATGCCGAGGCCATCCTGCTGACCGACGACATGAAGCGCAGCCGACAGGAGGAGATGGCCAAGAAAGAGACCGAGGCGCGCGAGCTGCAGAAGAAGCGCTTCGGCGTGGAGGGAGATCTCTTCAAGAAGCGCCAGGAGCTCATCCAGCCCATCCAGGACCGCATCTACCAGGCAGTGAAGGAGGTGGCCGGAACCAGCTATGTGGCGATCTTCGACATCGGCGGGGTGAGCAACAATGTGCTTTTCGCGAGCGAGAAGTTCGACAAGAGCGACAGCGTCCTCCGCAAGCTGGGGATCAAGCCCGGCAAGAGCGGTGGCGGCAACGCCGGGAACGTCCGCGATGGTGAGGAGGAGGAGCAGAAACAGCAGGACGACCGCAACCCTGACGATAAGGGCGACGGCCGCGACGATGGCTCGCGCCAGTCACCCGGAGGCGGTGATGAACCCACGAAACCCCGACAGTAACCCGCCGGAGCGACCATCCGGCATCCCCATGCACATGAAGACCATGAAACACCACGTGATCGCGGCCTGCACGCTGCTGCTGGCCGCCGCCCCGGTGAGCGCCCAGACCAAGCTCGGCCACATCGACCGCCAGGCCCTGATGCTCGCCCTGCCCGAGCGCAAACAGGCGGAGACCACCATGCAGGACTTCGCCAAGAAGCTCGATGACAAGCTGAAGGCCATGGGCGCCGAATACCAGGCAAAGGTCACCGAGGTGCAGTCCGGCTTCGCCACGATGACGCAGACCCAGAAAGAGGCTGCACAGCGCGAGATCGGCGAGATGGAGGAGCGGATCACCAAGGCCCAGGAGACGGCGAAGGAGGACCTGGCCAAGCAGGAACAGGAGCTCATGGCCCCCATGCTCGACCGCACGGACAAGGCCATCAAGGACGTGGCCGCCGAGAACAACTTCACCTACATCTTCGACACCAGCACAGGCCTGGTCCTTTATTGGGACAAGGGCGAGGACATCATGCCCCTGGTGCGGAAGAAGTTGAACATCCCCTGATCCCCGCAGGGCCGTGGTGGCGCGCGCGCCGATCGGCATCTTCGACAGCGGCATCGGTGGCCTCACCGTTACCGCCGCCATCCGGCAGGCGCTCCCCGCGGAGCGCCTGCTGTATTTCGGGGATACGGCCCACATCCCTTACGGTGACCGCAGCCTGCGCGAAGTGCGGGCCTTCAGCGCCGCCATCGTGCGGGCGTTGCTGGCCAAGGGCTGCAAGCTGGTGGTGATCGCCTGCAACACGGCCTCGGCCGCGGCGCTGCGTCCCCTGCGCGAAGCCTACCCGCTGGTGCCCTTCGTGGGCATGGAGCCCGCGCTGAAGCCCGCCGTGGAACGCTCGCGTTCCGGTGTGGTGGGCGTGATCGCCACCCGCGCCACCTTCCAGGGCGAGCTCTTCGCCTCCGTGGTGGAACGTTATGCACAGGGGGCCACGGTGCTGGAACAGCCCTGCCCGGGCCTGGTACAGGCCATCGAGGCCGGGGAGCTTGACGCCCCCGGCACCGAACGCATGTTGCGGGCCTGGCTGGAACCGATGGTGGGCCGTGGCATGGACCAGCTCGTGCTGGCCTGCACGCACTACCCCCTCGTGCGACCGCTCATCGAGCGCATTTGCGGCACCGGTGTGGAGGTGATCGACCCCGCACCCGCCGTGGCCCGACAGGTGCGGCGTGTGCTGGAGGAGCGCGGCCTGCTCCTGGCGGAAGGCACCGGCGACCTAGCGGTGCACACCAGTGCCCCCCATGCAGGACTGTCCCAGGTGCTCACCATGCTGGGGCTGCACGCGGACGAGACCGGCCTCGGCGTCTGGAACGCCGGCTCGCTCACGCTTCCTTGAACCAGGACGCGTACAGGCGGTAGTTCGCCGCGATCCGCTCGATCTCGTTGGCCGACAGGTCAGCGCTCACCGGCCCGATGCGTTTCGCTGGCACACCCGTCATCAGGCTGCCCGGCTCCACCTTGGTACCCTGCGTCACCACCGCACCGGCCGCGATCACACTTCCTTCACCGATCTCCACGTGGTCCATCACGATGGCGCCCATGCCGATAAGCACCTTGTTGCGCACCGTGCAACCGTGCACGATGGCGTTGTGCCCGATGCTCACATCATCACCGATGGTGAGCGCAGCACGCTGGTAGGTGCAGTGCAGTACGGCACCGTCCTGGATGTTCACGCGGTGCCCGATGCGGATGCTGTGCACATCCCCGCGGACAACGGCGTTGTACCATACGCTGCAGCCATCGCCCATCACGGTGTCGCCGATCACCACGGCGGTCTCGGCCAGGAAGCAGTCATGGCCAAAGCTGGGCGTATGCCCGCGAACGGAGCGGATCAGCGCCATGGTCACTCGGGTTTCTTCGGCATGCCGCAGCCCTCCTTCTGGCAGCACGCAGGGAGCGCGGCCCGGGCCTTCGCGTCAGGCGCCAGGTCGTCGGCCGCGTAGCCCAGGCCGGCCAGCGCCTTGCGAACCTTGGCCGCATTGGTCCGCTTCGGGTCCATGCGTACGCGCACAATGTTGCTGTCCAGGTCCACGACCACGGCCTTCACGCCCTTCTCGTAGATGAGCTCGCTCTGGATCGTGTTCACGCACATGTCGCATACCGCGTTCGTGCGGATGTTCAAGGCCACAAGGCCGTCGGGGTCCTGTGCGTGCAGGCTGCCTGCGTTCAGCAGGAGCAGCAGGAGGGTGAGCATGTTCTTCATGGTTGTCCGGTTCCCCGGTCCTTGCGGTTGAAGGTGTGGCGGAAGCCGCCGTAGATCATGGCCTTGTTGGTGGGGCCCCAGATGAGCGAGGCATCAAAGTAAGGGCCAAAGGGCGCCTCGGGTGCCAATACCTGCCTTGCCTGCTGCACGGAGGTGAGGTTCTCCCCGCCCACATACACCTCCAGCGCCCCGAACACGCGGGTAAGCTGCGCGTTCAGCGTGGCGTAGGCGGGTGCGCGTGCGGGCAGGCGGTAGGCCTCCGGATTATCCTCGGTATCGGGTAGGCGGGCCGTGCCGAACAGGTTCAGGGTGATGTCGAAGCGCCAGTGGTCGTTGATGCTGGCGTAGGCCAGGTCCACGAGCCCCCGGTGCCGCGGGGTGAAGGGCCGCTCGCGCAGCACGCCATCGTAGGTGGTGCGCACATCGTACCAGCGGTAGCTCAGTTTCAGGTCCCAGCGCCTGTCCAGCGCCACCTGCAGGTCCGCGAGCACGCTGTTGGCGAAGCTGCGCCCGTCCAGCATGTACAGCGCCAGGGTGCGCGGGCTGCGGTCCAGGTCGGCCACCACCTGGTCGGTGAAGGTGCTGTGGTACACGTCCAGCCCCAGGCTCCATTTGCGGCGGAACCATTTCCACTTGTGCAGGAGCGAGGCGCCGAAGTTCCAGCTGCGCTCCAGGCCCAGGGGGGCGGCCACGTTCACGCGGCGCGAGCTGGCCAGGGCCCCGGCGTTCTCCACGAAGGGCAGCGCGCTGCGGAAGGCGCGCCCGGCACCGAGGCGCAGCGTGGTGAGCGGGCCTGGATCGAACTTCAGGTGCAGGCGTGGCGACACGGTGGTGCCGTAGAGGGCGTTCATGTCCGCCCGCGCCCCGGCCACCAGCGTGAGCCGCTTGCGTGTGCGGGTGAACTCGGCGAACACCCCGGGCATGCGCTCGATGCGGCTGAAGGCGCTGTCGCCGGCCGCGCTCGCGGGGTCCAGGAAGCGCTCATCGAAGGCATCATACTGCCAGCTGGCACCGGCCTTCAACTGGTCGCCGGCCGCGTTCACCAGTTGCTGGTATACCGCGTTCAGGTAGCCGCTTAGCTGCACGCCCTCGTGCCGCCTGTCGCCGAAGCGGCTGCTGAGGGTGTGGTTGCGGAAGGAACCCAGAAGCCCGATGCTCTTCGTGCTGTCGCGCAGGATCCAGCCGTTCTTCACCAGCACATCGCCCATCTCGTTGGCGATGTCCACCCGGTAATGGCCGCCGCCCGGCAGTTCGGAGCTGCGGTGCGCATCGGTGTTGCCGCCGTTGCGCACGTCCGTCACGTAGCGCGCCATCACCTGGGTGGTGCGGCGGCCCTTGCGCTGTATCCAGCGGTCCATCACGTTGAAGCGCGTGCCCAGCGGCATGTCGCGGAAGCCGTCGCCGTTCTGGTCCATGTCCAGCTGGTTGCTGCTGCCCTGCACCATCAGCACGTTCGCCGCGTGCCTGCCCATCAGCTGACCGGCGTTCACGTTCAGTTCGCGCCGCCCCTGGCTGTTCACATACAGGTTGGTGAAGAGGGGCGGGGCGTCGAAGGGGTTCAGCAGGCACAGGTCGATCTGGCCGGTCATCGCGTTGGGGCCGTTCACCGCTGTGCCCACGCCCTTGCTCACGTTGATCGCGTTGATCCACGGACCGGGGATCAGCGTGAGGCCATAGTTCGCCGATAGGCCGCGCACGAAGGGGATGTTCTCCACACTGAGCTGCGCGTACTTGCCATCGAGCCCCAGCATGCGCAGGGTCTTCGTGCCGCTCACGGCATCGCTGTAGCTCACGTCCACCGTGGCATTGGTCTCGAAGCTCTCGCTCAGGTCGCAGCAGGCAGCGCGCTTCAGCTCCTTGGCGCCGATGGCCTCGGTGGCCTGCGTGCCGCGCAGGCTGAGGTGCGTGGCCTGGGCGCGTTCCACCACTTCGGCGGCCTTCAGCTCGCGCACGGGTTCGAGCGCCACGTCCAGCGCAGCCACGCGCTGGGGCAGGTACAGCGTGTCGCTCACATGGCCGGCGGCCGCGATGCGCACACGCACGGGCCAGGCGGACACGGGCAGCAGTACCACGCCGCGCTCATCGCCGGTGGCCGCCGCACCATCGGGCAATGCCCGGGCGCTGGCGTAGGGCAGCGGCAGCACGCCTGCGGTGATGCGCAGCCGCAGCGTATCCGCCTGCGCGGCCCCCGCAAGGGTCGCAAGTGATCCGATCGACAGGGCCAGGGCCCGGAATTCCTTGAACAAGCAAAGGGAATGAGGGGATGGAACGAACGTGACCATCGGCCGCATGCAGGCGGCCGCATCCAACAGCACGTTCCGGTCCTATGCGCGCAAGCGGCGCAGGTGGCTGAGCCGCTCCGGTGCCGACAAGGGTGGGCCCTTCACGCAGGGCGATACCGGCAGCGGTTCCCCGCTGTGCCGGACGGCCGGTTGCAGGTACCCCAGCGGCACCGTGTGCACCGTTGGCTCCGGCGAATGGCCGGCAGGCACACAGCGCTCCTCCAGCGGCATCACCTGCTGGAACACGCAACAGGTGGCACCCACCTCCTCTTCCCCGCAGGCATCGCCCGGCGGACAGCAGTCCTGTGGTTGGCCGATCCGCAGCTCGCTGTGGCCGCTCATCAGGCAGGTCATGCGCGAGAGCATGGGCATGGCCGTCGCCGCAAGGAGCAGCAGCCCCAAGGCGATCACGGTGGTCCAGCGGAACGCGGCAGCGCGCATGTGACGCAAAGCTAGCGCCTGCACCCCTGCGGACGCCGGCCCG
>Ga0315900_10007005_pt1 | contig 14931 bp, 8 predicted proteins | sample LakEriMetagenome_FD_203521 | JGI IMG/M metagenome (GOLD analysis project Ga0315900, IMG submission 203521) | Freshwater fungal communities from buoy surface, Lake Erie, Ohio, United States - Buoy 12 MA114 | ecosystem: Environmental > Aquatic > Freshwater > Lake > Lake biofilm | place: USA: Lake...
CGAAGTAGGCCCGCCAGTCGGCAGGCACACTGGCCGGATCGGTCTGATACTGCTCGAAAAGCTCCTCGAGAAAGGCCAGACTCGCGGTGCCGGTCGAATCGATGCGGTCGATGGTGCTCATGTCCTTCACATTGCCAGCAGCAGCCGGCCGGGACTCTCCAGGTAGCCGATCACTTCGTTGAGAAACCGCGCCGCCATCGCCCCGTCGATCAACCGATGGTCGTACGACAACGACAATGGCATCATCAGCCGGGGCTCGATGCGGTCTTCGTGAACGACCGGCATCTTCCGGGAGCGACCCAGCAACAGAATAGCCACTTCAGGCCAATTGATGATGGGTGTCGAATAGGCCCCCCCCACGGCCCCCAGATTCGAGATCGTGAACGTGCCGCCGCGCAGGTCTTCGAGGCCGTACTGGGCGTTCTTGGCCTTCTCCGCGGTGTCGGCGATCGCCTGGGCAATCTGGGGAATCGACATTTGGTCGCAGTCGCGGAGCACCGGCACCACGAGTCCGCGCGGGGTGTCCACGGCCAGCCCCACGTTCACGTAGTCCTTGTAGACGATCTCCCCCTTTTCCGGGTCGATCGACGCGTTCACGGCGGGGTGTTGCCGCAGCGACAGGCTCACCGCCTTGATGACGAAGGCCAGCGCCGTGAGCTTGAGATTGCTCTTGGCGTATTCGGGAGCGCTCGCCTTCCGCAGGTGCTCGAGCTCCGTGACGTCGGCGTCGTCGAAGTTCGTGAGGTGCGGAATCGTCTGCACGCTCCGGACCATGTTGGCGGCGATCGTCTTTCGCATCCGCGACATCTGCTCGCGGCGGATCGGCCCCCAGTCGTCCCGCTCGGTGGCGGCCGAGTCGGACCGTGACCGCACCCCCGGGCCTGCCGCACTCGCCTGCCGGACGGCGGCGATCACGTCTTCCCGAACGATTCGCCCGCCGGCGCCGCTGCCCCGGACGCGGGCCAGATCGACACCCAACTCGCGAGCCAGCCGCCGGACTGCCGGGCCGGCAGGCTCGACGACGGCGGCTGTCGCGACCGCGGCAGACTGACTGCGGCCGCCATGCTCAGGGGGCGTCGCCGCAGGCATGGCCGCAGCGGCGGCGGGGGCAGGAGCGGGGGCGACAGGAGTGGCCGCGGGCTTGGCCGGAGCCGGAGCAGCCGCCGGGGCGACGGACTTCGTCGCGGCAGGTGCGGCAGCCGGCGCGGCCGGCTTCGCCGTCGCAGGGGCCGCACCGGAGGCAGCCTCCAGGAGCACGAGCGCCTGGCCGACCTTCACGGTCTCCCCCTTCTTCACCAGCACCTTCGCGATCCGGCCGCCCGGGGGACACGGCACCTCGATGACGGCCTTGTCGGTCTCGACTTCCAGAATCGTCTGCCCGGGCTTGATCACGTCCCCTTCCGTCACGTGAACGCTGACGACGTCGCCGGAGGCGATGTTCTCTCCCAGGTCGGGCAGTTTGAATTCGTTTGCCATGCGTGTGTGCTCTCGCGGCTCGGGGGGGTCGAAATGGAGGGAGGGAGCGAAACGAGGATGGCGGCCGGAGCGGCCGCCGGACGGTGCGGTGTCAGGCGGAAGCCGGATCGATCTTGTCGGGATCCACGCCCAGCTTCCGAATCGCCTCGGTCACCACGTGCGTGCCCACCGCGCCGGCCGCAGCCAGCCGCGACAAGGCACCGATCGCGACGCACTCGCCATCCACCTCGAAGTGGCGGCGGAGGCGGCCGCGGAGCTCGCTGCGGCCGAAGCCGTCGGTGCCGAGCACGAACAGGCCGCCGGGAATCCAGGGATCGAGCTGTTCGGGCACCGCCCGCACGTGGTCGCTGGCGGCCACGAACACGCCCTCCTGGCCGGCGAGCATCTCCTCGAGGTAGCTCGTCCGCGGCGTCGATTCGGGGTGGAGCATGTTCCAGCGGCGGCACTCCTGCGCCTCGCGACGCAGCTCCTTCCAGCTCGTCACGCTCCACACCGTGCTCGACACGCCCCAGTGCTCGGCGAGCAATTCAGCGCCGCGAATCACCTCGCGGAGGATGGCCCCCGAGCCGAGGAGATGGACATGCGGCAGCGTGGCGGCCTTGCCACCCGCCGGCTTCGCCGCCACGTCCCGCAGCCGGTACATCCCCTTGAGGATGCCCGTCTCGCAGCCGGGGGGCATCGGCGGCATTTCGTAGTTCTCGTTGTAGACGGTGAGGTAGTAGATCCAGTCCTCGCCCTTGGCGTACATCCGCTCGAGGCCGTCGAGCATGATCACGGTGGCCTCGTAGACGAACGCCGGGTCGTAGACCTTGACCGTCGGGAAGGCCATCGCGAACAGCTGGCTGTGGCCGTCCTGGTGCTGCAGCCCCTCGCCGTTGAGCGTCGTCCGGCCGGCCGTGCCGCCGAGCAGGAAGCCGCGGGCACGGATGTCGCCGGCCGCCCAGATCAGATCACCGATCCGCTGGAAACCGAACATCGAGTAGTAGATGAACATCGGGATCATCGGCACGCCGTGGCTGGCGTAGGCCGTGCCCGCGGCGATGAAGCTCGACATGCTCCCCGCCTCGGTGATGCCCTCCTCGAGAATCTGGCCGTCCTTGGCCTCGCGGTAGTAGAGGAGCTGGTCGGAGTCGACCGGCTCGTAGAGCTGGCCCGTGTGGGCGTAGATGCCGCACTGCTTGAACAGCGGATCCATGCCGAACGTCCGCGACTCGTCGGGCACGATCGGCACGATGTACTTGCCGACCCGCTTGTCCTTGAGCAGCGACGCCATCAGGGTGACTACGCCGGTGGTCGTGGAGACCTCGCGGCCCGCGCTCTTCTCGATGAAGCCGATGTAGTCGGACAACGGCGGCGTCTGCAGCAGCGGCCCCTGCTTCGGCCGGCTCGGCACCTGCCCGCCGAGGGCGGCCCGCCGCTCCCGCAGGTAGCGCATCTCCTCCGAGTCTTCCGGCGGCCGGTAGAACGGCGCCTTCGCGACCTCGTCGTCGGAGATCGGGATCCCGAACCGCGAGCGGAAGGCCCGCAGCTCGTCCTCGTTGAGCTTCTTTTGCTGGTGGGTGACGTTGCGGCCCTCGCCCACCTCGCCGAGACCGTACCCCTTGATCGTCTTGGCGATGATCACCGTCGGCTTGCCGTGGCACTGCATGGCCGCGGCATAGGCGGCATACACCTTTTCCGGATCGTGGCCGCCGCGCTTGAGCTTCTTCAGCTTCTCGTCGGACAGGTGGGCCACCATCTCCTGGAGCTTGGGGTCAACGCCGAAGAAGTGCTCCCGGATGTACCCGCCGGGCATGACCACGTACTTCTGGTACTGGCCGTCCACGATCTCGTTCATCCGCTTGACGAGCAGCCCTTCCTCATCCTTGTCGAGGAGCGGATCCCAATCCTCGCCCCAGATCACCTTGATCACGTTCCAGCCGGCGCCGCGGAAGACCCCCTCGAGCTCCTGGATGATCTTGCCGTTGCCGCGCACCGGGCCGTCGAGCCGCTGGAGGTTGCAGTTGATGACGAACACGAGGTTGTCGAGCTGCTCGCGGGCGGCGAGCGAGATCGCCCCCAGCGTCTCCGGCTCGTCCGTCTCCCCGTCGCCGATGAAGCACCACACGTGCTGCCGGCTCGTGTCCTTGATGCCGCGATCCTGGAGATACTTGTTGAACCGCGCCTGGTAGATGGCCATGATTGGCCCCAGGCCCATCGAGACCGTGGGAAACTCCCAAAACTCCGGCATCAGCCAGGGGTGGGGATAGCTCGACAGGCCACCGCCGTCGGCCAATTCCCGCCGGAAGTTCTCCAGGTGCTTCTCGGTGAGCCGGCCCTCGAGGAAGGCCCGCGCGTAGATGCCGGGCGAGGCGTGGCCTTGAAAGTAGACCTGGTCGCCGGAGTAGTCGTCGCCCCGGCCGCGGATGAAGTGATTCATCGCCACCTCGACGAGCGTCGCCGACGAGGCGAAGGTCGAGATGTGGCCACCGATGCTCTTGTCCTCGCGATTGGCCCGCACGACCATCGCCATGGCGTTCCAGCGAATGATGCTCTTGATCCGCCGCTCGATCTCGCGATTGCCCGGGAAGGGGGGCTGGCGGTCGGCGGGGATCGTGTTGATGTAGGGCGTGGTGGCCGAGAACGGGATCGCCACCCCGAGCCGATACGCCTCCTGCTCGATCGCATGGAGGAGGTAGGCGGCACGGTCCCCCCCGCGGCTGTTGATCACGTAGCGAAGGGAATCGAGCCACTCCCGGGTCTCGGTGGGGTCGGCATCGACCTGGGACGTGCCGTCCATCCGCTCCGGCTGTCCCGAAGACCCGTCGCCTGCCTGACCGATCGACATCGGGGCGTGGGCTCCCCTGGGCAGCGGCGCGGCGGCGTCCTCCGCCGGTCCGGCAACCACGCTGTCGGACTGATCGATGTCGGTGCTGGCCATGGTCTACTCCGGGAAAATACGAAAACTTTTCGCATTATTCCGGGGATGCCGGGAGGCGTCTAGGGCGATTGCAGAGCCCGCAGCGGCAGGCCAAACCCCCGCTCACGTGCCTTCCGCCCGGGGCCGGTAGATCTCGGTGGCCAGGCCGAAGTAGTTCTCGGCCGAGAAGGCGACCGTCTCGCCGAGCGTCGGGTGGGGATGAATCGCCTCCATCAGGTCGCGGGCCGAACAGCCCATCTCGATGGCGAGCACGCCCTCGGCGATCAGTTCGCCGGCCCCCGGCCCCACGATCCCCACGCCGAGCACGGTGTCGGTCTCCGGATCGACGAGGATCTTCGTCAGGCCGTCGGTCCGCCCCAGGGCATGGGCCCGGCCGCTCGCCGCCCACGGGTAGCGACTGATCTCGACCGTCCGCCCCTGGGCGGCGACATCCCCCTCCGTGAGCCCGGCCCAGGCGATCTCCGGATCGGTGAACACGACGGCGGGGATGGCCCGCGGCGCGAACAGGGCCGCTTCGCCGTGCAAGGCCTCCACGGCCACCTTTCCTTGGTGGCTGGCGCGGTGGGCGAGCATCGGCTCGCCGCACACGTCCCCGATGGCGAGGATGTGCGGGTCGGCGGTCCGCTGCTGGCCGTCCACCTCGACGAAGCCCTTGGGTCCGACCACGACCTTCGTGTTCTCCAGGCCGAGGCCGTCCGAGTTGGGCCGCCGGCCGACGGCCACGAGCACGCGACAGAACTCGCGGGTGCTCGGTCCCTCCGGCCCCTCGAAGTGCACCCGCACGGCGTTGCCGACGTCCTCGAGCTTCATCACCTTCGTCCGCAGGTGAATCGTGTCGAAAAGTTTCTCGAGCCGCTGCTGGAGCGGCTTGACGAGGTCGCGGTCGGCGCCGGGCAGCAGGGTGTCGGTGAGTTCCACGACCGAGACGTCGGAGCCCAGTTCGGCATACACCGTGCCCATCTCCAAGCCGATGTAGCCCCCGCCCACGACGAGCAGCGACTCGGGGATCTCCTTGAGTTCCAGCGCCCCGGTCGAGTCCATGACCCGCGGGCTGCCGATGTCGAAGGCCGGGATTCGCGCCGGCCGCGAGCCGCTGGCGAGGATGCAATGCTCGAAGGTCACCGTCTGGCTTGCGCCGCCCGGCTCCGCCGGGGCGACCTCGAGCGTCGTCGAGTTCGTGAATCGGGCGACGCCCCGAATGAGCTGCACGTTGCGGCGGCGAGCGAGCGTCGCCAGGCCGCCGGTGAGCGTGGCGATCACCTTGTCCTTGCGGGCCCGCAATTGCTCGAGTTTCAGGGCCGGCTTCTCAAAGTGGATGCCCCACTCCTCCATCTCCCGCGCCTCCGCGAGCACGCGGCCGACGTGGAGCAACGCCTTGGAGGGGATGCAGCCCCGCAGCAGACACGTGCCACCGAGCCGCTCGTCCTGCTCGATGATCGCCACCGGGATGCCGAGGTCGGCTGCGAGGAACGCCGCGGCATAGCCGCCGGGACCGCCGCCCAGAACGACCAGGGGAACATGCATGATGGAGTCTCCTCGGGAGCGGGGTGCGCCGGCCGCGACCGCGGTTTTGGGGTCGCTCGAACGCGGCCGCTTGTTGTAGTTTCATGGCCCGGTTCCATCAAGAAACGCCGCCGCGGAGGCGGCCGCCATGCACGAGAGACTGCCCGGGATCGCGACCGTCCTCCGCCAGCGGGTGCACCGCGACGTGCAGCGCCGGTTCGCGATTGATGTCCGCAGCCTGGCGGCGTTTCGCATCGCCCTCGGCCTCGTCCTCGTGGCTGACGCGCTGCTGCGGACCCGCGACTTCACCCTCATGTTCGCCGCGGACGGGATCTTTCCGCCGCCGCTGATCCGCGACTACTTCGCCGGTGATCCGTCACAGTGGTCGCTGGCGTTCGTGTGGCACGACACCCGGTGGGCGGCCGCGATCCTCGCCCTCGAGGGCATCGCCGGCGCCTGCCTGGCGGCCGGCTGGCGGACCACGACGGCCACCGCGCTGGCGTGGCTCGCGCAGGTGAGCGTGTTCCGCCGCACCATCCCTGCCGCCAACGCCGGCGACCTGCTGCTCTCGTGCCTGCTGTTCTGGTCCCTTTTCCTGCCACTCGGGGCGGTCTGGTCGCGCGACGCGCGGCCCGCTGCCGGGGCCGGTCGCCCCCGGACGATGCGGGTCTTCGGCCCGGCGACCGTGGCACTGATGCTGCAGGTGATGGCCGTCTATGTCGGTGCCGGACTGGCCAAATGGAACGCCTCCTGGCTCGGCGGAGAGGCGGTGCGCTACGCGTTGTCCGTCCACGACCATGGCACCCCTCTGGGCATGTGGCTGGCGCAAGCCGATTGGCTGGTCCGCCCGCTGACCTGGGGCGTGCTCGGCACCGAGATCGTCGGGCCGCTGGTGTTCATCGCCTGGCCGGCGGCCCGCCCGGTGATCGCCGCGGCGTTCCTCCTGTTCCACGTCACGATCTGGCTGACGATGTCGGTCGGGCTATTCGCACCGATCGGCATGGTGGCCTGGCTGCCGCTGCTGCCGGGCAGCGTCTGGGGCCGCGCCGGCCGAGGACTGGCCGACGCCGTCGGCCCGGATTGCCGGTCGGCCGCGGCCCGCTGGGCCTGCATTGCCGCGACCGCGCTGGCGGCGGTGAGCTTCGTGCGCGACCGCACGCCGTGGCGGGCCCGGCCGCTGCCGGCACCGGTCCATCAGGCGATTCATGCAGCGAGCCTGACGCAAGACTGGGGCATGTTCGGGACGGTGCCGCCGCTCGAGCAGTGGGTCTATGGCCGCGCGGAACTCGCCGATGGCCGGGTTGTCGACGTGCTGCGTGAGGGCCGACCGCTCGAGGCCGACCGACCGACCGGCGGCTTCACCAGCCTGCCGCACCACCGCTGGCACAAACTGCTGTGGATCCTGCCGCGGCCCAAAATGCGGCCGTTCGCCCCCAGCGTGGCCGCAGCCCTAGTCCGCGACTGGAACGCACGGCACGACGCGGACCAGCAGGTCGTATCGCTCGAGATCCGCTTCGCCCACCGCAACCTCGCCGCACCCGACGGCCCGCTGCAGGAGATACTCGTCGGCACGTGGCCCGACCGCGACTCCGATGGCACCGGCAGCCTCGACCGGTTCCTGGAGGCGGACCGCGTCAGCCGTTCGCCGCGGTGACGGGTCGCGACGGCGTGCGAGAGGCGGGAGTCGAACCCGCACGCCTTGCGGCACTGGAACCTAAATCCAGCGCGTCTGCCAGTTTCGCCACTCTCGCGACCGCCGTGGAGCAAACTCGAGTGTAATCCGCGGCACGGTCCGGCCCCAGCCGCCGGTCAGCGGCCCAGCCGCCCCGCCTCGGCGGCCGGGTCGAACGGCACCCGCGGCACCCGCAGCGGATCCCCGTCGACCGACTTCGGCAGCGCTTCGACCGAAACCGGATATGTCAGCGTCGCCGGCCGGACTTTCGCGTTGGCGGGCCGGGCGGCCGGAACCGCCCCCCGACTGGCGAAGAAGCGGCGTGGCACCGGGCCGGTCGCTGACTCGTCGAACAGGTCGGCGTCGGCCGCCGGCTGCTTGGCAGGTGGTTCGGCCGGCGGCGGCGCGGCCGGCTCGGGAGCGGCCGACCTGCCTGGGACCGAAGGATCCGCGGCCGGAAGAGGTGCGGGCTCCGCGGCCGGCTCACGGATCCGTTCGGCCGCCGGCGGCGCGGGTTCTGCGGCGGGCCCGTTCGGCACCGCCCCCTCCGCGGCGGGATCTGGAGCCGGCAATTCGCCGGCCCGCGGTTCACGCGACTCTTCGTCAGCCCGCGGCACGGCCGACTTCGGCGGCCGCACGGGCGTCGCCTCCTGGGCGTGCGCCGCGGGCACCACGCCCTGTCCCGGCCAGCGCCGCCACTGCGTGTCGTAGAAGCCGAACTCCTGCGGACGAACCGGACAATACGGATGGCACTTGCCGCCGCGGCAGCCGGCGTGGTGACCATGATGGCCGCCGCTCCGGCAGCCGCGACAGTGGGGCTCACGGCAGCCACGACACACCCCGCCGGCAGGCACCACGGCGTGGTCCACCACGGCCGGACGGGCCCGCGGCGGGCGGGAAGCCGGTTCGGCGGCGCCTGCGCCCAGGGACCACACCCCGAACGCGGCGCAGCCGCAGAGGATCGCCGCTCCACCCCGTCCGACGCCGAGCCCCTGTCGCCTGCCGTGCTGTCCGATCATCACCTTGTCCCTCACTTCAGTGGCCGGCCCGCAAAGTCCACCCAATCGTCACCAGCGGACCATCGGGAGTATCGACCGATCCCCCCGGAATCTTGCGACCGAATGGCCCGCACCCGGCGCACGGTCTCGGCGCGGGACGCCCCGGCGCGAGGCTGGGGGTTTTCGGCTGCCCCCAGCACCGCGGTGATGGCAGCCAGTTGGTAGACTGGGCAGTCCGGCAGTGCGGCCCCAGCTGGGCCGGCGACGCCGCCGGGAGGAAAAGGCCCGTGAAACGCGTCAACGTCAAGCTTCTGCTGATCCTGGTCGCCGCCCTCGCCGTGACCGTCATCGGCGTCTATTTCCTCCGCCGGTTCCAGCTCGCGCGGAACGCCGGCGGCCTCATGACCCAGGCGCGGCAGAAGGTGACGGACGGAAAGCCGGCCGAGGCCCTGCAGCTTTTGCAGCGGTACGTCGGCCTCCGCCCGGAAGACTCCGCTGCCTTTGCGGAGTACGCCGAACTGCTGCTGCAGCAGACCGAGGGTTCGCCACCAACCCGCGAAGCCCTCTCGCGGGCGTACCTCGTCCTCGAGGAAGCCGTGCGCCGCAATCCGCAGAACCCCCGCCTGCGGGCGCGACTTGCACAGTTCCAGCTCCGCATCGGCCGGTTCGCTGACGCCCGCGAGCATCTCGAGTTGCTCCACAGCCGTGCCCCCGCGGAAGCGGGCCCGTCGCCCCCCGAGCCTGAAGACGCCAAACATCCGCATGCCGATCTCGTCAAACCGAGCACCGTCGCGCTGATGTTGGCTCGGTCCTTCATGGGCTTGGGCGAGTTCGAGCGGGCGGCCGCCATGGTCGGCGAACTGGTCGGCTACGACTTGGAAACTCGATCATTCTCCGACGAGGCCAAACCGGAGGCGCCGACCGACGCCTCCATCCTGCTGGCCGCACTGCTCCACGAGAAGCTCAAGGACGAGGCGGCGGCCAACGGCGTGCTCGAGCAGCTCATCAAGGTCAAGGGCGACGATCTCCAGGCGTGGCTGGCGATGTGCCGCTGGCACCGGCAACGCGGCAACGTCGCCGCGGCGGTCAAGGACGTGCAGCGGGCCCTGCAGATCGCTCCGGACGACCCGGACACTATGTTACTGGCGATCGAACTCGCCCTCGCCAGCGGCGACCTGACGCGGGCCGAGGAGTTGGCGAAGAAGTTCCGCGCCGCGTTCCCCGAGGACGATCGCGGATATCGCGGCCTGGCCACCGTGTCCTTGCAGAAGGAGCGACCGGCGGAGGCGGAACAGGTGCTGCGGGAAGGCGTGGCTGCGTTGCCGGGCCGGGCGTCCCTGCTGCTCATGCTGGCCGACATGCTGCTCCAACGGAACGAGCTCGTCGAAGCCAAGCAGACGATCGCCCAGGCCAAGGAGATCCTCGGGCAGACAAACCCCGGCGTCGGCCTGTTCGAGGCCCGCATTCTGCTGGCGGAGCAGAAATGGCTTCCCGCCAAGCAGATGCTCCAGGCCCTGCGGCCGCTCGTCGCGGGCTCGGATGATATGACTCGCCAGGTCGATCTGTACCTCGGGCAATGCGCGGAACGACTCGGCGAGTTCGACGAGCAACTGGAGGCCAACCAACGCGTCTTGAGTGACAGCCCGAACTCGCTCCCGGCCCGCGTCGGATCGGCCTCCGCGCTGATGGCGGCCGGGAAGACCGACGAAGCGCTGAAGGAGTTCGAGACCATCGCGGCGGGCATCCCCGCAGACAACCTCCCGGGCATTCCCCAGGTCTGGCTCCCACTGCTGCAGCTGCGAATCGGGGCCCAGACCCGGCTGCCAGCCGAGAGCCGTGACTGGTCGAAGATCGACGCCCTCATGGCGTCGCTCCAGCAGGCGCCCGAGGTTTCGACGTCGCAGATGGCGCTGCTGCGGGCCGACGTCCTGCTGCGCAAGGGCGAGATCGACGCCGCCGCGAGCATGCTCGAGAAGGCGGCCGCAGGCGACGCGACCAACCCGCAGATCGCGGCCGCGCGGGTGACGCTCGCCCTGCGCCGCCAGGGCCCAGCGGCGGGACGCGAACTGCTGGCCGCTTTGCCGGCCGAGGTCGCAGGGCATCCGGCCGTCCTGACCATCGACGCCCAGGTGGCGGCCGGCGAGGGAAAGGACGCCGCGCGGGCGAACTTCGCGCGGATCGAGGCGCGGGCCAAGGAACTGCCCGCCGAAACGGCCGGCCGTCTGTACGGTCAACTGGCCTCTCTGTCTCTGGCGCTTGGTGATCGGGAGGAAGCGGAACGGCTGTGGAACGCAGCGGCCGCGGCGCAGCCAGACGACCTGCAGGCCCGCAGCGCGCTTTTCGACCTGGCGGCGGACTCCGGCGACCTTGCGAAGGCCGAGGCCGCGGCGGAGGCGCTGGCCCGGGTCGCCGGCGAGAAGAGCCCGCAGGCCCGCGTCGCCCGGGCGGCCATCGGCATCCTCGCGGTCCGCAAGTCCCTCGCTCCGCGACATGAGGCCGGGGGCCCGATGCCCGAGTTGTCGCCGCAGGAACGGGCGCGGCTCGACGCCTCCCGCAACCTGCTCATCGAGGCTGAAAACGAGCGGCCGGGCTGGAATCGCATCCAGAGCACGTTCGCCGAGATCGAAGGGCTGAAGGGAGATGTGAACTCGGCCATCGAGCGGCTGCAGCGGTCCATCAGCCTCGGCCCGACGAATCCCGCGGTGGTGCGGCAACTGGTGTCGCTGCTGTACGCGACCAACCGGATCGAGGAGGCGCGGATGGCGCTGGCCTCCCTCGGGTCGGAAACCGCGGGGCTGGAACGGCTCTCCGCGGAGGTGGAGATGCGCGCCGGAAAGCTCGACGACGCCGTCGCGCTCGCGGAGCGCACGGTCGCGGCGGACTCGACCAATGCCGACGAACTGCTCTGGCTCGGACAACTCCTGGAGCGGTCGGGCAAACGCGGGCAGGCGGCGGAGATCGTCGAGCGGGCCGTGGCGGCCGCGCCGGAGCGGCCCGAGACGTGGCTCACGCTCTGCTCGCTGCAGCTCGCGCAGGGCAAGACGAAGGCGGCGGAACAGACGCTCGACCGGGCGGCCGACAAGCTCACCGGCGTGCAACGCGGCCTGGCGTTGGCCCAGGGCAGCGAAATGCTCGGGCGGCTCGACGACGCGGAGCGATCGTATCGCGAGGCGGTGGCAGCCGCCCCGGAGGATCTCGCCGTCGCCCGCCGCCTGGCGGAGTTCCTGCTTCGGTCCGGCCGGCTCGCCCCGGCCCGCGAGACCCTCGATGCAATCCTGGCGGCCCCCGCCGCGTCTTCGGCCGCGAAGACGACCCAGGCCTGGGCGCGGCGCGCTGTCGCGGAACTGGTGGGCGAGCGCGGCACGTTCCGGGCGTTTCGGGCGGCTCTGCAGACCTTGCAACAGAACGCCGACTCCCAGGGGCGGCTCGCAGCGGACGACCTGGCCCTCAAGGCGCGACTTCTCGCCGCCCGCCCTGAGCCGGCGAACTGGCGGGAAGGCATCGACGCGCTCCAGGCGCTGGCCGCCATGCAGCCGCTCTTGGTCGGGCAGCGGCTCCAGTTCGCGCAACTCCAGGAGCGGACCGGGAACTGGGAGGACTGCCGCACTGAACTGATCTCGATCGCCTCCGCGCCGCAGACGCCGCCGTCCATCCTGGCGATGCTCGTGGAAAAGATGATCGACCACGGTGAGACCACTACCGCGCGAACCTGGCTGCGGCGCCTGCAGGCCGCAGCCCCGGATGCGCCGCTGACGCTCGCCGTCGAGGCCAAGCTCGCCATCGCCATTGGAGACCGCGAAACGGCGGTGGCGGCGGCCCGCAAACTGATGCCGGAGGCTGAAACGAAGATTGCGCAGGCGGAGCAGCTGGCGTCGATCGCCGCATTGTTCGAGGAACTCGGCTTCGCGAAGGCGGCCGAAAAGGTGCTGGGACAGCTCGCCAGCCTGTCGGCGGATGGCATGGCGGCGCGGGCGGCCTTCCTGGGCCGGCAGAAGCGGACCGCCGAGGCCCTCGACATGCTGGAGACGTTGTGGGACAAGATGCCCCTGGAGCGGCTCATGCAGGTCGCCGTCGAGGCCCTGCGCGACGGCGAGGATCCGACGGCGGCCGCGCGGCTCGAGCCCTGGTTCTCCAAGGCGATGCGACAGGACCCCGAGTCGGTATCACTGCCGCTGCTGCTCGCCGAGTTCCGCGACTTCCAGGGGCGGCGGGACGAAGCCGAGAAGATCTACCGGGATCTTCTGGCCCGGAGGCGGCTGGAGCCGATGCAAGCGGCGATCATCGCCAACAATCTCGCGTTTCACCTCGCCCAGCCGGACACAGCGGCCGAAGCCCGCACCCTGATCGACCAGGCCATCGAAGAACTCGGTCCGCATCCCGACCTGCTCGACACGCGGGGCCTGGTCTCCTTGGCCGCGGGAGATCCGCGGCGGGCGGTGGCGGATCTCCGTGAAGCAGTGCTTCAGCCCACGCCGACGAAACTGCTGCACCTCGCCTACGCCCAGTTCCAGGCTGGCGATGCCGAGGCCGCGACGCGGTCGCTCGAAGCGGCCCGCAAGAAGCAGCTCCGCCCGGCGCGGCTCTCGGCCGCGGACCGCGAGCGGCTGGCCGCCCTCGAGACGGCACTGCAGAAGCCCGCGGCCTGAGCCGCGACAGGGTACGGCGGCTCGCGGGCGTGGACGCCAGGGGGGTGGTGGGGCGTCAGTGCCCCGCCTGGAGCATTCGCGAGCGGGCCAGGGCCTCCTCGGCTTCCGCGATGCGTCCGCCCCGCATGCAGGCGACACTCAAGGCGGTGAAGCTGAACGGGTCAGCCGGCTCGAGCTCGCAGACACGCCGGGCATGGCGAATCGCCTCCTCGTGCCGCTCGAGCCGCGTGCACCAGGCAGCCAGCGCGGAATGGGCCAAGGCGTAGTCGGCATCCACGGCCACCACGGCCTCCAGCGCCGCAACGGCGGCCGGCAGATCACCGGCATTTTTCAATGCTTCCGCCGCTTCGTACCTTTCTTCCCGCGTCGTCATTCGAATGCACCTCCCACGAACCAACGAACCTTCGCAATGGCGGGGCAGTGTAGCGGCTGGCGTGAGAAAGGCCATGGGAGATGGCGGGCTCTACCCAGCCCAGGAAGACCGGGCAAGGTCTCGCGCCCCCGCAAAACTGGCATTGAATCCGACGTCCGGTCGAGCCGATAAACCTCCCCGGCTCCCGTCGCACCGACGGTAGAGCGGCGGTTCTCCGCCGCCCCCCGGCTCGAGGGACCCCTGAAAGGCACGGCGTGAGCATCCATCCGTTGGCGGTCGTGAGTCCGGATGCCCGCCTCGGGGTGGGCGTGCGTGTGGCGCCGTTCGCGACGATCGAGGCGGACGTCGAGCTCGGTGATTTTTGCTCCGTCGCCAGCGGGGCCATCGTCAAGACGGGCGTCCGCGCGGGCTGCCACAACGAGTTTGGCGAGCACGCGGTGATCGGCGGCGCCCCGCAGCATGTGGCGCGGCCTGAGAACATCGGCGGCGTGTCGATCGGCGACCACAATGTGTTTCGCGAATATGCCACCGTCCATCGGGCGTTGAAGCCCGGCACCCTGACGGTCGTGGGCAACCACAACTACGTCATGGCCGGCGCCCACTTCGGCCACGACTGCGTCGTCGGCAACAACTGCATCTTTGCCAACGCCGCCCTGCTCGGCGGCCACGTCACCGTCGAGGATCGGGCGTTCGTGTCGGGCGCGGTGGCGGTGCACCAGTTTTGCCGCATCGGCCGGCTGGCGATGGTCGGCGGGCACGCCCGCGTCGTCCAGGACGTGCCTCCCTACATGCTCCTCGACGGCCAGAGCGGCTGCATCGTCGGCCTCAACGTCGTCGGGCTGCGGCGCAGCGGACATTCGGCGGAGGACATCGCCACGCTGAAGTCGGCCTATCGCACCATCTACCGCCGTGGCCTGCCCTGGAAGGACGTGCTCGACGCCCTGCGGGCCGAGTTCGACGCGGCTCCCGTCACCCACCTGCGGGAGTTTCTCGCCGGTGGCAGCCGTGGCTTCTCCCAGGAGCGGCGAGCGCCCCCTTCGGCCACCCTGCGGCTCCGGGTGCCCGACGAGGACGCGAGCGTCGCGGCCTTCCGCGCCCGCGCCGGCTGACCGGCATCAGGGATCGAGGCCTTCGGCCGGCCGACTGCCCGACTCGTCGAGGCCGTACCGCTGCAGTTTGCGACGGAGCACGGACCGGTCGATGCCGAGCATTTTCGCGGCCAGCGATTTGTTCTGCAGCGTCGCTGCGAGCGTCCGCTCGAGGTGCATCCGCTCGACGTCGGCGAGCGTCGGCCAGGCTGACGAGCCGTCGGATTCGCCGGCCGGTGCCGGGGCCGTCGCCTG
>Ga0315900_10007007_pt1 | contig 14927 bp, 8 predicted proteins | sample LakEriMetagenome_FD_203521 | JGI IMG/M metagenome (GOLD analysis project Ga0315900, IMG submission 203521) | Freshwater fungal communities from buoy surface, Lake Erie, Ohio, United States - Buoy 12 MA114 | ecosystem: Environmental > Aquatic > Freshwater > Lake > Lake biofilm | place: USA: Lake...
CTTACTTAAGAGTGGTGGTATAGCCTACCAGTTCAACCGGATGCATTACCCTGACGGTTATCGTGAACTGTTGGCTCAAACGCATGAACCTGGGATGTTGAAGCGTTTGGATACCTTGCAAAAACAAGCACGCCTTGAAACTTACCGAATGGACATGCAACTGTTGGGGGCTAATCCGGAGGCACAAATTGTCGCAGATGGCAAGAGCAGTGACTACACCCATTATTACACCCACGATGCGCTATTTGTTCATCATTACAAGCGTTTGACCTATAAGGATATTTACCCCGGTATTGACTGGGTAGTGTATACCACTCCGGAGGGAGGCTTAAAGTATGACTTTGTTGTACATCCTTTTGCGGATCCATCGCAAATCAAAATCGCTTTTAGCCACCAAGAGGAGCTATATCTGGATGAAAACGGCAATCTGATTCATGGTAATCGCTTGGGTCGATTTACCGAGCAGGCTCCGATAAGCTTTCAAAATGGCCAGCAGATCGCGTCTCGGTTTCTTTTGAAAGAGAATGTATTGAGCTTTGAACTGGAAGGCTATGATCCTTCGCAGTCGCTTACAATTGATCCAAATAGAATTTGGGCAACTTACTATGGCGGGTCTGGATTAGAATTATCAACCACTAGTGATATCGATGTAAGCGGGAATGTCTACATATCCGGTTCCACAACCTCATCCGTTCAAATAGCAAGCGCTGGTCATCAAATCGCATATGGGGGGGTCCGTGATGCGTATCTTGTAAAGCTAAGTAGCTCTGGGTCAAGAATTTGGGCAACATATTTTGGTGGAAAAGGAGTTGAGAATGCTTATGGATGTAGATTAGACGGATCAGGTAACATTTATCTATGCGGTACAACCACCTCAAAAACGGGTATTTCACTGGGCGGGTTTAAGAATAGCTTTGTAGGTACAGATACATTTGATGCTTTTTTAGCGAAGTTTAACTCCTCCGGCATTATGCAATGGGGTACCTATTTTGGGGGTGAGGCAGTTGATATTGCTTTTAGTTGCGCCGTTGATCCATCAGGAAATATCTATTTAGCGGGATATACAGATTCTAAGACATCCATTGCTTTTAACGGTTATCAGAATTCTTTTGTAGGCGAACCCAGCGGGACCCCAACAGATGCATTCTTAGCCAAATTCTCAAGCACTGGAACGCGCCTATGGGCAACGTATTACGGTGGAAATGGCTTTGATCACGGTGTTTCGTGCGCAACGGATCTTCGAGGTAATGTTTATTTGGCAGGAACCTCTGCGTCCGATAGCGGGTTAGCAAAAGGGAATTACCAAAATAGCTATGGTGGAGGTTGGGATGCATTTCTTGTGAAATTTTCCGGCACTGGCGGTCTGTTATGGGCTACTTATTTCGGTGGAAGTAATCGCGAATGGGGTATGTATTGCTCCACTGATACAGCAGGCAATGTTTTTTTAACGGGTTTCAGTCGGTCAACTTCCGGGATAGCTTGGGCAGGGTACAAGAATACTATATCGGGTCTCGCAGATGCCTTTCTGGCAAAATTTACTCCCACTGGGAACAGGGACTGGGCAACTTATTTTGGTGGCGCAGACGGCGAATTTGCCTACCATTGCACAACAGACCGGAGCGGAAATATTTATGTGTCCGGTTACACCCAGTCGAATACAGGTGTAGCTATTGGTGGGCATCAAACAACCTATGGCGGTGGAACGCGTGATGCCTTCCTGGCTAAATTTAATCAAAATAGCAGTTTACAATGGTCGACCTACTACGGCGGAAGTGCAGAAGACTTTGGATCATCAACTGCAGTAGATGATACGGGAAATATTTACCTGGCAGGATATACAAACTCAACGAATGGTATTTCAATGAATGGGCATCAAAACAATAATGGAGGAGGGGAATATGATGCGTTTATTGTCAAGTTCGGTAGTGGTTCGACTATGAATTCCCCACACGCTGAACAAGGAGTTTCTAATTGGCATGTTTACCCCAATCCCAACCATGGCATATTCATTATTCAAAACCCTGGCTGCGGTACATATGATTTGTTCGAAATTGCCGGCAAGCTCCTTCGCACCTTCAAAACACATAATGAAAAGGAAATTCAGGTCAATGCCAAACTGCCTTCCGGCGTCTACCTAATCCGAGAGCGCAACAACGGCACAACATCAAAACTCATTGTGGAATAATTGATAAAAACAACCAAATGCAGACCAATTTCAAATCCAACGCCGCAGTACAGAAGATCATCGTCTCCCTTTTTTTAATCCTTGCAGCACAGGTTTCCTCCATCGGACAGACTGTGCAAAGGGAATTGGAACGCAACAAAGCAGAACAATGGGCCGATACTTCCGGAAGCAGTATTCATTTCACCGAGAACAAAGGCCAGATAGAACAAACAGACGGAAAGCCTGCTCCCTATGTAGGCTATTTGCTGGAGCGTGGTAACACATGTATTTACTTACTGAAGAGTGGCGGTATTGCCTATCAGTTCAACCGGATGCATTACCCTGACGGTTATCGTGAACTGTTGGCTCAAACGCATGAACCTGGGATGTTGAAGCGTTTGGATACCTTGCAGAAACAAGTGCGCCTTGAAACTTACCGAATGGACATGCAACTGTTGGGTGCCAATCCGGAGGTACAAATTGTCGCAGATGGCAAGAGCAGTGACTACACCCATTATTACACCCATGATGCGCTCTTTGTTCATCATTACAAGCGTTTGACCTATAAGGATATTTACCCCGGCATTGACTGGGTAGTGTATACCACGCCGGAGGGTGGCTTGAAGTATGACTTTATTGTACATCCTTTTGCAGACCCATCGCAAATCAAAATCGCCTTTAGCTACCAAGAGGAGCTGTATCTGGATGAAAATTGCAATCTGATTCATGGTAATCGCTTGGGTCGATTTACCGAGCAGGCTCCGATAAGCTTTCAAAATGGCCAACAGATCGCGTCTCGATTTATTTTAAATGAAAATGTGTTGAGCTTTGAACTGGAAGGCTATGATCCTTCGTTACCGCTTACTATTGATCCGAATAGAATTTGGGCAACGTATTATGGGGGTACCGCAAGCAGCCTAGGTACCTACAATGCTAATTGCGCCACTGATAAGAATGGCAACATTTTTTTAGTTGGACATACTAGATCTTTAACTGGAATATCCACGTCTGGCAGTCATCAAACAACTTTGAGTGGTTCCTATGATTTATTTATAGTAAAATTTAGTTCTTCTGGAGTTAGGCAATGGGCCACCTACTATGGTGGCAGTGGAGACGATAGATTAACAAACTGCACAACTGACGACATAGGGAATATTTTCATTATCGGATATACCAGCTCTTCAGCAGGAATCGCTACAGTTGGAAGTCATCAAACCCTATTTGGTGGCGTATGGGATGCTTTTCTGGTAAAGTTCAACACAACAGGGGTTAGGCAATGGGCAACCTATTTAGGCGGCAGTGGTGATGACCGAGGTAGCGATTGTGCGACCGACGCTAATGGCAATGTATTCCTATCAGGATCGACAACATCTTCTTCCGGTATTGCTACAACCGGAAGTCATCAATCAACTTACGCCGGCATTGGAGATGCATTTTTGGCAAAGTTTAATTCTGCAGGAGTTCGCCAATGGGCCACCTATTATGGCGGTAGTAATGGAGAAGATGGCTTTGCATGCGCGATTGACGGCAACGGGAGTGTTTTTATTGCTGGTTCAACATGGTCCGCGGCTGGAATAGCTACAGCTGGTAGTCATCAAAGCACACTGGTTGGAACTACTTGGGCTGATGCATTTCTGGTAAAATTTAATACGTCAGGTGTCCGACAATGGGCTACTTATTATGGTGGAAGCGAAGGCGATAATGGAAGATCATGCGTTATTGATGCTAATGGCAATGTTTTCTTATCAGGTTACACTTTGTCATCTTCCGGTATTGTTACGACCGGAAGTCATCAATCAACGTACGCCGGTGCAGGAGATGCATTTCTAGTAAAGTTTAACTCATCAGGTGTTCGCCAATGGGCCACCTATTTCGGCGGGAGCTCAAATGATAGGATTCGTTCATGCGTAGCCGATGTCTTTGGCAATGTATACATGGCGGGATCGACTGAATCATCATCCGGTATATCTACAACTGGTGTTTATCAAACAACCTATGGCGGCGCAGTTGATGCATTTCTGGCAAAGTTTAACTCATCAGGTGTTCGCCAATGGGCCACCTACTATGGTAGTAGTGATTGGGAAGAAGGTTTCAGTTGTGCCTCAGATAGCTTCGGTAATATCTACTTATCTGGTTTCACCATGTCAAATTCATCCTTAGCATATAATGGCCATCAAATGATTGCATATGATACAGCTGACGCATTCTTGGTTAAATTCAAATCTGAGTTGTGCAGTATTGATTCCGGCATCAATTTTACTACCTGCATTAATCGCATCCTAAGTAGTCCATTAACCCACCGAAGCCAAGGAGCAACGGGTATTGGTGCTCCAATCAATCTTCCACCTGGCCTGAGCGCTACTTTTGTATCCAACGTGATATTTATATCCGGCACACCAACAGCCTCCGGGACGTACAATTACAGAATACCATTAACCGGCTCTGCATGTTCGAATATTGAGGCGAAAGGGCGTATCACTGTGAACGCAAACGTTATAAACCTATCCTCTCCGATGGGAACCGATTCACAGAGCGTGATGGTCAACACTGCCATAGCCAACATAGTTTATACCACAACGGGAGCAACTGGAATTGGCACACCGGTAAATCTGCCACTTGGTGTATCTGCAAGTTATGTTTCCAATGTACTCTTCATTTCCGGTACACCTACGTCGGCCGGCACATATCGTTACAGCATACCCTTAACCGGCGGATGTGATAACGGCGTGGCTTCCGGTACGATACATGTCACATCTCCCACAAAGGCACAATACTTGAAAGAATTGCATAGACCTTGGTTCATTACACCTAACCCAACATCGGGCATTTTCAGTATTAAACATCCGGGTCGGAGTCTTTTTGAATTGGTCGATGTCACCGGAAAACGAATCTCCTCGTTTTCTTCGGCTGACGGGCAAGATATTACTGCTGAATTGCATCTGCCAGCAGGAGTCTATGTCGTTCGAGAAATTTCAAGCGGCACTGCGCAGAAGATAATTGTGCAATGAAACAGCCATAAAATCAATGCGGCTGAGTCATTAGAAGGACCCCGAACGCTTGGGACAGAATACCGAGCAACATGCTTTCAAACTGTCCGATAATCCGCTGAACCGATCCGGCCTGCTCTTCGCCGGGGCAAACAACAGTTGGAAGGGAAAACCTGCAGAAGGCCTCGAAGATGGTATCCTCACAGCTTATGAAGCTTCCAATGTGGTTCTGACCAATACGAAGCTGGTAACGCTATCGGCTTGTGAAACCGGACTGGGCGATATCAAAGGCAGCGAAGGCGTATATGGCCTGCAACGCGCATTCAAAATGGCCGGAGCGGAATACCTGCTTATGAGCCTATGGAAGGTTCCCGACGCTGAAACCGCCGAGTTCATGGAGCACTTCTATGGCAAATGGTTCTCCGGAGGAACTATTGAAGCCGCGTTTCAGGAAACGCAGCATTACATGAAGAGACGATACCCAGGTACACCATATAAGTGGGCGGCGTTTGTTTTGATTCGGTGAATACGTCGTCTATAAGCAATAGCAAGAGAATACTCTTAGCCACACGATGTAAATGCAATATTTCATTTAATTTTTAATACAAGAATCTATATATTTGAATGCTATTGTTACAAGTTGCTTGTTGCTTTGGCGTTTAAATCTTATGCAAAATGAAAATATGTTCTCTGTGTAAACATAATCCAGCTGATAAGACTGGCTCACACATCGTCCCACATTTTCTTTTGAAAAGAATTGAAAACGTAGATTCAAGAAAAGGACGTGGTTACGAATTAGGATTCGTATTCGATAAACATGGCAGTGTACCATATTTCGGAAGAGAATTATTGCCTGAGCGATTGGAAGAAGTTTTTGGTGAGATTTCGGAGAAAGATGTTTCGAGTAACAAGCACCCTCTCGTTGCTGATAACCTCCTGTGCAGTGAATGTGAGAAAAGTCTCGCAACGATAGAATCCGAATATGCAAGTACTATTTCCAAAGTTAGCCACTCTGAATATGCTTCCGGAACCAGCTCCTTCATTGGGCTTCTATTTTGGGGAAGTATACTCTGGCGGCTTTCTGTGCATGGCAAGAGTGGTGCAAACTTGGACACAGATAAAGAAGAAGTACTTAGGCAATTTCTATGTTCGCATTTGTCTCCAAGAAAAAAAATAAGTGAGTACCACAATAGTACAGCTTCGGATCATAGCACGAACCTCTCTTACCGGCTTTTGCGTTGTAGCCAATGTTTAAACATTGGTTCCCAATGGTTAATACTTCATCCTCACTTCTATGATAATCCATGCCTCATAGTGGACGAGTTCTTGCTAGTCTTTAGTTTTGATGGATTATTTAAAGAACATGAGTTAACTGATTGTTTCGGATTAAATGATCTTATATTGCAAGCACCAATAAACAAGGATGGCAATAGTGAGATAATTAAGCCATTTACCAGGGAATCTTATATTGCATTATCTGACGGTATAGTCAATTTATTAAAAGGTGAATATTTGACATTTTTGAATGCATGCTTAGATAACCTTCATGTCAGTCTAGGCGGACCTGGGAGTAGCATGCCATCAGCTATTAAGAAGGAAATACTCGGTAAGATTTCTTCAGATGAAATCAGATTCGGTCGTCGTTATACACATGAAGAATTGTTTAGAACAATATCAGAAGTAATTAAAGTGCACATGAAACAATAGTCATAGATATTTTTAATTTCCTATATTTTAATATTTTTTGAATACGAACTGTTTTATCTTTAGGGGTGTTCCACTAACTGTGTCAATTTCTCATACCCCTCACCCCACCCACTCCCCAGCCAGCAACTCCGCCTGTTTCAGCACCGTTTCGGTAGCCAGTTTCGCCTGGTCGGGTGGGTAGCCGAATTTGCGGAGGGCGCGTTTTACCATCACCTTGAGGCGGGCTTTGACGCTTTCTTTGATAGTCCAGTCGATGCTGGCGTTGCTGCGTACGGTTTCTACGAGGTAAACGGCCAGCTCGCGCAGGGTTGCTTCAGCCATGAGCGCGCGGGCGCTGTCGTTGTTGGCGACGGCATCGTAAAAGGCGAGTTCGTAGCTTGTTAATCCGAGAACCTCTCCCCTTCGGTCGGCCTGGCGGATCTCGCGGGCCAGCGCAATGAGCTCCTGGATCACTTCGGCCGCGGTGAGGATCTTGTTCTGGTATTTCTGGATGGAGCTTTCCAGCATCTCCATCAGCGAACGGCTCTGAACGTAGTTGGAACGCGTCCGGGCGCGGATTTCGTCGTTCAGCAGCTTGCGCAGCGTTTCCATCGCCAGGTTCTGGTGCTTCATGTCGCGGATCTCCAGCAGGAACTCTTCCGACAGAATCGAAATATCCGGACGTTTGATGCCCGCGGCGTCAAAAACGTCGATCACCTGCTCCGAAACCAGGGCCTGGTCTATCACCTGGCGGATGGCCGTCTCCATTTCTTCGTCCGTCCGCCCGTTGCCACTGCTTTCAAACTTCACCAACCTGGCCTTCACGGCCTGGAAAAACGATACTTCGTCTTTCGCATCCATGGCCTTCTCGTGCGGAACGGCCAGGGCAAAGGCTTTCGACAGGGCCGTCACCTCGTTCACATAGCGCTTCTTGCCGTCTTCCAGGCTCAGCACATGCTCCTCGGCCGCAAGGATGATGCGCAGCTTGCCGCGGGTATCGCCCTGGAAATAGTCGGTGTAGCGAAAACCGTGTTGGGGTGTGATGTACGGATAATTGCGGTCTGCCGCCAGCACCATATAGGCTTCGCGGTTCTGCGCGGCGGGCTGTTCCCTGAACATGCGCGCCACGACTTCGAGCTTTTCCTGCATCAGGTCGGCCGCCTGCTCCTGCGCGCTGGCCGGATCGCCCTTGCCACCGCTCTCGGAATAGAATGCCAGCGCCTTCTTCAGGTCGGCTGCAATGCCGAGGTAATCGACCACCAAACCGCCCGGCTTGTCTTTGTACACGCGGTTCACGCGGGCGATGGCCTGCATGAGGTTATGGCCCTTCATCGGCTTGTCGATGTACAACGTATGCATGCTGGGCGCGTCGAAGCCGGTGAGCCACATGTCGCGCACGATCACGAGCTTGAGTTCATCGGCCGGGTCTTTCATGCGCTCAGCGAGGAGGCGCCGCTGTTCCTTGGTGGTATGGTGACGGGCGATTTCTGCGCCGTCAGACGCCGCCGAGGTCATTACCACCTTCAGGGCGCCGTGCTGGAGTTCGTCGCTGTGCCAGGCAGGGCGCTGGCGGATCATCTCCGCGTACAGGGCGGCTGCGATGCGGCGCGACATGCAGACGATCATGCCCTTGCCTTCGAACACTTCCTGCCGGGCTTCAAAATGGGCGATGATGTCGGAGGCGATATTGCGGATGCGGTTCTCGCTGCCGATCAGGGCTTCGAGTTGGGTCCACTTGGCTTTGGCCTTCTGGGTTTCGGTAAGTTCGTCCTGGTCCAGCTCTTCGTCGAGCGCGGCCACCAGCTGCCGGCCTTCTTCGCTGAGGTTTACCTTGGCGAGGCGGCTTTCGTAATAGATGCGCACCGTTGCACCATCGTCGACGGCCTGGGCGATATCGTAAATGTCCACATAATCGCCGAACACCGCCGCGGTATTTACATCCGTGCTTTCGATGGGCGTGCCGGTGAAGCCGAGATAGGTGGCATTTGGCAGGGCATCGCGCATGTACTTGGCAAAGCCGTACACGATTTTCTGGCCGATAACATTGCCGTCTGCATCGCGGTCGTCTACCGTCTTGGCGCGGAAGCCGTATTGGGTGCGGTGCGCTTCGTCGGCAATCACAATCACGTTCTTGCGCAGTGTGAGCGTTTCGTACACATTGCCTTCATCGGGCTGAAACTTCTGTACGGTGGCGAAAACCACGCCGCCGGCAGCCACCTTGAGCAAATCTTTAAGCTGCTGCCTGTTCTCAGCCTGCACGGGCGTTTGCCGCAGCAGCTGACGGGAGGCGGCGAAGGTATCGAAGAGCTGGTCGTCCAGGTCGTTGCGGTCAGTGATGACCAACACAGTCGGATTGTCGAGGCGCTGGATGATTTTTCCGGTATAAAACACCATCGAAAGCGACTTGCCCGAGCCCTGGGTATGCCAAACCACTCCGCCTTTGCGGTTGCCGTCGTCGCGGGCGGCCTGCACGCTGCGTTCCACCGCTTTGTTTACGGCATAGTATTGATGGTAAGCGGCGACTTTCTTGACGGTTTCGACATGTACCAAACCGGTATGCGGGTCTTCCCTGCGGTTCTTTTCAAATACGATGAAGAAGCGGATCAGATCGAGCAGGGTTTCCGGGTTGAGTTGCCCGCGGATCAGCGTTTCCATCTGGCTGTCCAGGTTCGATGCCAACGCGCGGCCATCGGCGGTTTTCCAGGCCATGAAACGCGAGTATCCGGCCGATACCGAACCCGACTTCGCTTCCAGCCCGTCCGAAATCACCAGCAAGCCATTGTAGGTAAACAGCGATGGAATGACGCTTTTATAGGTATCCAGTTGGCGGAAAGCGGCGCGCAGGGTGGCGTTTTCGTCGGTGGCGTTCTTAAGTTCGATCACCACCAAGGGCAGGCCGTTGACGAACAAGACCAGGTCGGGACGCTTGTTCTGGTTCTGCTCCACGACGGTGAACTGGTTCACCACCAGGAACTCGTTATTGGCCGGCCGTTCAAAATCCAGCAGCCAAACCTTGTCGCCGCGCTCTTCCCCGTTTTTCTGATACGAAACATTCACGCCATCGGTGAGGAAGCCGTGGAAGATTTCGTTGTTCACAAGCAGCTCGGTGGAGTTGATGCGCAGGATTTGCCGCAGCGCATCTTCTCGGGCATCGGCCGGGATATCCGGATTCAGGCGGGCGATGGCCTTGCGCAGCCTGTCTTGCAGCAGCACATCGGCAAAGCTCTCCCTTTCGGGGAATTGCCCATCCGGGGCTATATCATAACCGCAGACATAGTGGTAGCCCAGGGCTTGCAGCTCTTCGATGGCCAGTTGTTCGATATCACTTTCAAAGAGCCGGGTCATCGCCGTTCATTTGCACCCGCAATTCTCCGCTCACCAGCTTGGGCAACAAGGTGTCGCGGAGCTGGGTGAGGGTGCGGATTTGAAATTTGTTCTTTAAAATCTTCTCAACCATCGGGGTGGCAGTTTCTGAAAATGCACTCAACACTGATAGAGAAGGTAACTGCAACTCCATTCTACCCGTTTCAATTGGGCTTAGATTTGCCTGAGCAGTTCCTTTGGACAATTCTTCCAGCAACCTTCTTGTGTTCTCTAGACGAAAAAATATGTATGTAAATGCCCAATTCGAGGATTTTAATGGTTGGAGTTTCGCAACCCTTTGATTCAATAGCAATCCACTTTCATCGACGAGGCAACATCTTCCGACATTTCCAGTCAATGAAAGAAGTATATCACCTATTTCGAGTGAACAATGCGATGGCATTCTTGTCGGTACATCATCCAGACAATCCATACGACTAGTATCTAAGAAACCGTCTTGAACATTTTTAATGGTTACAAGCCTGTAATAACCATCATCTTTAAAATCAGCACTCTTAAATGCAAATCCAGATTGAATCTCAATTAGATCATTAATACTTCCAACCTCCCAACTCTCCTCAGCCTCTTCCACAAACCACTGCCTGAACAAGGTTTCGGCCAGTTGTTCGAGGGTTTTGTTCTGGAGGTGCAGCAGGTCTATTTTGTCGTCCAGGCTGCTGAGGATGGAGGCGATGGCGCGTTGTTCGGGGAGGGGCGGGAGGAGGATTTCCAATGATTCAATATCACTTGGTTTCAATGAAGGATATGCAGAAGTTGATGCCTCTGCTATAGAGTGAAGGAATTCTGTTGTTTGTTCTTGGATAAGATTATAATACAAAAAAAGTGGATTCAACTTTGATTTGTCACACGTAATAGTAACGAATCCTGTTGAAACCACAAGATTTTCAGGAGGATGCTCAATAAAGCCATAGTGTAATTGATTTGGTCTTACTGTTGAATACACTATGTCTTGATTTTCCACAAGTCGTTTTGCCCTACTTGGAGCATCAGAAATGCGAAATCTCTGTAATCCATCAATTCTGTTGCAGGTTATGGAACCTGTGTCTAAATAAAGGATATCCGAAAATTGGTAGTCTCGTCCAATACTCCTTCTATTGGTTTCGATTAGGTTCTTCAAGTTTATTTCTTTCCAGTTTCCCATCATACTTGACAAATTGTTACGCCCAGCATTTCTATATATTCTACCTATTTCAGGTTTATATTAACATTAAAGTGGAAACGTCCAACTTCTCTGTAAACAAAAGATTGACTACATCGTACTTCATGCTTCCCATGCGTCTCCCTCCAATTCGTTGCGTTTTACCGCCATGCGTGCGCGCAGCTCCACGAAAGCAGGCATATAGTCAGACAATATCTTCCCATATATTTCTTGGGCAATTTCCTCTTTGTAAGCTTGGGAAGTTTCGCTGCGGCTGCGGATCATATCCATCCAAACTTCCCCGTTGGAGATCAGGCCCATGCTGAAAGCTTCACGGGTGGCGTCGCTGGAGCCATCGATTCGTGCATGGCCCTGGTATCGTGCATATTCCGGCAGCAGTTTCCAGGCCGTTTCATGGGTGCCGTTGAAGGCTTTGATGAGTCCAAGCCGCAACAAATTCTTCAGCACAGCGGCCTCTGCCTCCGTTTTAACACCGCTGAGTTCGCGGTTTTCTGGTAAGACAGCAACAAAACCTTCCATGGAACGCAACATATTCATAAAGTGCACTAAATGCGCTTCCCATGGTTGAGATGCTGCAGGCATCAGCGGCTCCTTCAGTGTATAGTGCATCCTTACTGCTTGGCTGTTTCCTGGCGAATGCGCTGCAGGTTCTCGGCTATGCGCCGGTTCAGTTCGGCTTCCTCGGCCATCTGGCTTTCGAGTTCAGCCTGCAGGGAGGCAAAGCGTTCGGCAAAATTGAAATCGTCTTCCTCTTCGGCCAATCCAACATAGCGACCCGGTGTGAGGGCGTAATTGAGTTTGCTTACTTCTTCGAGGCCGGCACTTTTGCAAAAGCCTTGTATATCGGCGTAGGCCGCAGCGCCCTTGCGCCAGTTGTGGTAGGTTTGGGCAATCTCATGGATGTCTGCATCGGCCAGTTCGCGGGTGCGGCGGTTGATGAGATAGCCTTTGTTGCGGGCATCGATGAAGAGGATTTCGCCCCGGCGCTTGTCTTTGCTGCGCCGCAGGAACCAGAGGCAGGCAGGTATCTGCGTGTTCAGGAAGAGCTTGGCCGGCAGGTTCACGATGCAGTCTACCAGGTCTGCGTCTACCAATGCCTTGCGGATTACGTCTTCGCCGCTGCTGTTGCTGGTGAGCGCTCCTTTACTCAGTACAAAACCGGCCACGCCTTTCGGTGCGAGGTGGTAGAGGAAGTGCTGGATCCAGGCGTAGTTGGCATTGCCGGCCGGCGGCGTGCCATAGGCCCAGCGCGCATCGGAGCGCAAGAGTTCGCCGCTCCAGTCGTCGTCGTTGAACGGCGGATTGGCAATGATGTAATCCACCTTCACATCTTTGTGTTCGTTCTTCAGGAAGGAGCCTTCGTTGTTCCAGCGCACATTGGAGCTGTCGATGCCGCGGATGGCGAGGTTCATCTTGGCCAATCGCCAGGTGGTTTGGTTGCTTTCTTGTCCGTAGATGGAGATATCGTTCAGGTTACCGCGGTGTTCGAGCACAAACTTTTCCGATTGCACGAACATACCGCCGCTGCCGCAGCAGGGGTCCATCACGCGCCCTTTGTAGGGTTCGAGCATTTCGACGAGCAATTCCACAACACTTCGCGGCGTATAGAACTGTCCGCCCTTCTTGCCTTCTGCCAGCGCAAACTCACCCAGAAAATACTCGAACACATGGCCGAGCAGGTCGGCGGTGCGTTCCTTGCTTTCGCCGAGGGAGATATTCGATATTAGGTCGATCAGTCCGCCCAGGTTGTTCACATCGAGATTCCCCTTGGCATACACCTTGGGTAAAACGCCTTTCAGGGCCGGGTTTTCGCTTTCGATGGCATCCATGGCGGCATCCACCATTTTCCCGATTTCGGCATGGCGGGCATTGTCGCTCAGGTATTGCCAGCGCGCTTTGGCCGGCACATAAAACACATTTTCCGCACTGTATTCTTCGCGGTCTTCCGGATCGGCACCGGCGAAATCGCCTTTCCCTTCCGACAGCGCATCGTACAATTTCTCGAACGAATCGGAGATATAGCGCAGGAAGATCAGCCCCAGCACGACATGCTTGTACTCAGCGGCATCGATATTCTTCCGCAGCTTATTCGCCGCCGCCCAGAGCACTTTCTCGATGGGTTCTTCGGTTTTTTGTTTGGCCATGATATAAGGAATACTGCTAATAGAATATATTGAAGTGCGAATATAGGAAAAAGGTGCTTTGTTCACACCTGATTGCATCGAGAAACGTTCAGGCATCTATTCATAAACTGGTATTCGTCATAAATAATTATTACTAAAACTAAAGTATAATACAGCGGGGTATGAAAACGTGTCAATAAAGACCAATTGGCTTATTTTTAGTAGTATCTGCCTCAATTCAACAACCGGTGTAGTCAGACATTTAAGCATATTTAATCTATTAATAGTATTACTTTTCCGAATACAACAATCCCCCAAAAAGAATCTTCATTTTCTTATTTATCCATGCAATCGGTAGCCACCGCGTGCTTAAAAATATTAATGCTAATGCAGAAATAAGTATTCTCACTCTATTAAGATCGCTATGACCTCCACCATCCAGACCAAAGAAGACTTCAAACATCATTACTAAAAATGTGGCAGCCCATATAATCATTAAAATTAAACCAGTGTAATAAATAAACCAATTAACAATACTAATGAACCTCATTAGACCTCTAAAAAAAATTGTTGATTCTTCAAATTCGGTCGATTCTTTGCTATTTACTAAAGAGTGAATAAAATGGTCTGCGTTAGCGTAATCATCTTGACTATTAGACATAGAATTTACAATGGAAAACCTAGCTAAATAACTAACTATGAGTGTTATAATATAGGTTATAATAATATTCTGCAATTTCTGACTTAGTTCTATTTTAACTATATCCAAATCTTTTTCATAAACAACAACAGAGAATATTAAGTTGTCAACAAAAATAGCTTTTATGAGTATTGTGACAAAAGCTATTAAAACAAAAACATAATGACATAATGCAAACCATAACAACAATTTATCCCCATGAAGTTTGTAGAAATAATACATCGAAAGAACAGTAATTAATGTAGAAGAATAATAGTCGATAACAGTCCAATCAAAAGGGACATAAACATAGTTTCCAGAATAATTGGCAGTAACTAATAGAAATGGAAGCCCCAGAGTAAGAGCCAAAATGCCAAATATTGAAACCACACCACCAAGCAAGAGGATAACTATAGCAGAAATAGTTATTGCTTTTTGCTTTATTTTTATTCGACACAAGAATTGTTTATGATTCGTGTTCATGGCACACAATACTAAGCGTATTTGTCAATAAATCAATAAAGTTGGTTTATTGATTCAAAGAATTTAACCAAGTGGACAATTGTGTGTTTGAAAGTCCTCCGCCTTTCATCCACCCGGCCCGGTAAAGTTTTGGCCGAGGGTGCTCTCTGAACTGTGTCAAAGTAGTCATCTAACTTTGAGCAACGAGCATGAAGCCCAAGACACCAAGAACCAAGCAAGCCCGGCCTTTAGAGCCATGGGAACAGGCCTTGATCGAGGCCAT
>Ga0315900_10007010_pt1 | contig 14922 bp, 17 predicted proteins | sample LakEriMetagenome_FD_203521 | JGI IMG/M metagenome (GOLD analysis project Ga0315900, IMG submission 203521) | Freshwater fungal communities from buoy surface, Lake Erie, Ohio, United States - Buoy 12 MA114 | ecosystem: Environmental > Aquatic > Freshwater > Lake > Lake biofilm | place: USA: Lake...
TGAGTCCCTCATGGCCGTGTCCACCACATTCGTGCCTGTGACCCGTTGGGAGGTCTATGACAATGCCATCAGCAACGGCCAGCTCTGCCGTGAGCTGACGGAATTCCTCTATCCCGGCAACGAGGAGATGATCAGTGGTCACAATTGGGGAGACACTTACTCCGACATTGGCACCCTGGTGGATGAATCGAGGTTCCTCGAGGTCTGGCGGGGGCAGATGCAACGCCTGGTTTGCGTTTATGTGCAGCGGTTTGACCACGAGGCCTTTGTCCAGCACGCAGATCGCCTCGGCCAAGTGCAAGCGGAAACGGGCTTTCCCCTCATCGGGATTGCGGACCAGTGCGTGGTGGCCGTAGATTGGTCATGGGAGCAGATTCGCAAGTTCCTCCACCACCTGGCCGAGATGGGTGCAAATGCGTTTTTGACCATGATGTTGGGTTGGGTGTTTGTTGTGGTACGGAACGGGAGCGTCGAGTATTACGCGATGTGGGAAGGTGTAGCAGATGGGCGTTCTGAGTGAACTTGGGTCGAATCTGATCCCTTTGAGCCCTGATATAAGTGCGACTCTATGGGCGGTTGTGCAGCAGCCACCCAAGGAGCTCTATTCCGGTAGCACTAGAAAAACGTACTACTTTCGAGGAGACCCTGCCGTGCTAGCAGAACGGATTCGAATCGGGACATCCGAAACTTGGCCGATGCTTTTTGGATTAGAAGGAGAGTACTTTCCTTACCTCGACCTCTATGCGCCCGAACCCGATTTGAGAGGAGAGGTTAGGGAGCGCAGACTCCAGGGCTCCGGGCGGCAAGCGTGGTTCGCGCCTTCCATGTCTCCCGTACTTACTGAGACGCTTCTTCGTCTCGCTTGTGACAAGTATCTCTACTACTTTCAGTATTCATTGGAGTCAGGTGTGTTGCGGAACTACAAAGGCGACCCAGAATTCTTGATTGAGAACGCGTATCCGAACTTCAAACTTGACTATATGCAGCACTTGTGGCTCCCGGAAATTCCGCACGGGGCAGAGTAACAGTTGAACAAATCTGCGGACGAGCCTAATCGAGACTCGCCCGCAACCTGACCCTACCCCCGGTGACTCTCCAGCACCATCGTCACCTCGTCGCTGAAGGTGTACTCCTTATCAAAGGTCGTCGGCATGCCCGCCGCAATCAGCAGTTCCGCACACCGCGCATAGTCAGCCCCCGGCACGGTGTCGTTCCGCGAGGCAAAGCTCAGCGTCCCCAACGCGTTATCGCCGTAGCCGTGCATCACACGCCAGTCCGCCCCGTGCACCTCCTACGTGGATAACGAGCGCGAGTTCACCGGCGAGGCGATCTTGAAGTATCGCAGCCGCGCGCCAAGCAGCCTTATGGGGAACCACGGCGCCTTTGCGTGGGTGGCGACGCCGCGCGCGGCATTGAAGCCGGCCGTGATGACGGAGGACGTCGCCAAAACGGTGTGGCTGGCCAAGCAGATTGGCCAGCCGAAGGCGATTCCGCCGGAAGAAGCCGAGAAGTGGCACGACCGCTACCACAACCGGTATGGGGAGAACGGCTCAAGAGGCTCGGCCTAAATCTAGTTTCTGTCATGTTGCATCCCTGCCATGGGCATCGACGTACAGAAAGGGGAGCCAGGTCGAAGTCGCATGCAAGAGATGGTTGCTGATGAAATTTGGTTCCACTACCTGCAGGGCGAAATCTACACCGCTCGCCGAGCGAGTCTGAAGCACTATCGTCACCTTGACCCCGTAGAGCGAGAGAGGATGCGGATGATCTTTCTCATCCATTGGGGGAATCGGCGTTTCCTGACCGAAAAGGAATTTCGACTTCGCGACCCCATTCTTGCCGAGGCGGCGGTTCGAATCAATGACGCATTGTTACAAGACCAGATGGCATACGTGCCGGGGAATGCGTCGCACAGCGCCGTGATGCAATTTACGCCTGTCTATCTCTGGCAGTGTCGATATCGAGAATTGGAGCCGGGTGAGTGTCTTTGGGTGGAGCACTGCTTCATGAAGATCGACGAGCTTGACGTGGACTCCATTGACTGGCAAGAAGTGTCCTCTTGGGAGGTTCAGGCGTTGTACTTTTATGCCCGCGTGAGGGGATATCATGAACTAGCGGAGCAACTAGCGGAACTTCACTATGAGAATTTTCCAATCTCAGACTTTACTGAGGTCATGAGGCTAGTTGACCTCCATAAGTCGGAGCGGGGCGTTGATCCGCACGTCGTCTACCGGCCCATAGCCTATTCGTTCATTTTTCTGCCTCTGGCAAACGGGATGATCGGCCGTCCATTTACCGCGTTTGATCGAATCAGGATGTTCCTCATGATGATTCCCATGAGGCTCTACCTTAATCGGTGGAGCTTGTGGAAAGTGGCGAACTACTGACTCTCTGTCATTCAAACTTGCTGATCGAAGGAGGCGCAGGATGAAATCTCAAAACAACCAGGGTCAAGGCAAATGGGAGTCCAGACTATTGGACTGGGAATCGCGGATCTCAGACGGCGCGTGGTGGGGAATCTACATTTTCGCTGTTTTAGGCCTGCTTCACATCGCCATCGTGCCGTTCTTCGAACGTCAGTTCTTTGGTCAAGGCGGAGTCTATGCTCTTGTCTGCCTGCAGGTGATAGTTGGGTTGTTAGTTCGATTCAAGGTGATCCGCATCACGCCGAAAGAGCTCGCCCTTTATCAAGTTGGGTTCATTTTTCTCTGGTTCGCTTACATTCCGAGTTGGTTCTATTGGGGTGATGACCGGCCATGGCATCAGCGGGGCCTTGCAGAACAGTTCCTTGGATTGTATGTTATGTGTGCGACGGGCGCAGCGCCCTGGAGCGCCATTCTTATCCAGACAACATATCGACTCCGGTGGTTTGTTTCAATTCCGTTAGCTGTTCTACTATGTTGGATGGCGTTCATCATGTTTTTCATGTCCTACGGCATGATCACAAACAACTGGTTGTGAGGTCTTGAATCGCGGTGTATGAACTGGGCTTCGTGCTGGCGCTGGTGGCAGTGGCCATCATCGTGTTCGTTCTCATGGACCGGAGGCTCGGGCGGGAGCACAGCGAGAAGTGGGACGGGTTCATTTTCCACTCTTCGTATTCTCTTGAACCCAGCGAGAGCTTTGAAGTCATCCTGGAGGATGAGGGGCGAACGTTTTTGATACATGACGGAACGCTGGTTCGTGGAGCCGGACTCTACTTTGACGAACTCCGAGAGAGGGATGAGCACTTCCACGCCATTGAGTTCGTGGGCGACGAGCGGCCCCCGGCGGGTGAACTTGCGGCGGAGTGTGAGCGATTCTGGCGGGGTGAATCAAGCCTTATCCGGAGACTTCTGTTCGTAGACCCCGATGGCGGTCCCGTCAAGGTGTTCTCCGCGGAACCTGGAGGGGCGATACCCAATTTCCAATATAAGGAGTTCTTCCTCGAAGCCTGCCGGGATGTGGATACTCGGACCGCAAGTGTTTCGGTGGATGTCATGAATTCACGAGAAGGGCAGTAGAATTGCGTTCAGCGACAAGAAGGTTCAAATGAGTACAACGTGGAAGCGGGTCTTGACAATCCTTACCCTTTTGGTAATCGGACTGATTGCGTTAGGCAACTTCGCAATGTACCAGGCGATCAAAGTGAAGCATCACCTCTGGTTTGATCACTGCGTGTGGAAGGAAATGGACGACGCCGTGGCGGAAAAGAGGAGCGTCGATGATCGCAACCGCAGGATTATTGAAGAGTGCCAGAAGTTCGCGCCTTCCAAAAAGATCAAGATCATCGTTTCTAGTTCAGACACGATTGTCATTCGTGACAGCCGTGGTGGTTCATTCGTACACTGGCTCGAGGATGATGGGTACGAGACCGCGGATAGTGCCCACGTGGATTGGAAATACTAGTGCTTCCTAGCGGGCATGCTATATGATAGGCAGATCCGGCTACTCCCTGTGCGCTCAATCCCTTTCTGGATCAGAACGAACATCAGCTGCAGAGCTAGATTCCGAGTTGAACAGGGCAAGAAAAAAGTAGAAGGGGTTCAAGCCCTCGCCCGTAAGCAGGTGAGAGATTGGACTTCCACTCGAACGCCCCTACCCCCGGTGACTCTCCAGCACCATCGTCACCTCGTCGCTGAAGGTGTAATCCTTCTCAAACGTCGTCGGCATGCCCGCCGCAATTAGCAGCTCTGCACACCGCGCATAGTCACCCCCGGGCACGGTGTCGTTCCGCGAGGCAAAGCTCAGCGTCCCCACCGCGTTATCCCCGTAGCCGTGCGTCACGCGCCAGTCCGCCCCGTGCGTCAGCAGGTACTCCACCATGTCCGCCCGGCCGTGGAAAATCGCCTGGTTCAGCGCCGTGGACCCCCAATCCGCCCCCTTCACGTCCACCGGCCACCCGGCTTCCACCATGCGTCGCACCAGGTCAAAGTGGCCATTGCCCGCCGCCTCGGGCAGCAAATGCGCCTCCGCCATCTGCAAGTCCGGCGGGGCTACATTAGATCGCCCGTGCAGCACATCCACCACCGCCCGCTGATACTCCGAGAGCCCCGCGAGAGGGAAGAGCGGCTCCAGGTCCACCCGCCCGCGCCGCGCCGCCTGCCAGGGCATATCCAGCCCTTCGGGGTTCGCGCCCGCCTCCAGCAAGGCCGCAAAGTGCGCGGAATCCCGCCCCCGCAGCAGCGCCCAAATTAGCGCCGGCGGCCCGTGGTGCGGCATCAGCCGGACATTGGGGTCCGCCCCCGCGGCCAATAGCATCTGCAAACCCTCCAGGTCGTGGTGATCCAACTGGTGGTGCAGCACGTTGGGCGTGCGCGGGTCCGCCCCGGCCTCCAGCAGCAAACGCATCGTTTCGTTGCTCGCGGGCTCGCAGGCATGATAAAGCGACTCGCCATCGTTCGGGTTTGCGCCCGCCGCCAGCAGCCGCCGGGTGATCTCCACATCCCCCACGCGCCCACTGGCCCCGTACAGCGCCGATAGCGGGCTATCCGGAAACTCGCCATCCACGTAGCTCCCGTTCACATCGGCCCCGGCGGCCAGCAGAGCTTCTACCACCGCCCGGATGCCCGCTTCGTGGTCCGGGTGGCGCAGCAGCGCCGAGTGCGAGGCCATCACCAGGGGCGGCGCGTTCAGGGGCCCGCCGAGCGCATTCACCCAGCCGGGCTCGGCCAGCTTGGCTTGCACCGCCGCCAGGTCGCCGGCCGCGCAGGCCAGCCACGGGTCTTGGCGCAAAGAAGCCCCCGCCCGCGCCCACAGCAGGGCGGCATCTTTCGGGCGGGCGCGGTTGAACCCCCGCCCGATCGCCCACCCGGCAAAGGCCAAGCGCTGCATTTCCAGGTCGGCGCGCGCCACCATCCGGGCGGCCACTTCGGACTTCATTTCGGTCCAGGTGGCAAAGCCGTATTCCCGCGCCAAGATGTACTGGGCGTCGTGCAGGGCAATGCGGGGCGCCCCTGCCAGTTGTGGGGCCGTGGCCTGCAGGCGCTGCATGGCCTCGGGATGGGCGGTGCGGAGATCGCGCAGAAGTTCTTTGGCTTGCTGGCGGAGGTGATCCCAGTGGGGATGTTCGGGCAGTGATTTCATCGTAAGTTCCCGGTGCGTTATGCCCGGACCTGCTGCGAGCCGGGGCACCGCGACTCCGATGATCTGGTTTTTGGTTTTTATTGGGGCGGGTTCAACCCTTTCCGCAGGTCAGGTGGCACCCCCTTGGTGCCGTACCTATCGTTTTACCCGGAACTGAACCATTTGCCAACGACTGCGTCTTCACCTTTATGCTTCTGATGCTGGCTGCACTTGCATCGTTCTCACCGGCCCTGGCTGTTTCCTCTACCGCCTCTCAGTCAACGAGCCAGGTGGATCCTGAACTCGAATGGGTCACTCCCGCCGTAAATGCGCCCGGTGTAACTCATGTGACCTTCGACAGTTCGGCTGCGGGACGAAAAGTCAGCTATCACATCTTAAAGCCGTCCAGTTACGAAACCGAAGAAACCCGAGAGTTTCCGGTCGTGTATTGGCTTCATGGCTCCGGCGGAGGCCGAAGTGGAATTCCCAAAGTCGCCGAAAGCTTCCAATTGGCCATCCAGGAGGGAAAGGTGCCCCCTTGCCTCGTGGTTTTTGTGAACGGGATGGTCAATGGGATGTACGTGAATTGGAAAGATGGCCGGGCGCCGATGGAGGATGTGATTATCAATGACCTGATTCCTCATGTGGATCAGAGCTATCGGACGGTCAGCACCAAGCGAGGGCGGCTGCTCGATGGATTCAGCATGGGTGGATACGGAGCGGCGCGGTTGGGTTTCAAGTATCCCGAACTCTTCGGAGCGGTTTCCATCGTGGGTGCGGGGCCTCTCCAACCGAACCTCCTTGAATCTCACCCACGGGCGGACAAGCAGAGAGCGGAAGAAGTGCTGAAGACCGTTTATGGGGGTGACTTGGACTATTTTCTTGCAGTCAGCCCTCTGACAGAGGCGAAGCGCGGCGCTGACCGGGGAGCCAAGGAGTCTCTGATTCGGATCGTGATCGGAGCGTTAGATGAAACCCTGCCGGCCAACGTCGAGTTCCACGATCACCTGACCAAGCTGAACGTCCCTCACACTTGGAAGATCCTGCCCAATGTGGGGCACGATCCTTTGCGAGTCCTAAAGGTGCTGGGTGATGAGAACTGGGAGTTCTATCGCAAGGCTTTTGAGGGGAAGTGAACTGCAGAGACGCGTGTGAAGGTCGGATTGGAAACATAAATCGCCCCCGGGGAGCAAGTCCTCCGGAGGCGATTTACGTCTAGTTGTGACGAACTCAGACGCGGGCGCGTCGGCGGCGAGCCAAGGCCAGCAGACCTGCGCCCATGGCGACCATCGTCATCGGCTCGGGCACCGCGTTCAGGCGCACGTTGTCAAAGCTCACATAGCTCTCGCCGCTCTCCGTCGTCCCCGTAAAGCGAACCGTGATCGGCTGACCAATCATGGAGCCTGAACCCGGCGTGGAGTAAACCAGGCTGAATGGATCCATGGTGCTGCTGTTCATCTGAACCGTATTGGAGGCCAAGAGCGTGCCGCCCGTCACCACCCCGTTGGCCAGCGTGCCCCCGGCCCACAGTTCGGCCGTTCCGCGCGTCGGGCCCACAGTTCGACCCTGCAGATAATCCAGGGTGTAGGTGCGGTTCGCCACAAAGACGTCGCCAAGTTGCTGCGCGAACGCGTTGTTGCGATACGCGAAGGCGATGTTGAGGCCGTCCTTGCCCGTAGCCGTGGTGTTCCAGATTCCTCGGTCTGGCCCACCCGTCGCTGTCGAACTCCAACCCGGCATTTGCGTGGGCGAGTAGAAGAAACTACCCGAACCCAGCGCCGGATTCTCGAAGCTGTGATTTGTAATCGAAAACGCCTGGGCGTTAGAAACGACAATCGTGCCAATGGCAATGCATGTTAAAAGCAAACGCATCGCCGGATGTTACTATGACAATTCAAGTCATGTCATCCTGGTAAGTTCAACAGCAGGTCTCCTGCAGCGTTGTTGATCAAGATTTAGCGGAATCGATCCAGCTGACCTTCTCTGGCCATGGGCCGCGCTCGCCTTCCAGCCATTCGCCTTCGGGCCATCCGAGCATGAAGATGCCGAGGAGTTCGGCCGGGTCGTTCCAGCCCAGGCGTTCCCTCACTACCGGGTGAACCGAGAGACCTTTGCTGTGCCACATCCCGGCCAGACCTTGCGCCCGCGCGGCCAGGTGGAGGTTGAGCACCGCCCCGGAAACGGCCATCACTTCTTCATCACGAGGTACGGCTCGCTCGCCCTCTTCGTTAAACCCCGGCACTAAGCCAATGGCGATCCAAACCGGGGCCGCCCAGGCGCGCTTGTGAGCGGATTCCGGGTCTTGGTCCGGATGGTCGGCCAGGTGAGCCGCCGCGTAGTGTTCGGCCAGCACCGCTCGGCCGTCGCCCATGAAGACTTGGAATCGCCACGGCTCCGTATCGCGGTGGCTGGGCGCCCAATTGGCGGCCTCTAAAATGACCTCGATGCACTCCCGTGGGACGGGCTGGTCGCTGAGGCGACTGAGGCCCATGCTGCGCCGCAGGCGGATGACTTCCATCAGGGCGTCTAGGTTCAAACTCATGCCCTCAATCGTAGCTTGCGCGCGGGAGATGGGGGTGGGTACGGACGAGCGCTTGGAGAGCCACCCGATCGAGCTTGCCGGCCTCGGTGAGCGGAAGGGCGTGGACCAAGTGAAACCGCGGCCGGTGGCGTTGGTCTGCGAGAGCTAAACTTGAGATATCTAGCGGGGCTTCCGAAACCAGCACCACCGCCTCGCCCCAAGTGGCATCCGGAACCGAGGTGATGGCTAGGGGGTGTTCGCCTAGCTGGGCACGAATCTCGGCTTCCAGTGGCTCGGGCAGGATTTTTAGACCCCCGGAGATAATAGCCAGGTCGGCGCGGCCCCGCCAAGTGAAGCTCGATTCGCTCACTAGATGCGCCAAATCGCGGGTGACGACCAGCCCCTCCACCCACGGGGCTTCGATCACCAGGCAACCTTCCTCATCAAGCGAATATCGGCAACCGGGAAGGGCGTTGAACTCAAATTCGCCGAGATCCAGACGTCGCAGCGCCACGTGCGAAAGCGTTTCCGTCATCGCAAACGTGTGCCAAACCGGGTGCGGCCAGCCGAGCAGCCTGGGGGCCAAGGCATCGTCCACCGGGGCGCCCCCCACCAGGATCTGCCCCATTCTCCGCAGGGTTTCGGGCGAATCATCCAGCAAGGCCTGCACCTGGCGCGGCACCAATGAGGTCATGGCGTAATTCCCCGGCGGGGGCTCGGGCAAGGCCTGCGCATGGCACGCTTCAAGGTCCATCCCCGTGGCCAAGGCCCGCACCATCACCATGCGCCCGCCTATGGGTTGCGGGTCTAGCGCCAATAGGAGCCTGGTGCCAATAGGAACGCCCAAATGGTTGATCGTCGCCCGGGCCGACATCGCCGCCGCCGCTTTGGGCACCAAAAGCGGCTTGGGGTCCCCCGTGGAGCCACTGGTCCTTACTTCAAACGCATGAGAATCCGAAAGCAGATCAAAGAGCAATTCCAGGTGCAGATCCGGCCATGCGGGGGGATCGGCGCGCACTTCAGCCAGGGAAGCGTAAGTTCGCCCCGCCAAGCTCACGGGCCACATCACCCAATCGTGCATCACAGCCCCAGCGCGCTCACATCCCAAGGTCGCTCGGGGTCAAACCAAAGGGCATCTCCGCGCACCTCATGTGGGCTCGCGAAGTTGTTGGCGTAAAGCGAGCCTGTACCAAGACCCTGGGTGCTGGCCGGGCTCTTCGAAGCCGCCCACTGGGCAATGGCATTGAGCCCGATATTGCTCTCCAGCGCCGAGGTCACCCACCAACCGATCCCCCGGGCTTCCGCCAACGCAATCCACCGCTCCGCCTGCGCAAAGCCGCCAATGAGGCTGGGCTTTAGCACAATCATCGCGGGCTGCACGGTGTCAAGCAGTTCCGCCATCGCTTCCGGCTCCTGCACCGGAATCAGTTCCTCATCCAGCGCAATGCGGAGCGAACCGGCAGCACAGAGCGCCGCCATGGCCTCGGGCTGGCCCGGCGCAATCGGCTGCTCGATGCTGAAGACCCCCGCTTCCGCCAATCTTGCGAGTTTTGCGCCGGCATCGTCCAGGCTAAACGCGCCGTTGGCATCCACCCGAATCTCGACGGTCGAAGATGCCGCCCGCAACTGGCGAATGACTTCAAGCTCCTCCTTAAAGACCGCCGCCCCGACCTTCATCTTGATGCATCCAAACCCGCGATCCAGCAACGAGCGAATCTGCGATTCGATGTAATCGCGCGGCCCCATCCACACCAGGCCGTTAATGGGGATGCCCGCCCGCCCTTCGGTGAAAGCCGAGGGATAGAGCACCTGCGTCCCATCATCCTGTCCCACCATCTCCGCTCCGCATCGCACGGAAAGGGAAGTAAACGTCTCCCCCGCCGCCCAACGCTCGGCATCGGCGGTGGCTTCAGCTTGAGTTTCCAGGCTCAACCAGCCCAGCGGAGAGGCTTCGCCCAGCTTCCAACCCCCCGCATCCGCTCGCTCCGCCAACACACAGATGTCGCGCGTTTGCAAGTAGCCCTTGGATGTTCCCGCCGGGCGCAAGAACTGCAATTGGTGGGAAATGACCTTACGCATAGGCCGCCGCCCCCATGGCCGCTCCCAGGGCAATGCCCCACACCGCCGTGAGCATGGCAAGTTTGCCCAGGCTAGGGTTCAGGCGGCGCAGTTCCTCGGTTTTCACCACATCGAAGGCCTGCCGCAACGCCACGACGACCAGCAGGGCCGGCACCCACACAAACCAGTGGCCCGCGGCTCCCCACCGGAACGGGGTGGTGATGAGGAAATAGCTCCCCGCCCCAATCAAGAGCAGATGGTATTGCCGCGTCCCTCGGTCGCCCAGCCGCACTGCCATGGTGCGCTTGCCGTGTCGGCGGTCGCCTTCTTGGTCGCGAAGGTTGTTAATGTTCAGCACCCCCGCCGCCAGCAAACCAATCCCCGTGGCGGGGGCAAACAATTGCCACCCCACCTCGCCGGTCATAAGTACGTAAGAACCCCCCACGCCCACCCAGCCAAAGAAGAGCAGCACAAAGAAATCGCCCAGCCCGGCGTAGCCCAGCGGACGTTTGCCCAGCGTGTAGCCCATGGCTGCCGCCACCGCGCTCACGCCCAGAGCCACAAACGATCCCAGCCCGGCCAACCCGAGCAACTGGTAACTGACCACCAGCAAACCCACGCCCAAAAGGGAAGCCAAGCCCGCTGTCACCGCCACCGCGCGCTTCATTTGGGCCACGGAAATCAGGCCCGCCGAAACCGCCCGGGTCGGCCCCAAACGCTTCTCGTCGTCCGTCCCCTTCAGGCCATCGCCGAGGTCGTTGGCAAAGTTGGAGAGGATCTGCAGGGCCGTCGCTGTCAGCACAATCAGCGCAAACACGCCCAGGTCAAAGCGGCCCGCGTACATCGCCAAGCCACCGGCCAGCACCGTTGGGGCAATGGCCAAGGGGAGGGTGCGGGGGCGCAGCGCCCCCACCCACGCGGCGCGCGCGTCCTTAGGGGAACTTGGGGAACCGGCTGAAGTCGGGGTCACGTTTCTCCAAAAAGGCATCCTTGCCTTCCTTCGCCTCTTCGCTCAGATAGTAGAGCAAAGTGGCATCCCCGGCCAGCTCTTGCAAACCAGCCTGCCCGTCAAGCTCGGCATTGAACGCCCGCTTGAGCATGCGAATCGCCAGCGGGGACTTGGCCTGAATCTTCGCGCACCATTCCAGCACTGTGTCCTCTAGTTGGTCCATCGGCACCACCTTGTTCACCAGGCCCATGTCCAGCGCTTCTTGGGCGTCGTATTGGTCGCACAGGAACCAAATCTCGCGGGCCTTCTTCTGTCCCACCACGCGGGCGAGGTAGCTGGCCCCAAATCCACCGTCAAAGGAGCCCACACGCGGGCCGGTTTGGCCAAAGCGGGCGTTATCGGCGGCAATCGAGATGTCGCAGATGACGTGCAGCACGTGGCCCCCGCCAATCGCCCAGCCGGCCACCGCGGCAATCACGGCCTTCGGCATGGAGCGGATCATCTTTTGCAGGTCCAGCACGTTCAAGCGGGGCACTTCGTCGTCGCCCACGTAGCCGCCGTGACCGCGCACACTCTGGTCGCCGCCACTGCAGAACGCGCGTCCGCCCTCGCCGGTCAGCACGATCACCTCGATGTCATTGCGTTCGCGGCAGATATGCATCGCGTCAATCAGTTCCTTCACCGTCAGCGGGGTGAAGGCGTTGTGCTTCTCGGGTCGGTTGATGGCGATCTTGGCCACCCCGTTAAGGAGGGTGAAAGTGATCTCTTCGTACTCCTTGATCGGAGTCCAATCGCGATTCCAAAGCTGGACGGTTTCGATGGGCATAGGCTTTCCGTTAGTTTAGGTTGAGTGGGGGTGAGAGGTTTGGGTCGGCGCGGCGGCCAGGCCCTGCAAAAGCCGGCGGAAGTCGCGCGCGGTCACTTCGCCGTCGGTGAAAAGGTCAATGATCCCCGGGCCAGGGGCGCGGAGGGCTTGGGCGAGTTGAACGGCGGCGACAGGATCTTGTCCGTTGATGGCCGTGTAGGGGTAACCGAATTCCTGAGCCGTGGCCTGGGCGGTGCGATGGTGCGGAGTGGTCCACAGGTCGAGGTGGCCTTCCCAGCGGCTCGGCCCGGGGAGGGCGCGGAAGATCATGCCGCCCTGGTTCTGGACGACGAGGACTTTGAGATTCGGGAGGGCACCTCGCTGCCAAAGGGCGTTGTGGTCGTAAAAGAAAGTCACATCCCCCAGCACGGCGAGGTGGTTTTGGTGCGGAGCCGCCAGGGCGTGGCCCACGGCCGTGCTCAAGCATCCATCAATCCCGCTGGTGCCCCGGTTGCTCCACCAGCGGTGGCGGGTCGGGCCGCTGAGGGTGAGGCACGCCAACCGCACGGAGAGGCTGTTGCCGAGGTGGATATCGGTGGCTTCGGGCAGGGATTGCTCGATGATCGGCCAGATTTGGCACTCAAAGCCTTCGGTCGCAATCCCTTCGAGGCGAATTGAAGCTTGGCCTTGAGCCGCCTGGTGAGCTTCGGCGTACTCGCGTTGCTCAGGACTCAACTCGTAGGACTGCCAATCGAAATCCGATGGAATTCGGTGCATGGTCCGGTCGAACACTTGCGTATCGGGCTTCGGCCCCCAGTGCCAGTGCGTCGCCCCGCTGGCCTTGATCCGCTCCCGCAAGAACTTGGAGACAAAAGCACCTCCCACAGTGATAACCAGGTCCGGAAGCAGGTGCTCATCGTAGATCCAGGCTTCCGGCGGCGTGCTGTGCCCGAGGTTCGCCAGGAGCTCACCCGTCACGGGCAACTCAACACCCGCAGGCACTGAAAACGAACCCGGTTCTCGCTGCCCCACCGGCACAAGGGGACGCCGGGCGCGGGCCAGCTGCTCGGCAAATCCGGGGTCGCCTGCTTCCTGCCACGGCGCGATCTCAAAGCCCGCCTGAGTAACCGCCTGCGTCGGCCAGGGCTCCTCCGCGTAAAGCGGTTCCACCAGCGGCACGTTCACATGTACTGGCCCGGCAATGGGATGGCAAATCGCATCCACGCAGTCCGAACTCAATAAACCATCCGGCGAAGGCTCGCCCGCCCAGCGCACATGAGGACCGTACAGTCCGGTTTGGTAGATCGCCTGGTTCTGCTCCCGGCCCACCGCCTCGACCGGCCGATCCGCCGTCATCAAGATCAACCGCTTGCGCGCAAAGAACGCCTCGCACGCCACTGGCAGCAGATTCGCAGCTGCGGTCCCGGAGGTCGTCAGCACCACCACTGGTCGCCCGCTCGCCTCGGCCATCCCAAGGGCTTGGTACCCCGCCGACCGCTCGTCTACCACCGAGTGAATGGCGAACCCCTCACTGGCCACCAAGGCCTGCAGCAAGGGCGCCGACCGCGACCCCGGGCACACCACCACCTGCCGAACCCCGAGACCCGCCAGTTGACTCCAAAGGCGCATCCAGCGGGCAAAGGGTTCCGGGATCATTGCAACACTCGGAGCAGGGTCTGCGCCTTGGTTTCCGTTTCTTGCCACTCTTGGTCGGCTTGCGAACTCGAGGTAACGCCCGCCCCGACGAACAGGTCCAGCGTCTTCGGCCCCCAACGCATGCAGCGGAGGTTCACATAAAGGTCGGAAACCCCCTCGATGCCCACCGGTCCCCAATATCCGGCGTACAAGGCGCGGTCGTGAGCTTCGTACTGGCGGATGAAATCGCGGGCCGTGAGCAAGGGCGCGCCGCACACGGCGCTGGTGGGGTGGAGCAGGTCCACCATCGTTTCCATCAGGTCAGGGCGGTCGGTCGCCATCGCGTCCACCACAAAGTCGGTGCGGAGGTGCACCACCGGTCCGGCGGCGACGGCGCGGGGGCCATCTTCGAGGTACTCACGAAGCCGAATCCGCTTGAACTGGTCAATGATGTACCGGGTGACGAAGGCCTGCTCCTCAATCTCCTTGGGAGACCAAGCGGTGTCTTCGGCGCGGCCCGACTCCGGCAACGGCCGGGTGCCCGCCAGCGCCATGGTCGAAAAATGTCGTCCATCCCACTTGCCTAGGAGTTCCGGGGTGGCGCCCAGCCACAGGCCGTAGTCGGGCAGGTACGCCGCACTCACAAAGGCGTGGGGGTAGAGGTTCTGCAGGCGCGCCCACACGGTTTCGGGGGCCACATCGGGCAAGGGGCGTACCAAGCGGCGACTAAGGACGACCTTTTGCAGCAGCCCTTCTGCCATCCAGCGCTGGGCGTGTTGCACGGCCTCAGTGAAATCATCGGCGCGCTCGTAAGCCCCACCGATTTCCGCCAAAGTGATCTCGGGGCCATCGGGCAGGTCAATCGCGCGGACCGTCTCGAAAGTCGCGCCGCCATCTTCGGAGCGGAACAGCCCGTCCGCCTGAATCCGAAAAGCCGCGTCCCCATCAAAGGGGTGAATCACGTAGCCCGCATCGCCCCGACTAATCGGCCCGCGCGCAGACTGCACCTGGCCAATGAGGAACCAAACGGTGCTTTCGCCCGGTCGTCGCCAGGTCGCCCATCCCAAACCACTGGCCCGCGCGGCTCGCCAAAGGGCTGCCGCTGCCAATTTTGGATGTCCGATGCTGGCCTGCATGAGTTCACCGGTACAGACTTTCAAAAGTTTCTGAAAGTTGTATCTATTTGGATTCTACGTCCAATTCTTTCCACGCGGTAGGGATATCCGGACAAATGCCACCCGAAATGGGGCGACTGCCGAACCAGGGAAGGGGGCGGTAACATGACCCTGTGCCCCAAGGAAGTGGTCTCACCAGCGGTCCTCGCCCCGTTCATGCGCCTCGCGGATCCTCGCTGAACTGCGCGAATTGGCAGATTGAAGCGGCGTACCGCATGATCCAGAACAATCTGGA
>Ga0315900_10007022_pt1 | contig 14906 bp, 12 predicted proteins | sample LakEriMetagenome_FD_203521 | JGI IMG/M metagenome (GOLD analysis project Ga0315900, IMG submission 203521) | Freshwater fungal communities from buoy surface, Lake Erie, Ohio, United States - Buoy 12 MA114 | ecosystem: Environmental > Aquatic > Freshwater > Lake > Lake biofilm | place: USA: Lake...
CCCACGCCATTGCCGCTGCGCGAATCGCTCAAGAAGAATTGGGCTTCGCCGTGGTGGGTCTTGGCACTTATAGCCGTGAGTTTGGCCGGGAAATTCGTGCCGCTGCTGAAAAATATGGCGTTGAAGCGCTGATTTCTGAGGATTATCTGGAAGTCGAAGAACGCATTGCCGCGCTGCAGCCCGAATTGGTGCTTGGTACGCAGATGGAGCGCCATATCGCCAAGAAGCTCGGCGTCCCCTGTGCCGTAATTTCCGCACCCGTGCATGTGCAGGACTTCCCCGCGCGCTATGCGCCGCAAATGGGTTTTGAAGGCGCCAATGTAATCTTCGATACATGGGTTCATCCGCTGATGATGGGCCTGGAGGAACATCTGCTCGGTATGTTCCGCGAAGATTTCGAATTCCGCGACGGCGTGGCGCCTTCCCATCTGGGCCATGGGCCGCAGGCCGAGCTGCCCGCCGTGCAAGTGACCGTTGGCCCGGCAAGCTGGGCCAATGAGGCCGAGGCAGAGCTGCGTAAGATACCTTTCTTCGTGCGCGGCAAGGCGCGCCGAAACACCGAACGCTTCGCAGAAGAACGCGGCATTGCCGTTATCACCATTGATACACTTTACGATGCCAAAGCCCATTTCTCCCGCTGAGGCATCAGCGCCCCGCATCGTCATTGTGACGATGGATAGCCATTTCGGTGGTGCGGTGGACAAGGCGCGCGCGATGCTGCGCAAGCAAATGCCGGGGCTGGAATTGACTTTACACGCAGCCGATGAATTTGCTGGCGATGAAGCGGCATTGGCAGCATGCCATACAGACATAGCGCGCGCCGATATCATCATTGCTGGCATGCTGTTCTTGGAAGATCACTTTCGCCTGGTACAGGATGCCATCGCGGCGCGCCGGGCGGATTGCGATGCTTTGGTTTGCTGTCTTTCAGCGCCTGAAATTACGCGCCTGACACGCATGGGCCGGCTTGACATGTCCGCCGAAGCCAAAGGGTTGATGGGGCTGCTCAAGCGGTTGCGCGGCAAGAAGGATGGCAGTGGCGCTAGTGGCAAGGGCCAAATGCGTATGCTGCGCGAATTGCCCAAGCTGCTCCGCTTCATACCGGGCACCGCGCAGGATCTGCGCGCCTATTTCCTGACGCTGCAGTATTGGCTGGCGGGATCAGCGGATAATCTTGCGAACATGGTCGCATTGCTGGTGCAGCGTTATGCCAAGGGCAAGCAGAAGCTCTCGGTCGCGGCGCCTATCGAATACCCGGAAACAGGGCTTTATCACCCGCGCATGAAGGGCCGGATTGGTGAGAGCCTAGCAGCCCTGCCGCGGTCAGGCACGCGCGGCACCGTTGGGTTGCTGCTGCTTCGGTCCTATGTGCTGGCGGGTAATGCCAAACATTATGACGGTATGATCGAAGCGCTTGAAGCGCGTGGACTGAACGTCATTCCTGCCTTTGCCGCAGGGCTTGACGGTCGCCCAGCGATGGACGCTTTTTTCACGAAGGATGGCACACCGGCCATTGATGCGCTGGTTTCCTTGACTGGTTTTTCGCTGGTTGGTGGCCCAGCCTATAATGATGCGCGCGCGGCCGAAGCGGCGCTCGCCAAGTTCGATGTGCCCTATATCGCCGCGCATCCGCTGGAATTCCAGACCATGAAGCAATGGGCCGGAAATGCGCGCGGGCTTTTGCCGGTGGAAGCAACAATGATGGTCGCGATTCCAGAATTGGATGGCGGTATCTGGCCCATGACCTTCGGTGGCCGCTGCGGTGTAAGCGGTGATGTTGCCGAACGGTGCGCAGGTTGTGATGGCGCTTCATGCGCCCGAGATATGGTACCGCATCCGGAACGCTCCGGCACACTCGCGGATCGCGTTGCGCGCCTAGTGGCGCTGCGCCGTACCGAGCGTGCCGAACGCAAGATCGCAACTGTGCTGTTCAATTTCCCGCCCAATGCGGGCACTACTGGTACCGCAGCCTATCTTGGTGTCTTTCCGTCCCTGTTCAACACACTGAAGGCCTTGAAGGTAGCGGGCTACCGGGTGGAACTCCCAGAAAGTGCCGATGCCTTGCGGGAGATGGTGATCAACGGTAATCGCGACCGTTACGGCACCACAGCCAATCTCGCCGCACGTATATCCGCTGACCAGCATATGCGTCGTACGCCTTGGCTTGCCGAGATTGAAAAAAGCTGGGGCCCGACGCCTGGACGCATCCAGACCGATGGGCGAGATATCTTCATCCTTGGTGTGCAGCTTGGGAATGTCTTTGTTGGCGTGCAGCCTGGCTTTGGCTATGAAGGCGACCCGATGCGGTTGTTGTTTGAGCGGGATTTTGCACCGACCCATGCCTTTAGCGCATTTTATCAATGGATAAGGCAGGATTTTGGGGCGGATGCAGTATTGCATTTCGGTACGCATGGCGCGCTGGAATTCATGCCCGGAAAACAGGCGGGCATGTCAGCGCAATGCTGGCCGGATCGGCTGATTGGTGATTTACCGAATTACTACCTTTATGCGTCGAACAATCCGTCAGAAGGTATGTTGGCGAAGCGCCGCGCCGGTGCAACGCTGATTAGCTACCTGACGCCACCGATCGCCTCTGCCGGGCTTTATCGTGGCTTGCTCGATCTTAAGGCCTCAATAGATCGCTGGCGCGCCCTTGATCCCGAGGCTGATCCGAACCAACGTGCCGCCTTGGCCGGCTTGATCCAGGCACAGGCAAGTGCCGTGGATTTGGCGACGGAAGAACCCGTCTGGGCCGATCCTGCGCCGGAGATCGTCAAGCTCAGCGCAAGTCTTTTGGAGTTGGAGTACACGCTTATTCCACATGGCATGCATGTCGTGGGTGAGCCGCCAAATGCAGAACAACGCGCGGAGATGCTGACTGCAGCCGGTGTTGTCGAAGGAAGCGCCAAGGCACGTTACGATGCGCTTCTCGCTGAGGATCACGAAATCCCCTCAATCCTGCGTGCCTTGGAAGGGCGCTACATTATGCCCGCCCCTGGCGGCGATTTGCTCCGCAGCATGGATGTATTGCCGACAGGCCGAAACCTGCACGGGTTTGATCCATTCAAGCTGCCGAGTGCCTTTGCTGTCCAGGATGGCATACGCCAAGCGGATCGTCTTCTGGAACGCCATTTGGCGGAAGGCAATGCGCTGCCAGAAACAGTGGCAATGGTGCTTTGGGGTACAGATAATCTAAAGACCGAAGGCGGTCCCATTGCGCAGGCCCTGGCCCTGATGGGTGCAAGCCCACGCTATGACAGCTATGGCAGGCTTGCGGGTGCAATGCTTATCCCGCTAATTGAATTGGGCCGTCCGCGCATTGATGTGGTGATGACCTTATCGGGCATTTTCCGTGATCTTTTGCCGTTGCAAATGAAACTGCTCGCTGAAGCCGCCCTGCTGGCGGCGCAAGCTGAAGAGCCAGCGGAGCAGAACTTCATCCGCAAGCATGCGCTGCAGCATATCGCGCAGCATGGCGGCAGCATGGAACAGGCAGCGCTCCGGGTCTTTGGGAATACCGATGGGACCTATGGTGCGCACGTGAATTCCATGATCCACGACAGCGCGTGGAATGAGGAAGATGAACTGGCCGCGAGCTTCGTGCGGCGTAAGGGCTTTGCCTACGGCATGGACGGCAAGCCGGCCCGCGCCGACAAGGTGCTGCAGCAGGTTCTGGCGAGTGTGGAAATCACCTATCAGAATCTTGATAGTGTCGAAGTTGGCGTCACCACTATCGACCAGTACTTCGATATGCTGGGTGGCGTAAGCCGCGCGGTGCAGGTTGCGCGTGGTGGTCGTGCCTCCGCAATCTATATCAGCGATCAGACCCGCGGCGAGGGCAAGATAAGGACCTTGTCCGAACAGGTGACACTCGAAACCCGCACCCGCACCTTAAACCCAAAGTGGTATGAAGGCCTGCTGAAGCATGGCTATGAAGGTGTGCGCGAGATTGAAGCGCATGTGACGAATACGATGGGTTGGTCGGCCACTACGGGCGATGTTGCGCCGTGGGTCTATGAACGTATCGCCGATATTTATGTGTTGGATGCTGAGATGCGCGACCGAATGGCGCGGCTCAATCCCACGGCATCCGCCAAGATCGCTAACCGCCTGATCGAAGCGCAAGAACGTCGGTACTGGAATCCCAGTGCCGATGTTTTGGCCGCACTGCGGCAGGCGGGCGATGAGCTTGAAGATCGTATCGAAGGCATCAGTGAAGGAGTCGCGGCATGACCGTGTTGATGAGAGAGCCGCCCCGCCTGACCGGAAGACCTCGCCAGGGAGATGGCGATGGAAGTGTTCAGGTTCATATGGATGAAGCCGTCTCCGGCACAACGGCAAAAGTCTTCGCCGTCTATGGCAAGGGAGGTATTGGCAAAAGCACTACATCGTCAAACCTATCGGTTGCCTTCTCTAAGATCGGGAAAAAGGTACTCCAAATCGGTTGTGATCCGAAGCATGACAGCACCTTCACCCTTACGAAGCGCCTGATCCCAACGGTGATCGACGTTTTGGAGTCGGTACAGTTTCACGCTGAGGAACTGCGTGCCGAGGATTTCGTATTCGAGGGCTATAATGGTGTGATGTGCGTTGAAGCCGGCGGCCCCCCGGCCGGCACAGGATGCGGTGGCTATGTAGTCGGCCAGACCGTCAAATTGCTCAAGGAACATCACCTGCTCGATGATACAGATGTCGTGATCTTCGACGTCTTGGGCGATGTGGTTTGCGGAGGCTTCGCCGCGCCCTTGCTGCATGCAGAACGCGGTCTCGTGGTAGCAGCGAACGACTTCGACAGCATTTTTGCGATGAACCGGATCGTGGCTGCCATCAAAGCCAAGTCAAAGAATTATCCGGTACGGCTTGGTGGGGTCATCTGCAATCGCAGCGCAGGGACGGACCAGATTGACCGCTTCAATGCGGCAAGCGGGATGAAGACCTTGGCGCATTTCCCGGATCTTGATGTCATTCGCCGCTCGCGCCTCAAGAAGGCGACGCTGTTTGAAATGGAAGGATCGCCCGAACTTGAGGCGGTTCAGGCTGAGTATATCCGCCTGGCGGAATCACTTTGGGCTGGGGCGGAAGGGCTGGAAGCCGCACCTCTCAAGGATCGGGAAATTTTCGATCTTCTGGGGTTTGATTGATGCAAACCGCGACTTATCAAAGCCGTCGTAGCCAGATCGAAAACTATTTCGATCGTACCGCAGCGGATGCCTGGGCGCGGTTGACGTCGGATGCGCCGGTCAGTGGCATTCGTGCAACGGTGCGTGCTGGCCGCGATGAGATGCGCAGCACGCTCCTCTCCTGGCTGCCGGCTGACCTTAGCGGCAAGCGCCTGCTCGATGCAGGCTGCGGCACCGGCGCCTTTGCCATTGAAGCCGCGCGGCGCGGCGCGCAGGTTTTGGCAATTGATGTTTCGCCATCCCTCATCAAAATTGCCCGCGAGCGCAGCGAGGGCCTGGTACCGGAAGGCAGCATTATCCACGAGGTGGGAGACATGCTGGATGGTCAACTCGGGTTCTTCGATCATGTCGTCGCCATGGATAGTCTGATCCATTATCATCCTGACGATATGGTTCAGAGCCTAGCGAGCCTCGCGCCACGTATTCGCCAATCCATTCTGATGACTTTCGCGCCGAAGACGCCATTGCTCGCGGTGATGCATTTAGTTGGGCGCGCCTTTCCGCGGGGTGATCGTGCGCCGGCGATTGAACCAGTGGCAGAACGTAACCTGAAGGCGCGTATCACTGGCGAAGGGCAGCTCATGTCCTGGAAGCTCGGCCAGGATCGTCGCGTCTCCAGTGGCTTCTATACCTCTCATGCGCTGGAGCTGATCCGGAAATGAGCGAGGTGAACGATCGTCTTGCGCGGCTTTGGACTGGGATCAGCGTGAATGTGCTGCCCTTCGCCGAAGCAAGCAGCGGTCCTTTGCCGATCAGCAGATTGTTGCGCCTTTCGCTCTTTCAGATCTCCTGCGGCATGACAGCGGTTCTCATGGTCGGTACGCTCAATCGCGTCATGATTGTGGAAATGGGCATGGCAGCGAGCCTTGTCGCCATCATGGTTGCACTGCCGCTGCTTTTTGCACCACTGCGCGCCCTCATTGGTTTCCGTTCAGACTCGCATCGCTCTGTACTGGGGTGGCGGCGCGTGCCCTACCTATGGCTTGGCACTATTATTCAGTTCGGTGGGCTCGCGATGATGCCCTTCGCGCTTATCATTCTGTCGGGCGATACCTGGGCGCCGCCTTGGGTGGCGCAGCTGGCGGCGGCGCTTGCGTTCCTAATGGTCGGCGCTGGTATGCATACGGTGCAGACTGTGGGGCTTGCCTTGGCAACCGATATTGTTCCCCGTGAAGCACAACCTAATGTTGTTACTATCCTGTCGCTCATGCAGTTGATAGGGATGGTGATTTCTGCCGTTGCCTTTGGTGCCTTTCTTGCGAATTTTTCGCAGATCAAACTGATTCAACTTGTACAGGGCATGGCGGCAGCAACGCTTGTAATCAATCTGATTGCTGCCTGGAAGCAGGAGCCAAGACGCCCGGAGCTTACGGTTGGCCGATCAGCCGCTGATCCGGGTTTTCGCGCTAGTATCGCTTTGTTGCGCAAAGCGGGACCCTGGGACCGGCGCTTGCTTGCCGCCGCGCTGGGTACGGCAGCCTTCGGGATGCAAGATGTCTTGCTTGAACCCTATGGCGGGCAAATACTTTCACTTGGTGTTGGCGCGACAACCGGTTTGACGGCGTTGTTTGCCAGTGGTGCGGTTCTTGGCTTCTTGCGTGCCGCCCCTTTGCTCGCACGCGGTACGCATGCGCAACGTGTTTCCAGTGCAGGTGCCATGGTTGGCATTTCCGGTTTTGTGATGGTGATTTTTGCGGCGCCGCTTCAATCCACGCTTGTCTTTGCTGCCGGAACCGCGGCTATCGGCTTTGGCGCGGGCCTTTTTGCGCATGCAACCTTGACCGGTTGCATGCAGGCTGCCCCAGAAGGACAGATCGGCCTAACGCTTGGCGTGTGGGGCGCGGTGACCGCGACAGCCGGTGGCGCTGCGGTAGCGCTTGGTGGCATCATTCGTGATGTGATCTCGTCGCTCGCGTCTGCCGGCATTCTGGGCGCAGGACTTGATGCGCCGAGCACCGGCTATGTCGGTGTCTATTTATTCGAAATCTTGCTTCTTTTCATGATGCTTGCGGTCGTTGGCCCTCTACTCAGGGCGAACGATACGGTTTCTTCCGGACCTCAACATGATGCAGGCCGGCCGACATTGGCTGGGCTGCAAAACCAACATGGAGCATTGCCATGACAACACCCGCAACGCCGGTCTTCCTGGATTTGGCGGCCGTTTCGCTTTACATCTTCTTCGCATTCTTCGCGGGGGTGATTTACTATCTGCTGCGTGAGAACAAGCGTGAAGGCTATCCGATGGTGAATGAATTGCCGGATCGTCCGGCCTTCGCCGTCATGCACGGCTTCCCGGAAACACCTGCCCCTAAGGTCTTTCGGCTTCATTATCCGGAAGGCGCAACGGTTGTGCAGGGTGTTCGGCCTGAACGTGATGTAACCGCGCAACTGCGGCCGGATTATCCCTATCCCGGCAGCGCCTTTGTACCCACCGGCGATGCCATGCGGGATGGTGTTGGACCTGCATCCTACGCAGATCGTGCTGATGTACCGGATTTGGCTTACGACGATAATCAGCCAAAGATCGTTCCACTGCGTGCCGCAGCTGGCTGGCACATCGCGCATGAAGACCCCGATCCACGTGGTAAGGCTGTAATAACCTTGGACGGCGAAGTAGCTGCTACTGTTGTGGATCTTTGGGTCGATCGTTCTGAGTACATCTTGCGCTATGTTGAAGCAGAAGTGGCTGGGGGGCGGCGCGTCCTCGTGCCGATATTCCTCTGTACCTTTACTGATGAAGGTACTGCCAATGTGATTTCAGTCACGGCGGCGCAATTCGCCGCGGCCCCAGGTATTGCAAAGCCGGAGCAGATCACCCTGCTTGAGGAGGATCGGATTTCTGCCTATTTCGGTGGCGGTCACTTCTACGCCACACCGGAGCGTAGTGAGGCCTGCCTGTGAAAAAGCAAGCCCCCGCGCGCCTGACAGAACACGGGCTGGAACCAATACCGGGCCTTCCGGAAGCGCTGCCTGAAGGCGAAGTCTTGCTGTGGCAGGGGGCACCTGCTTGGACCGAAATTGCCCAGCGGGTTTTCCTTATCCGCTGGGTCATTGGTTACTTTCTGCTCCTGGCAGGTTGGGATGTTCTGAGTGCCGCCCTTCAGGGCGGTTCAATGGTCACTGCCATTGGCGCAGCTGCGGTCTTGCTGCTTGTTGGTAGTGTGGGCATTGGTATTCTGGCGTTGCTCGCAAAGGCTGTGGCAAGCACGAGTGTCTATTCAATCACCTCGCGCCGTTTGGTACTTCGCGTTGGTGTGGCTTTGCCCATCACCATCAATATACCCTTTGCGGCCATCGCGGGGGCGGCTTTGCGGAATCGCAAAGATGGGCATGGCGACATCGTGATGGAATTGCTGCCAAGCCATCGAATTTCCTGGATTGCGCTTTGGCCTCATTGCGCTGGCTGGAGCTTCGGTAGGCCAAAGCCAATGCTGCGCGGTGTAGCGAATGCTGCGAGCGTTGCCGAGATTTTGGGTGAGGCAGTTGCCAATTTGGGTGGTACTGCGATTAGGCACGGGCGGAATGCGCCGCAAGCCGAAATGCCAGACGGCGCTACGGCCATGGCCTAGGAGAATGACGATGTTGGCCAAGAAAATCATCCCTCGGAAGGACTATCTGGGTTTTGGCCTTGGGATGGTATTGGCAGGCATTCTTGCATTGGTAGTGTTCAATGCGGGCGAAAAGCAGCAGGTGCGGCATCAGCCGCATGATGCAATTTTTGCAAGAAGTATTCTGTTCAGTGATCGCACGGATGGTGGTATTTCCATTCGTGATGCCAAAACAGGGCAGTTTATCGGCGAAATCGCGCCAGGCGAAGGTGGCTTTGTGCGCGGCGCCTTGCGCGGCTTCACACGAGACAGGCGTCTGGAAAATCCAGGTGCTGAAAGCCCTTTGCGGCTCGCGGCACTGCATGGCGGTGCCATCATTCTGGAAGACCCGATAAGTGGTCGCTGGACCGATTTGCGCGCCTTCGGCGCAACCAACGTACAGAGTTTTGCAGAAATATTGTTCAAAAAAAAGAATGAGGAAGGCCAATGAAACAGGAAAACAATCAGTGGCGGGGCAGGCGCTTTGATGTGCCCTGCACCGTCGAGATCGAACAAAGCTTCGATAGTTTTCATGCCTATGCGGTCCCGGAGAATGTGGTGCTGCGGCCTGGGGACCAGGTAATCGTCCATGGCGCACCAAGCCAGGTGGCGTTTGGAGAGAAATATAGCTTCGAAACCTCCGCCACCATCATCCGCGCTGGATTTTTCCGCCGGCATTGGACCCAATTTCGCTCCATCCTGGAACTGACCGAACTCTATCATGTGGGCTTTGAGCCGAAGGAGGCCGCATGAACGCCGTGACGCACCCGATGCGGGACAAACTTTCACGTGAGACGACAGAGCTGGCACTGACTGAAACTGCCCTGTCGCCGCGCTTTTATACCACTGACTTCGCGGCAATGGACGCGATCAATGTGGAGCCGGTGCGTGCCGAATGGGATCGGCTGATGGAGGAATTCCATCGTGATCCCAATAAGGGCCATTTCATCCGCGATGAGCAATTCGATGCCTTCCGGCTGGAGGATCTGCCGGAGGGCCTCCAGACAGAATTGGTCGATTTCCTTGTAAGCAGCGTCACTGCAGAGTTTTCCGGCTGCGTTCTTTATGCAGAAATCAAAAAGCGCGTGAAGAATCCAGACATGCGCGAATTGTTTTCTGTCATGGCACGTGATGAAAGCCGCCATGCCGGTTTCATCAATGATGCGCTGAAAGATCTGGGGATCGGGGTTGATCTCGGCTTTCTGACGCGCGCCAAGAAGTACCATTACTTCCAGCCGAAATTCATTTTTTATGCTACCTACCTCAGTGAGAAGATCGGCTACGCGCGTTACATCACCATCTACCGGCAATTCGAACGCCACCCGGAATTACGTTTTCATCCCATTTTTAAGTGGTTTGAAAAATGGTGTAATGACGAATTCCGCCATGGTGAGGCATTTGCCCTATTGATGCGAGCCAATCCAAAGCTGCTTACCGGCCTGAATGCGCTTTGGTGCCGCTTTTTTCAACTGGCGGTTTTTGCGACCATGTATGTACGTGATCATGGTCGGCCGGAATTCCATAAGGCGCTCGGCATGACACCGACAGAGTATGATCGGCAGGTATTCAAGATTACCGAGGAGATTTGCCGCCAGGTATTCCCAGTGACGCTTGATATTGATGGCCCTGGCTTTATGGAAGATATGGATCGGCTTTGGCAGATTTCAGAGAAAATGGCCGATGCGCGCCGGCAAGGTGGCATTGGCGGTCGCTTGCGTAGGGTGGGTTTAAGTATTTCTGCGGCGACGACTTTTGCCAAGCTATTCTTCCGCCGGCCGCGGAAGCATCCGCTTCCTGCCGAAATCCGCCTTTCGCCTGTTTGGTAGCGTAACACCATGCCAGAAAGCATGACCGCTGCCCTGATCGCCATCTTCCTCTGGTGGGTAACGACAGGCGTGATTCTTTTTGCGGTCACAACACTTGCGCAGCAGCGCCTGGCACTCATTGCTGCTGCAGGCACCTTGCTTTGCGGCGGACTGATTACGTTGCATCTTACAGCAGAGGATGTGAGTACCGCAGGTGCCTATCTTTCCTTCCTTGCAGCCTTGGCCACATGGGGCGCGGTAGAAATCAGCTTCTTGGGCGGGTTAATTACTGGCCCTAATCGCAAGGCATTGCCCTCTGAACTTACTGGCCTACCGCGCTTCTGGTCCGCGACCCGCGTTGTGCTCTGGCACGAGATTTTCATCCTGGCATTGGGCTTCCTATTGATTTTCGCGTTCGCGCAGGGGCCTAATCATATCGGTCTAATGACCTATGGCATTCTCTGGCTGATGCGGCTCAGCGCCAAGCTCAACCTGTATCTGGGTGTCCGCAATACGGGCGAGACTATGCTGCCGGCGCATCTTCGGTATATGAGCAGCTATTTCGCCCATCGGCCCATGAACTTGCTCTTTCCCTTCTCCATCACGCTCGGCACGCTCTTGAGCGCGTGGCTGTTCCACAAAGCCTTTGCAGATGGTGCGGATGCGCATCAAGCGGCTGGCTTCATGCTGATCGCGACCATCGCGTCGCTCGCGGTGATCGAGCATTGGTTCCTGATGCTGCCCCTCTCGATAGAAAAGCTGTGGAAGTGGGGATTGCGTGATGCGCATGCGCCAGCACAGACGGCAACCTGGTCCACCGATAGAAGCGGCCCCTTTGATACGCGGGCTTTGGACGCGCTTTTGGCGCGTATTAGCGCCGGCGCTTTTGGTACAATTGAAAGCCTGAAGGGTTCGATACGGTCGTCTGAGGGTTGGCTTGCGCTGGAATTTGCTGATGGAATCATGCATTTGCGGCGCGAGACCGGTTCAGAGGCGTCGCGGACCGGGATCATTGTGACCGGGCGGCTGTTGGATATGCACCGCATCCGCTCAGAGTTTGAGGATTATGCGCTGAGGCACGGCGCATGAACCAGATCACCCAAGGCATGGCGAGGGGCCTTGTTTCGGCAGCACTTACCGAAAGTGACCTTCGCGCAATCGCAAGACCTGGAAAATCATTCTGGGCAAGGAGAATATGACATGAATTACGAGGAGTTTTTCCAAGGTCAGCTTGATGGCCTCCGCCGCGAAGGCAGGTACCGGGTATTCGCTGATCTGGAACGGCGCCGCGGTCAATTCCCACGGGCGACGAGGCACGATAAGGGCGTTCGTGGTGAAGTGACGGTTTGGTGTTCGAACGACTACCTCGGCATGGGTCAGCATCCTGATGTACTAAGCGCCATGCATGAGGCACTGGATCGTTGCGGCGCAGGTGCGGGCGGTACGCGAAACATCTCTGGCACCAATCATGAGCATGTGTTGTTGGAAAGGGACCTAGCCGCGCTGCATGGACGCGAAGCTGCGCTACTCTTCAATTCTGGCTATATGTCCAATTGGGCATCACTTTCCACGCTCGGATCTAAGCTTCCGGGCTGTATCATTGTTTCTGATGAAATGAATCATGCTTCAATGATTGAGGGCATGCGCCACAGCAAGGCCAAGCGCGTTCTCTTCAAGCACAATGATGTCGCGGATCTGTTGCGCGTCCTGTCAGAGCTTCCAAAGTCAGCGCCGAAACTGGTTGCGTTCGAAAGTGTCTATTCCATGGATGGCGATATCGCGCCTATTAGTGATATCTGCGACGTTGCCGATGCGCATGGCGCCATGACCTATTGCGATGAGGTGCATGCTGTTGGGCTTTATGGAGCAAATGGCGGCGGCATCACTCAACGCGATGGGGTCGCAGATCGCGTGACAGTAATTGAAGGAACCCTCGCAAAAGCTTTTGGGGTGATTGGCGGCTATATCGCCGGCAGTACTGCCATGTGCGACTTTGTTCGGTCTTTTGCCTCTGGATTTATTTTTTCAACGGCCTTGCCGCCAGCGATTGCGGCTGGTGCGCGTGCTGCCATTCGACATTTGCGGCAGAGCAATGATGAACGTGAACGTCTCCATGAACGCGCCGCCACGCTGCGGCAGCGCTTGAATGCGGTGGGTCTGCCGCATCTGGATAACTCCAGCCATATCGTTCCGGTGATGGTCGGTGATCCTGCGCTGTGCAAGAAGCTAAGTGATACGCTATTGGACGAACACGGGATTTACGTTCAGCCCATCAACTATCCAACAGTACCACGCGGGACTGAAAGACTTCGTATTACCCCATCTCCGGTTCATTCGGATGCTGATATGGATCACCTGGTCCAATCGCTCGAACAGGTTTGGTCGCAATTCCGCCTACGGCGGGCCGCCTGATGGATGGCGCCCTCACCAGCTTCCGGCCGGCCAATCGCCCTGGCCAGGAAGCGCAGGCTTCGCGTCGTCAAGCGTCACGCCCCTCATCGGAAGGCACCAGCCGGCCAACAACTGCTGCGAAGCGCAATGCCTACCCCTTCAGCGCCATAGTCGGTCAGGAGGAAATGAAGCGCGCCTTGATGATTTCTGCGATCGATCCAAGCATTGGTGGCGTGCTGGTATTTGGGGATCGCGGTACTGGGAAATCGACCGCGGTGCGTTCGCTGGCAGCACTTCTTCCCGAAATGGCGGTTGTTGTGGGCTGCCCTTTTGCGTGTGATCCTGCAGCGCCACAGGCAACCTGTTCGCATTGCGCCAATCTGCCCAAAGGGCGAAAGCCTGAAAAGCGCATGGTGTCGGTGCCTGTTGTGGATTTGCCGCTGGGCACCACTGAAGACCGCCTGGCCGGCGCGCTCGATATCGAAAGGGCGCTGGCGCATGGCGTGAAAGCGTTCGAACCAGGGCTGCTGGCCGCTGCGCATCGTGGCTTTCTCTATATTGACGAGGTGAATCTGCTTGAGGATCACTTGGTTGATCTGCTGCTTGATGTAGCTGCTTCTGGAGAGAATGTGGTGGAGCGTGAGGGCATCAGCCTGCGCCATCCCGCGCGCTTTGTCCTTATTGGTAGCGGCAACCCAGAGGAGGGTGAATTACGCCCGCAGTTACTCGATCGTTTTGGGCTGTCGGTAGAAGTCTCAACGCCAAAAGATCTCGCGAGCAGGGTTGAGGTCGTTTGTCGGCGCGATGCTTTTGACCGCGATGGTGCGGGTTTCATCAAACACTGGTCCAAGGATGAAGCTAGTACGCGAGAGGCGATTCTTGCTGGGCGGAAGCGCCTTTCTTCCGTCACGCTTCCGCTTGCTACGATTGAACAGGCGGCGACACTTTGTATGGCGCTGGGTACGGATGGATTGCGTGGTGAGCTTACGCTTGTTCGTGCTGCCCGCGCACTCGCTGCACTCGAAGGCGAAGTAGAGGTGACCAAGCAGCATCTTCGCCGCGTTGCCGCCTCTGCCCTGCGGCACCGGCTGCGGCGCAATCCATTGGATGAAGCGGTCGCGACCACGCGGGTGGAAAAGGCAGTCGAAGACGTCTTCGGCCCATGACGAACGCGCAGCAGGCAGAGGATACAAAGCCGCCGGAAGACGCCGCAAATGCGATGGCCTTCCAGGTGGCGGCGCTGCTTGCGGTCGACCCAAAGGGCTTGGGTGGAGTGATTATACGCGGGCCAGCGGATCCGCTGCGGGATGAATGGCTGGAGGCGCTGCGTAAGATGATGCCCAAAGGCGCGCCTTGGCGGCGGGTTCCTTTCGGGATTGCAGATGGTCGCTTGCTTGGTGGCCTTGATCTTGCCGCAAGTCTCAGCAGTGGGCGGCCCGTCGCACAGCAAGGTTTGCTCGCGGAAAGCGATGGCGGTATTGTGATTATTCCCATGGCGGAACGGGTAGAAAGCCAGACCCTTGCGCGCATCACGACAGTGCTTGATCAAGGTGCGCTCAATATCGCGCGGGAAGGTGTTTCCTTTGCACAGGCAACACGCTTCGCCGTGGTTGCGCTTGATGAGGGCGTGACTGAAGAAGAACAGGTGGGGGAAGCGCTGGCAGATCGGCTGGCATTCCATATTGGCTTTGAGCCGCAGGGCTTGAAGCGGAATACACCCACATTGCCGCGCATGGCGGATGTTCAGGCAGCAAGGCAACAACTTCTGCATGTTGTGGTACCAAAGGAGTTGCCACAAGCCTTTTGCGCGGCTGCTGTGGCGCTTGGCGTTTCTTCCCTAAGGGCGCCGGTTTTTGCGTTGCGTTGTGCCCGTGCGGCAGCGGCCTTGGCTGGTCGTAATGAGGTAAGTCGGGAAGATGCAGCGCTTGCTGCGCAATTGATTC